>LKMJ01005466.1_pt1 | contig 11968 bp, 17 predicted proteins | sample 643391 | NCBI WGS metagenome assembly LKMJ01 (sample SAMN04112250, study PRJNA286221) | soda lake metagenome | biome: soda lake; feature: Kulunda Steppe; material: water; isolation source: sample PL-Br10 brine of Picturesque Lake | place: Russia: Kulunda steppe | collected 2010-07
CTGTGCAGCGTGTGCCAGTGCTGTGCAGCGTGTGCCAGTGCTGTGCAGCGTGTGCCAGTGCTGTGCAGCGTGTGCCAGTGCTGTGCAGCGTGTGCCAGTGCTGTGCAGCGTGTGCCAGTGCTGCGCAGCTTGTGCCAAGCACAGCGGGCAGAGCATGGCAGGGGTGGGGGTGGGGGCTAGGCACGGGCATGCACACGCAAGCGCAGTGTGCTTGCTGCCCACCACGCACACCCCGCATGCCTCGTGCATATGCTGTGCACCACACGTGGGAGGGGTGTTGGGGATGCGTGGGCAGGGCGGGCAGCGCATGAGTCGGCGGCACTGCCTGCTGCTCCGTTCTTGCTCTGTTTGTGCTCCGTCTTTGCCGCACCTGCGTCAGCCGCTCCGAGCCCAGCACAGCCAGCGTGGCGTTGTGCGTGGCCAGGTACGTCTCCATGCAGTCGATCAGTGCGCCATCCCCGCGCACCTGCACACACATGCACAGCCAGTCACCCCGTGCCTGCTTGGTCATATCAGTGGCCTGCTTGGTCATATCAGTGAGCTGCTTGGTCATATCAGTGAGCTGCTTGCTAGCTTGGCCGGCAGCGGGCGGCTGCCATGCCAGTCGCGCTCACGGCAAGGCGCTTCAATGGCCAGCATGCCTGCTTGGCCGGCAGTTGGCGACTGCCAGGCTTGTTCACGCTTGTGAGGGCACAGCACAGTGCCTTGATGCGCATGCGCACCAACATGCATGCTTCCTACTGCTGCTGCTGCAGCCTGAAGTATACCAGCAAACCTGCAGCCTAGCTGACACACACCAGCACGCCTGCACACTGAATACACACACCAGCACGCCTGCACACTGAATACACACACCAGCACGCCTGCACACTGAATACACACATCAGCACGCCTGCACACTGAATACACACATCAGCACGCCTGCACACTGAATACACATCAGCACGCCTGCACACTGAATACACACACCAGCACGCCTGCACACTGAACACACGCTGATGCAGATTAGCACGCCTCTGCAGCTCTCTGTACACCAGCACGCCTTGATTGCAGCCAGGAACTGCAGACAACCTCTGAAAGGGTAAACAGTCCCTGACAGGCTGGACAGTCTCTGGCAGCCTTGGACAGCCTTCCGTCTCTCAAGGCGGCCTCGGACAGCCTTCTGCGCTTCTGTTTACCCAGGTGGCCTCAGCCAGCCTTCCGCACTTCTGTTTACCCAGGCAGTCCCTCACACAGGGAACTCTGCCATAAAGGCTGCGTCTGCTGCTCATGCCATGCCGCGCGCTGCACTGGCCCCACCAGGTGCGCGTGCCACAAGCAGCCTGCGCCCTCTCAGCCGCGCCTGAAGCGGGGCCCACAGGCACGCGCGCCTAGGGCATGCTTCCAGACAGAACCGAAGGGCTGTAGGTCACCCTCAAAATGCAGCGACGGCGCGCCCCCCACAAACGCACCACGATGTCGACGACCCCAGCGGAGTTGCAGGCGCCCATGCCCACGCCCCCGCCATGCGTGCGCATCATGCTGCGGTACAGCCGGGCCAGCATGTCCTGGGAGTCCGCATGCAGCTCTGCAGGGTGTGCGTGCGTGTGCTTGCATGTGTGTTTGTGTGAAGCAATGTGCTCAAATGTGTGTGAATCAAACAGTGCAGGCATGGATGTGCGCCCGCCGGCTGCGGCACGCAGCCAGGCAGGCAGGCCATGGGCCATGCAGCCATTCCTGCACGCAGCCCCTCAGGGTTGTGGGTGGGCGCTTTAAGCAATGCACGATGATGCACCGGAGCATGGAGGGTGTTGCTTTTTCAATAGTTTCCACAGCTCTCCCTGGCTCTCCAACGCCGGGGGGCCCTAAAGAGGGCTGCGCCCGCACGCTTGATCCCATGGATGCATTGGGTAGCAGCATTGGGCCTGCTCGCGCCAACCGGAGTGCTGCACATGGGGGGTCAGCAATGGAGCGCTGCATGTGAGGGGTCAGCAATGGGCCTCTGCTTGCGCCAACCGAAGCGCGGCACATGGGCGCGCAATGGAGCGCTGCATGTGGGGGGTCAGCAATGGAGCGCTGCATGTGGGGGGTCAGCAATGGGACTCTGCTTGCGCCAACCGGAGCGCGGCACATGGGCGCGCAATGGAGCGCTGCATGTGGGGGGTCAGCAATGGAGCGCTGCATGTGGGGGTTCAGCAATGGGCCTCTGCTTGCGCCAACCGGAGCGCGGCACATGGGGCGGCAGCAATGGGCCTACTTGCGCCAACCGGGGTATTGCACATAGGGAAGGGGCTACGGACCTCTGCTTGCACCAGATGGAGCACTGCACGTGGAGTAGTCCTACGTGCGTCCTCCTGTGCCTGTGACAAACGGCACCGCGCCCGGGCCCCAAGCGCAGCAGGACCAGGGAGCTGGCGCTTGCCGCGCCTGCAGCGCATGCCGACGCTACTCAAGAGCAATCCACGCACCCAGTGCGAGCCCTTTCCAGCTTTCCGACCAAGCACACACCTCTCTGCCGCACCAACTGGAGGCGTCAGCACTGCCGCACAAAGCACCAGTGCAACGTCACGATCCACCCCCAGCTGCCTGGTTACCCAGCCCAGCTCTGAGCTGGAAGGAAGGTTGTTGCGGACCCCTTGAGCGTCAACACCGATTCATGCCTGAGCTGGGCCACTGTTGCCCAGCAGGCGCCTCCATCTCTCAAAAGCATGACGTTGCAGCCCAGGGGCTTTGTAGAGCGCGGGTTGTTGTGCGCAGCGAGTTGTTGTGCGCGGCTTCTTGTGTGTGGCTTGTTGTGCGCAGTGGCTTGTTGTGCGCGGCACAAAGAGGCCTACTGGGCTGAGGCTTTGACAGAGAGAGCATGCCAAAGCAGGTGCGAGACGCACTTGCGCACAGCCTAGCTTGGTAGCTTTTTCTTGGTAGCAACAAGGACGCTTTCATGCAGGAAAGTACACACATGCGCGCACACACACACCTGGCGAGTCCGATGGCAGGAAAGTCACAAGCCTCAAGACATCCCTGCCTGGCCTGCAAGATGTGAGCAACGTGCAGCATGGGCATTAAAAAGAAATGAGTGTCCCAGGGAGCACAGCAAGCATGCAAGAGGCGAGCAGCGTGCCACAGAAGCACGCAGCAGGTGAGCCGCATTGCATACATTTGTGCGAGCGCGCACCTTTTAAAGCACAGAAAGGGGCAAGCACTTTGTCTAAACACACATGAGCAACAAGCAGCAGCCCTCAAGCGGCGAGTGCGCCTGCGAGACCCCCACTTTGAGCGAGCGGCTGCGCTGCAGTCCCTCCCCACCGCACAGGTGTCTCTGGTGAAGCTGCGGCCGCAGCCGGCACAGGCACCGGGCGGAACCGCAGCACGCTCGTGAGCGCGCAGCACACGAAGCAACCTCATGTACCCACATGGCGATCGCGACCGCGGCGTCCACCGCCAGCTGGCTGACGCGGTTGTTGGTCACAAAGACCACCAGCGTTTGCTGCGGCTGCAACTCCTTGTCGGAGCTGGAGGTGCCGGTAGTTACCCTGAGCCTCCCAGGGCTGTGGCCCCCTTGCTGCCCAGGGGCAGCCTGGTGCTGGGAGGCGGAGGAGGGGGACCGGGTGGCGGGGCTCGCGAGCAGCTGCGACGGCGGGCGCAGGCCTGGCACCAGCCTCCGGAGCTCTGCGGGAGGCAGGCAGGTAGGTGCGTGCCGCACGCGTGTGCAAGTGAGGGGTGTGCACTTATGGGTGCATGTCCAGGCGCATGTGCGTGCGTGTGAGTGCGTGCGTGCGAAGGAGGGGTGTGCGCTCTTAGCTGTGCTTACGCACGCAAACGTGCGTGTGTGAATGTGTGTGTATTTGTGAGTGTGAGTGTCTGTGCTTGCTCTTGTGTGTGCCCGCGTAAGGGGCGTGTGCACATGGTATGCTTGTGTGTGCGCACACTTGCGTTTGTCTGCGCAAGCAAGGAGCGTGCGCTTTTGGGTGCGCATGTGCAAAAGGATGCGTGTGCATGTGCGCATTCGCAGGGTACAAGCTGCTTGTGTGTGTATGTGTGTGTGTAAAAGAACCCGTCCCACCACTCCCCTTCCTGGCCTTGCGTAAGTGCATACGTGTGCGCGTGTGCAAACACCATGTGTGCGTGTTCAAAGGATGTACATGTTAATAAGAACGCGTGCGTCCCCCCTCACCAGGGCTTGTGTCTTGCTCTTGAAGCAGCTGCAGCAGGACGTCCATGGACTGTGGGCCCAGCAGTGCTCCGCGCCACTCTTGCCTGCGCACATGCGCACGCACACAATGCGTGCCCTCTGCTGCATCAGCCTTGCCTCCACGCGGTGCATGCAGCAGCAATGGCAGCAACCGAAAGGAGGAAAGCATGCCGGTTTTCCCAAGCTTGCCAGAATCTTAATCTTAAGACAAAATTAAAAGGGGGGGGTGGATGGTTGCAAGTAGGACACGCAGGAGAAAGATGGGAGGCAAAAGCCCCAGGGTACGAAAAGGGTGCAGAGAGCCACAGGCGGAGAGCGGAAATGTATGGTTACCACCCATGAATCACAACTCAGTAAAACACAAGCACAAGCACAACCCAAGGGTGGCGCTGCGCCTGGGAAGAGGGCCGGCAAGATTCACTTTGGGGCATATGGACTTTGCAGAGGCAGGCCGCAGACAAGGGAGACTCAGGAAGCACACCGGACGTTGTGACAAACAGAGCATCAAGCGCGTGTACGCGCAGCACAGGTGGCCCTGACTTTGCGGACACATATGTACGAACAACAGCCGCGTATGCACACACGCGCATGCATTTGCTTGCATGCAAGCACAGGCGTGCACTGAAATGCATGCATGTGTGGAAAGAAGGCGAGTATGGCAAAGGGGAATTGCTTGCGTCAAGTTGCAGGGGAGGCCTGCAAGCCGCATGGAAAGAGGCACACGCCCACATGCACGCCCATGCAGCGCAGAGCAGTCAGGACTCACACGAGCAGTCAGGACCCACACAAGCAGTCAGGGCCCACACAAGGAGTCAGGACCCACACGAGCAATCAATTGTCGGCACACTCGAGCACGCCATTTCATGCCGGTCAGCATGCCCATGTAGCACATGGTGGGAACCAACAGCGGGCGCGTGGAGGCACATGGGCGCATGTCTGCACACAACAGTACAGCAGGCACGCACGCACCTGCTGGCCAGCATGCCCATGCAGCGCACGGTGGGGACTGACAAGACATCGTGCGCATCCAGCTGCACACCCAAACGCTCCGCATCCGACATCAAGCGCAGCTTGGGGCGGAAGATGGCGGGCGTGGTGAGCGTTTCTGCGGGGCGGAGACGGTCGAGTTGGCGGCACAGGTGGTGGGCATGCATGCACCACTAACTAGGCCATCATCAACTAGGATACAGGGGTTGAGCATGCACCATCAACAAGGGCACAGGTGGTGAGCATGCGTGCATCAACTCAGGTGAGGGACATGTTGGGTGGGTTGTTTGGTTGGAAGCATGCGGGGCAAGTACCTCTGCGAGGCTCCAAGCCTTTGAGACACACAGGCGCACACAGACTGCTGATGAGGGGGCGCTTGTTATAAGGTCCCATTACGTGCACACCACAGAGGGGGCGCACAAGCATACCATAACACAGAGCGCTACATAAAGGGGTGAAGGAGGGGGGCATGGGCAACAAAAGTAGGCCAGGCACTGTTGCAGGCAGACAGGGCACTGAGCCCTGGGCGATGGCAAGCCTGTGCTGAACCTGAGCATGCATCCAGACTAGTACATGTGCGTAGCACACACGCACACACATGCACACACACACACACACACACACACACACACACACAAACACACCTTTGAGGGTGGGCACGTGGAAGGAGTATCGGCCGCAGCCAATGGCCACTCTGTTGCCCATGGCGGTGCGCAGGTCGCGCAACACCTGGCCACCGTTCACGTTGCCTTGCCCACCCTGCAAGTTGGCCCCGGACATGTGCACAGAAGAGCGTGCCGCAACGCATAAGAACCTCTTCATACACAGTGTGCTTGGCTCCTTTGTGTGCCCATCAGCCAACGTGTACAGGGTCTACGTATGGCATTCCTCGAACCTAGCGCCTAGGCACTTATGCACCCTCGCGCACGAAAGCACCAAGGCATCCAGCAAACTAAGCACATACCAATCCTGGTGCACAGGCACCCTGTGAGCACTGGGAGTGCATTTTTTTAGCGCAGCCCAGCTCTTGGCATGGGCTGCAAGTCACAAGATTCCCACGCCTCCCACAGCACTGCAAGTCACAGGAGTCCCATGCCTCTCACGCAGACCAGCCAGTCCCAACATAATTTTGTCTAGAGCTCCCACAGCTCATGTTTCACACAAAGTGGGCAAAGCAACACGAAACACATGATATTGATGTTGCAAGTGTTGTGGCAAGTGTTGTGGTATTCAAATCATAAGTATACGTGGAAAAGATAAACAGAACGCATGAGCACCAGTTTTCACCAGGCTAAAAGAATCACAGAGCCAAAGCCAAACAATACAGCTCCACAAAATACTGCTCAATCAGCCTCCACAGCCTGCACAAGATGCACAGCTCAATCAGTCCTCACAGCCTGCACAAGATGCGCAGCTCAATCAGTCCCCATAGCCTGCACACGACTCAAAGCCCAACCTACATCTGTCCATCTCCACAGCTGAACACAAACTCCACTGCTCAACAACCTTAACACCCTACACTACCCTACACTCTCACCCAGCTCCCACAGCCTTCTCAGCAAACACAACATGCCTAGCTTGCCCAGCCAATCCTCAAAGCCTTTGCAGCCCAGACAGCCCAGCCAGCCTTCACAACGTTCCTATCCCTCTCAAACCAGCCAAGCCTACATAACTTATAATAAGGGATGGGTAAATAGGGTTTGGCAGACCCTCATCGAGGCTCTTTAGAGCCTATTTGAGCCCCTATAGGGCCTCTTTGGCATTTTGATCAGACCCTATTTACCCATCCTTACTTATAATCCTCCATGGCCAAGCACATACACCTGCAGCTTTGCGTGGATCAGCTCAACAATCTCAGATTCCTGCCAGCTGCCCACATGTAGCTTTGCATGACTCAGCTCCACTGTGTACAGACACACATGCACAAACGCGCAAACACTTACCCACACACGAGGGCATACACAAACCTGCCAGCTGCCCTCCTGCACCTCCAAATGGCTCAACTCCACCACATGCACACACATGCGCACACACTTGCACACCTAAGCACATGCACAGACACCTACATACTTGCGCACATACGTACACCTACACACATGCATACACACAGGTACATGCACACCTACACACCTACACAAGATGCATACATACTCATACACCCACACCCACACCTACACTTGGCCCTGCCAGCTGTGCACCTGTAGCTCTGATGCCTCAGCTCCACCACATTCGCACACATGCACGCACACATGCACATGAGCGTACACTCACACCTACGCACTTGCACACCTACACACCTACGTACTCGTACGCACGCACCTAATACTCGTATGCACCTAGCCCTGCCCGCTGCGCACCTGCAGCTCTGCATGGCTAAGCTCGACCACATTCTTCATGCCGGACAGGGGCAGAAAATCCATGACAGAGGGCTTGACTGTCTTGCGCCATGCTACGTGGATGGCTTTGTTGCTCAGCACGATACTGCCGGAAATGTGTTGCAGTGACAAGGCAAGCACATGAAGTTGGTGCATATCACACTTGGAGCTTGTGCTCTCAATGCTTTTTTGACAAGTGTATGTGCATGTGTGCACATCAGTGTGTGTGTGTGCGCGTGTGCGTGTGTATTAATGAGTGCGCAAGTGAATGTGCGCCAATATTATGCAAATGAAACACTGTATATGCGAAATTGGGCCCCTCCCGTCTCAAATCATCAGTCTGCCAATAGGGAGAACAGGCCCTGCAGCGAGTGCCTGTTCACAGCTGAGCCAGTTAGGCGTGGGGCAGGTTGTAGCTAATGAAAGGGCACATACTCTACAAATAGCAGCTACAGGTCCCCACCAAGAAGCCAAACTGAATTACTATGCAATGCCCTGGCTTCATGCTTTGTGAAGTTCACATAATGTCTGTTTCTCTGCCTCTGTCCGCTATCTTGGATATTCACAAGCTTACTATCCTCATTGTGCCAACACACCAGTCCCATTCCTTGAAAAATGCAAGCTTCGTTTCCACATCATTCAAATACCTTTCCCATTGTCTAGGACAATGCAAGCTTTCTTTCCTTGTCATTGAGATGTACTTGTTACAATGTCTTTTACATTTGTAAGCCCCAATTCCACATCATCTTAAGACACACCTGTCCATGGTCTTGGACATTTGCAAGCTCTGCTCCCCTGCCTCAAACATGACCTCTGCCACTGCACCAGCTTGGCCTCTGCAGGCGGTTGCCCAAAAATGTTGCAATTTTGTCCAGGCGCCAGTTCAACATATACCACAGGCCTGTCCAAGTGCTGCAGGCTTGACCAGGCATTGCATGACTGTTGAGCAATGCATGCCAACGTTATCAAAATTCATATGAAAACATTGCCAACCCTGTTAAAGCTTAAACACTAAGCGACAATTCAGGTTGTTAATATGAAGGGTTGCTGAGAACAACATTCAGACGCAGCTTGATTGCCAATCAGTGCGCAGATCATCCAAAATGTACAGGGTATATACAAGGTTTTCAGCAACCTTGTTCATATAAGTAGTACATCTCAGGCCAAAGTGAAAGTTTGCCCCACACGACCAACCAAGCAGACAAGACAATTGGAACAAAATGGCCTGATGAAAATATCAAGGCGTGTGCGCATAATTGGAGCACAATCTTTCAATAGGCGGGTCGGTATTGGCATGTAAATTATCTGGTGCCTCCACAGCATCTGGTTGGGCATGTTTTATGTTGGGCAATATAAGTGCTTGTCTGTTGCTCTGTGCTTTTGGGGAGATCTTGATTTGGATAAGAGTTAATTGAGCTTGTGTGAGATGCATCCCACGCAGCCATGCGCATGTATGCACACAGCACTTGCCAAATACAATCACGCAGCACTTGCCAAATTAAGCCACATCAACAGTGCAAACAGTCTGCCTGAGGCGTCTTACTTGTCCCTCAAGAAGGCAGCGTATGCAAGGCTGTCTGGGCTGAACGCCCCCACATCTGAAATGATGCTCAAGTCTCGAGCACGCCTTGAGAGCATCCACCTGTGAGCGTCCAAAAATGCTCTGTTTGGTGCTTGGTCTCAAGCTAGGCGAGTGCACGTGCGCATGTGTGTGCCAATAAGGAAAAAAAGGCTTAAAGTCAGGCGCCACAATCCTTGTGTGATATCCTGCCGTCTTCAAACCAGAGCACCCCAGCAAATTCTTAGCACAGCACCCTAAAGCCACTAAAAAAAGCAGCAGAGCCAAGACAAAGCATCTCGAGAATTCCTCGAAGCTCTGGGCTCAGCGGAACGCTGCAGGGAGGGCCTGCACACTCTGACCATACTTGTGTGCCCAGACCACACTGGCAGGGCGGGGTGGCCTGGGAGCACTTTCATCTGAGCCACTCGACATCACCGAGTCACTAAAAATTATTTAAAAATATATATTATTATAATACATATATTACATATTATTTGAAGTTAAAAATGATAGCGTAACGCACCCGCTAATTTCCAGTAAATCGGCCGGGTGCACCCCCCTTTGACCCATGTATGCCAAAAAGTCCCTTATGATGATGGAAGACACATTCCATGCTTACATCCAGGATCGAAAGGCTCGGCAGGATATCCCCCATTTTGTGCAGGAGTTGTGGTGCCTGACTTAAAGGCAAAGGTCTTCTTGTGTCTCACACTGTTGTCACCCATCTGGTGATGGGGCGCATCTTCACCACAGCGCACAGCCACAACAACAGAACCTGCTCTTGCTTGTTCTTAGTGGCTTGCAGCATAATTATGAGACGGTGCTGCCGGCATTTCCACACACGCATGCACAATTTTTGTTACGACACGCAAGCAGGCTTGTGCGCAAAGCACATCTGCATGACACACTCTTGCCCGTCCTCCAGCTTCAGCAAGCTGCCGCTCTTTGCATGGCTGGCCATGCGCTGGTTGATGCTTGCCAAGCACACCACACACTCATGCTCCTGCATCCCAGACCCTGCACCCATGGCCCATAACGCGTACGCGTTACACACTCACTTCTCGTCATGCTCGACCCCTCACTTTGTGGTCCATGCGTGCCGCACACCCACTGCACGTCATGTTTGAACCCTCAATTTGTGGTGCATGCATGCTGCACACTCACTGCACATCATGCTCGGCCAGCGGCTAAAGGACACATGCACACTTCCGCATACCAGTCCCTCAGCATGGGATGCAATCCACACTCACTGCACATCATGTTTGGACCCTCAGTTCATTGTGGATGCATGCTGCACACTCACTGCACGTCATGCTCTGCCAGCGTCTCCAGGACAGTACCCTGTACAGGGATGGGTGCGCCATCTTCCCCAAGGATGAACGCCTCGCAGGACCACGCCAGCTGCGTGCATAGCGCACAGAGGGGTGAAGAGCATGAATGCCTAACAGGGCCGAGCCAGCTGTGTGCACAGTGTGAAGTGCTCAAGGTCAGGAGGGGCCTGTTCCAGATTCCAGGACAGAGTCATGGTGTTGGCCTAGAGGTTGCAATGAGGGGTGAGGTCTGCGTTACTCATGTGCACCCCTTATCATGAAAGGTTAAAAAAGTGTAAAAGAAAATAGGTCTAAGGTTAAAGGTTGCAATGAGGGGTGAGGTCTGCGTTTCTCATGTGCACCCCTTGTTAAATATGCCACATGGTTTGTATCATTCATTTTGTTAAATATGCCACATGGTTTGTATCATTCATTTTGTGAAGCACGTGCAGGCAGTCGTAACAATAGATACAGTGCACCATGGAGGACCAAACCAAGCGCTCAAAGCACAAAGAGTCTTTGATTGCCGTGCACTTTCAGGAGGTGTGCATCATCCTTTGTTAAGGGCGCCAGCTCTGCTATTTGTACCTCCCAAGGTGTAGCACACGCAAGCATGCTCGCATGCAAATACGTGCGTGGACCTTTTGAGCGGTGGTGCGCCTCCTCGCGTTCAGCAGGGTGCAACAACACATTCAGCAGGGTGCAACAACACGTGCAAAACAAATTGAAGCTTGAAGCCAGCTCAGAACTTGTGCCAGCCGACATGCAGTAGGTATACCAACATTGACAGACAATGCCTGTGTGGCCGCATCTACCAAAGCAGAACAACTTCACCTGCATGAATGTCAGCCCAGTCCCTGTCGCAAGACTGGACGACATCTCGTCTGAGACAAACTGTGCGCGGACAGAGTCGTACGCAAACACCGGACGCTTGTTTTGCATCACAAACATCACACGCTCCCGATTGAGCCTGCATAGTGACAAAAAAATCCAGCAGGCCCCTTCAGAGATTGCTAGTAGAGGAGTGTTGTGGTGCAGGGTGGTTGTGCATGGACAGCTCTGGCAGATCACAGCCACACAAAAGCGGCTGAGCTGAGTTGCAAGGGCGCTTCAAGTCCAGAAAGGACGTCATAAAGTGGAGCATCAGAGGCATGATCAAAGCATGGAGGGTATTGAACCCAAGACCTCCTAGGGACAGGATTGCAGTAACGAGGGTATTTTGAATTCAGCACATGCCATCTTACACGGGACCATTGAGTACAAGCATGCGAGGATGGTCGCCACTGGCGTGCCAACCCACTCACCCGTAGAACTTGCGCAGCCACATGTCCTTCACCACATTCTGCTCAATCTGGTCGTCTAGCGCGATGATCACCCATGCCTGAGACACAGCCTGCATGTGCGAAAAGGGGCCATTACTTTGTAAATGGGGTTTGGGTATGAAAGCAATTATGGGCATTTCAAGTGCTTCACTTTTGACACCCAAACCTCTGCAGCACTGTGCCTGGGCCACAGCGCTAGCATCAAGCCACCCCTTGCTACCTCATCAAGCGCCTTGCCTCATCCA
>LKMJ01005467.1_pt1 | contig 11964 bp, 9 predicted proteins | sample 643391 | NCBI WGS metagenome assembly LKMJ01 (sample SAMN04112250, study PRJNA286221) | soda lake metagenome | biome: soda lake; feature: Kulunda Steppe; material: water; isolation source: sample PL-Br10 brine of Picturesque Lake | place: Russia: Kulunda steppe | collected 2010-07
AGGCAACTGGCTGGCCGGCACGATCAATCAGTGTTCGCTGCAGTAGATCACTCTGGGTTTCGAACTCCGGATTGACTTGGAGGCAGTAGTCTTGATCAATCGTGAAGAGACCTCTATCGAAGGCAGCATGATGTGTCTTACTGAGCGGCATCACGTTCGTCACATCCGCTCGATACTGCGGGTAGTCGCTCCACGACATCACGTGTGCAACATCTAGCAGGCCGGGGTGATCAACACCAGAGACCGGGCATGTCTTGTCGTGCCGCGCCAGCACCGTCGCTCGGAACTCAGGGTCGACCATCCGGGCATGGATCGTCGTTTCATACGTCCCTGCCGATATGTCATCTCCTACTTCCGTCGTTGGCTCGGGTCCGGCCCAGTCTTCGACCGCAGACGCGACGAACTGTCTCCCTGCAGCAGTTAGTGAATACTTTTCGCCGTCTTTTTTGATCAGATCCATGCTTCGTAGCCAGTTCACACGCTGGCTTGCCATGTCGGTCTGTTCACGAGACCACCCCAATTCTGGGTGGGTATCCAGCTGTTGATTGCTGATCTCGACCAGCGTCATCGGAGCCGCAGACAACGCATAGAGAAGACTTCGAAGCCCCACGTTCCGCGAACACATAATCCGAAGCAACGTTTCTGTGCGCTGGTCTTGGACATATTCACGGCCAACCTGTCCGAGCATCCATCGGTTATTCTCCTGGTGAAGGAACCCAACCTGTTGGAGGTAGCTCACCCGCCGCATAATCGAATCCCGACTCGACACATTTGGAAATATGCCGCGGTGCCAGCCAACCAGTTCATCAGTTGTCGGGTTGTGGATCTCAACGAACTCTACAATCCCATCAAGCGTGTCGACATACTGGGTCCCGCCGCCGAACATCGGGACGATACTACGGAGGCGATCCGTTGGCATACTGGAATACTACAGCAGGTATGCATGATTCTTTCTCTAGAGTGGTGCAACCGGGAAGTGGAAATTGTAGTTTGCAGCATTTCTGTGTACAGCGTCGACAGCCAAGCTGACCTTGCTGAAGGGGATATTTTGTTCGATCTGCTTGCCCATCCTGACGGTGCTGTCGCCGATGCCTTCGGGCTTGACATTAGGGAGGGCTATACGGACTGCCGTACGTTCGTCCTCGCCGACGGCGAAGTGTTTGCGATGTACGACCCCGAACTTGCGGACCTAGCAGACCATGCCACAGCAGTGCTGAACGGCATACGGAATGGATTTATCACCGGCGGATAAGACCCATCATATCCAAACTGTGATCAAATCTGTGTCTGCAGGGCTCTATCCTACTGTACTAATCAATAGCGTCCAAATATAAACGGCACACAAACTGTTAAGAATATACCTCTAGTTTTTACCAGACAGCAACAGGATATCGATGAGCAACGAACGTGTAGAGTCTCGTACAGAGACGACCGAAACGGAGACTGACCAGGAAGTATCTGAAACCCCGGAACTGGTCCCGTCTAACCAACAGTTGCGTGATCATCAGCCAGACGCCTACACATCCGGGTATGATCCGTTCGGAGAGACACGAGTCGGGATTGGGACGGCACGTGGGAAGCTCAAGCGACTCATTCGACTAAACGAGGGGCGACACCAAAGTGACGGCAGCCACAGTGCTCGTGAAGCCGCACGTGACAAGAAACGAATCACGGAGTCGCTTTGTTCAGCGCTTGGCGTTACTACGTACCAACAACGTCGAGCTATCTCTGCGATGAGTCAGATGAATCTCGACCGTTTTGGCCAACAAAAACAGATCGAAAAGGTTGGCCTCTGTACAATTAGCGTCATCGTGGATCGGGATCGAAGGCACTACTTTTTGAGCGGCAACGATCCGAGCGACATCGATCTCTCCGGAGTAAGCCAGCAGGATTATCCAGATAGATTCAGCCAACAAGAAGACTTTCAGACGCTATGTACTCAGTATGGGGTCTCTAAGCGTGACCGTTACAGTGTGAGTCAGATCGTCAAAAAGGAACTCAAGCGAATCGGGTACTTTGCCCAAGAGAATCAGCCGCTTCAATAGACGAACCTGTCTGTTTGAACTGATACTCACCCTGAAACCTATTTTCGTTTCTTTAAGTACTTCTTGCGACAATATGCGTAATTGAGGCGGTCGGTCAGGTCGGTTCCCCTAAGGGGGACCTCCTGATCGGTCTTATCGCGTTTAATTCGGTATTTGCTCTGAAACTCGAAGGCTTTGAGGAACGCCTCTTTTGGGCTTCGGTATCCAGCGTATTGGATCAGACGCACTTGAGACTCCCCTTGAGGGATCATCCGGCAGTCTCTTTGGGACCTTCCAATCAACAGCAACTGTCCGAGTAACTGTTATTGAACACGCGCGCCCGATTCCCGCGCGATGTATTCGAAGTACTCGATTCTCGGCACTCAGCACCGTCCTCATTCCTTAGCGTTGTAACTGACTCGACGATCATCAGTCGTTGATAGTAGTTGCTCTCTTCGACTTCGAGTCCTACGCCCAGTAGCAACGCTGTCCAGCCAAACCGCGATACGTAGCTGTGTATCGAGATCGAATAGCAGGGAATCGTTATCCACCGATGTTTAACGCCAATCACTACACACACGACCAGTCGTACGTCCCGCCAATCAACCGCCCGCATGCCATCGATCAGTGGACCGACCGCACGCCCGCCGAACTCCCGCTTGTAGACGCCTGGAAGGAAGCCATCCCCGTGCACGCCCCCGAATGCGATGCCGATAGCACTCGCCTCTACGTGCCTTACGATGCACTCCTCATTGAGCGAGGAGGTGTTCTCCGAACGGTTCTGCACAACGACGGCCGTATCGACACCGAAGGTCTCTCGGTCTGTCCGAGTTGTGAGGGCCTCTACGACCCGCTGCATTCGGATGGCGATTGTCAGTGGTGTAACGCACCGCTCCCCAGCCGACGGACGACAAGTGGTGTGACCCTGGTCGTGGGAGGTGGGCAGCGATGAGTGGACTACCGTTTGTGGAACTCGGTGACCTCGACGGCACCCACGGTTGGGTGAAAACGAAGGGATTCGTCAACTGGACCGAGGACGTCGACTCCCACCAGCCACGCCAGCGTGTGAAACTCGGTGACGATACGACACGGGAGGGTGTGGTCTGTACGGTCTGGACCGACGACATCGAACTTGAGGAGGGAGTCGGCTACTACTTCGGCGGCATCGACGATACTTACGAGAAGCGTGAGGAGATTCAACTCAAGCTCCTCGATCAGTCTTGGGTGAACGAGTTCTGGCGGCGAGAGTAACCGAGCAACATCAATTCATACATCATGCACCACGACAACACAGACGCGAACGGCTGGGCGTACCGAAACGGCGGTGGACACATCATTGGCGAATCAATGCCCGGAACGGTGGGCGACGCCGAACGGACGCTGCACGACCGACAGGGCCAGACACCTGTAGTGGACGACGAGATCGAGGTTCCAGGGACCGAAACAGACGTTGGGACAGAGTCGGTCGACACCGGTGGTGTCGAGGTTAGTGACCTCGTGAATCGAATACGGGAGTAGGGAAAATCCCCTCGTAGCCAGAGTCGCTGTCCGGTGAACCGCGGCTTCACCCTCTTTGATTGCGTAGAACACTATTTTGTATGCTCGATCTAGCAAGACAGCGATCTGTGAGATACTGAGCAAGGTATCTGCGTAGAGCATGAACGAGAGAAGCACCTCTCCTGTGGAGAGGTGTTTCTCGTGAAACGGTGTACCGTAGGTATAGACGGGCTTAAACGGACAATTGCGACAGCAGACTCGGTCAGATAATTCCCAAGTGTAAAGGCTTGGGGTGCCGCACCGAGGGTAGGTTGTACTCTCCCAGAACTGCTTGAGTCGCCGCTCGATGGCCGTATCGAGCGGCTCCGTATTGATGGTGATCACGCCAAGATCGACGAGCTGGCGAAGCATCCGGCCGAAGGCTGGATCTGAGGAGGGCATATCTGCTCATTTGGGACTGTAGACCGTAGATATAGGGCCTTGCTACGTTTCTACATAAGAGCGAACGATAAAGCAGGAAAAGCTTATCTGGGCATGCTGGGAGGCTAATCAGTCTAACAGGTCCAACAATTGGGATACGTAGGGATTTTGTCCCGGCTACGGTGAGGCTACACCATCGCAGTCGTTACTCGTCGTCTGACCAGTCCGTTAGGAGACTTGCCACAGTACCACTGGGGAGCCGGTTTACCTCGACTTCACCGCCCCAATCTATATCTAACCCATGAGAGCCTCTAACGGTTTTTTGTTCATCGAGATCTTCCAGTTCTATGGAAACAACTCTTGGGTTAATCGATATCTGGGCAGTCCCCTGGAACACGTTATTCACACGTTGGACCCACTCAAGTGTGTTTGCTGGATCGAACGAGGACACCTGCGACTTCAATTCATAGTATATCTGTTGTCGCAGAGCTTCGACCCGAGGCTTAATTAGCATGTCAGAAGAATCAGAAAAGATTCGGTCGACTACAATCGCTGTTTTCAACACTTGCTCAACGGCGTCTCCTGTAATATTATCTCCTTCAGTATCGATAACGGTATCAGGGTCGCTATACGCCTTAATTTCAACTACATTTAACGTTAGGCCATCGTCGTCATTAAAGCTCAGAACGAAATAATCAGCACGGCGGTTTGTGCTTCCCAAGTTTAGCCATTGTCGGGTTTGTGTATCATCAATAGAAAATATTAGCTTCTGGCCATCGATTTCTTGATCCAACCACTGTAATGCTAAAAGCGTCCCAAGATGCCCTTTTGCATGAGTTGAAATTGAGTCGTCATACGAGTCTCGACTAACGATACCAAGCAAACTGGTATAATTGTGTTCCGCGGCCCAGTCCAGAAGCCGTTCAATGTCCTCTTCTGGATTCTCTAAACCCACAGGATAGTTCTCTAACAGTTCCTGCAACTGTGTAGTGAAGAAACTCCGATCGCCTGAGTAGATGGCAAAATCACGATTCCCCTTCCGTCCTTGATGAACAAGACCCGAGATATCACGATTCACATCTGCATTTCCACTTGGAACAGATTCAGTAGTCCAAATTGTCGATTCCAACGAACGATGCATCTCGTCATCGGTGACCTCCTCCACATCGGACGTATCCATTCCTGATTGACTGATTTCGTTACTAATTGCCTGATATGTACTAAAGACGTCGTCGTCATCCTGCGGCTGAAGTATCAATTCATCATCGATCGTGAAATCGATAGTCTTCGGGATATATATTGGATTTACTTGCGCATTTTTGTCTTGCTCAAACTCTCGCTGTTGTTCCTTTGCTTGTCCGTTGATCATTAACGCGTGCGTTGGGTTTTGGGAGACATGGGAATTCAAGAATTCTCTATATGTCTCGTGAGTTGTAGTGGCGATTCGGTATGCTCGGTTTCGCTCATCCGGTTTCAGGAAATCGATGATATCTTCGCGTTCATCAGCGATTGCGCCATCTAACAATCCATGCCTCTCTCGTTGAATATACGAGAACATGAGGTCAAACCCACGAATTTCGCCCTGTTCTGCTAGATCTTTCGCATCTTGAATTAGGTCAAGTGGTCGAACAGGGTCTGTTACCGTGATATGCAGTCGATCACGAGCATAGGGAGCAGAGATCAGGAATTTCTCCAAGAGGTAATCCCAAACCTCATCATTCGTGCCAATATCAGTTGGTGCAACATTCGAATATTTAGGCAAAAGTCCAAGACTACCAGAGTGTGGCATCGTAACCCCATTCAGGTTCAACCCATCGTGTTCTCCGAGACGGACAACTTGCAACACGTCAGCAGGAGCCGGTAACGTTGATTTAACAAACTCCTGCTCATCTTCGGTCGCATCCTCATAGCGGTCGCGGATAGCCTTTGCAAACTGGAGGAACTTCCAGAGGTGTAACGGATGAAGAGGAGATAGAATCAACTCAGTACCGTTTTCGACGTCTGGATCGTCGACCTTCGCGAGAATAGTGTCCAACAGCAGTAGCTCAACCAAAATTGAGGGCGATGCTCTTCCAGACCCGTTAGTGTATAGTTTGTACGTCTCTTCGACTAACTCACTATAGGCGGAGATATACTCACTAACCTGTTCTCGCAAGTAGTCATCCCCAACGAGGACAAAAAGCGGGTAAAATTGTAGTGAGGCAAAATGATCCGTTAAGTCGTTTCGTTTAGATTTATATTGCTCGAATTTTGATTTGAAACCCTGATATTGATCCTGAAATGCAGCCCGGTCTAAAACCCTCCCAATCCGGCTTTCATCTCTCTCTTCTGTGAATAGTGTCTGATCTACATCCTCTTCAGAAGGCTCATAGTCGGTGATCTCATCACCAGTATTCAGTATTCCGCCAAACGAATCCTCACCTATGAAGGCCTGAACGATTTTCCAGTCTGTCTTTTTGAACTCGAACGTCGCTGCGTATTTATCCTCCTGGTAGGTGTATTTGAGTCGTCCACCGCTGCCAGCCGTTGTTTGAGCATTATCTTTCAGTTTCTCAGCAAGATCTGAAACCGTGTTGTAGTCCTCTTGCTCGAATAATAACCGGACGAGAGCATTGTTTGCTTTGATCGATATCGGATCCGGATCATCGTGTTCATCTTCATCGTCATCCTCGTCTGCGTCCGGGTCGTCTTCCTCCTCTTCTTCAGAATTGTCTTCTGTTTCGTCTACATCATCTTCTGAGTCATCATCCGCATCTGGATTCGGTGAGAAATTGAGAAGATCTTTGACTGTTAAATATTGGACCTGCTTGAGATGAGAATTTTCTTTTGACCGGCTGAAATTCCGGATACGCCGCTCAATGGTCCCATATGAGAGATCACCTCTATCTGGATCCTCGCCAGATTGTAATGCTACAGCCAAACTCTCAATTTCATCATCATTAAGGCCGGAGCGCAGATGATTGATGAGTTCGATGTTCCCTTCTAGACGCTGACGAATTCTCGTCATATCGCTTGCCGTTAGCTCATTGTCTGGGAGCAACCCAACTCGATAGAGCTGTGTCCTAAGAGAATCTATTTTCTCTTGCTGCTCATCGGACCCGATACATACTGCCGCGTACGATGCAAGAGCCTCAACATCGAAATGTTCTCCCAAATCACCAGCAATCACATTCCAGATTCCTTTGCTGGTCTGGTCTGTGTAATGTTGTTTCGCTATTTTAGCTAGTTCACGCCTGACGTGACCGTCACGAATAGTTTCAAGAACGTCTTCAACCGAGGTAAGGCGGTCTGGGCTCCCACGATACAGGGTTATCAAACGCGTAGGGAGATCTTCAGTGGTTTCTCGGACCGCGTTATGGATGTCATCTCGCCATCCATTCGCATCTTCCATCCGCGTTGAAAGGAGGAGATTGTCATAATCTCCGGCCGAGAATTCTTGTTCCGACTCAGTAAGGTTCTCTGGGGAATGAATAACAACCCCATAGAGTACATCATCCGCTTCAGCGGCCTGATCTAACTGTTCTAGGAAAGTATCAATGGTGAACTCGAAGTCAGTCTCTGCCAACCGGCCGTACCGGTGATTCGAAATGTCTTTTGTAACCGATGCTGCGAGCGCTTTTGCCAGAAGTGTATTGGAATCTGTCATTGGTTTGCCTCTGTTTGATTTGGGTATACGAACGTAACGCCATCAGCGTAGGCCCGAGCCAACCCTAGTTCAACTAATTCGGTTCGGAATTGTTTGTAATTATAGTCCAGAGATCCCCGCTCAGAAACATTCGAGCCGATGCTGATACCCCAATCTGATAAATGCTGTCGTTCCCCATCCGTCCCTCCAACCAGAATTCCATACCTTGTCTTCAGACGTTCACAGACATCTGTGAGTGGGATTCGGGGGAAATCATCCTCAGGGTCTACAACGGACAGAATGAGGGTTTCTAGTAGGCTTGGATCTGGTCGGAACCACCGGTGTTTTGCGTAGTTGCCATGGGGTTTGATCAACCCCATTCTCCGAGCAAGGTTACGAATGCCGTTCTGAACAGGATATACCTCATTGCCGGCGAATGTATTCTGGTTTAGGGCCCAAGAGTAGGCGTCGGTCAGGCCATCTAAAACAGAACTGTCTGCTGCACTCCGGAACTGTGAAGCAAATAACTGGTAGTCACGAGCCTCAGTACTTCCTTCGCTCACGTTGCGGTCATCAGGGAAATCGTGGTTTTGGATGAGAGTAATCAGCTCTGACTTATTATAGTCGGTCAATGATTTCGAATCACCGTCTGTTTCGTATTCCATTTCGGCAAGCTGAGCCCGAGCGCCGATGGTGGTAGCTTGTTGCGCTTCCTGTTTTAGTTGCTGGAAGCAGTCGAAACTGGTCTGGAGGATCCGGTTTTGACGATCTTGATCTGCTGTGTAGTTAAGTAAGATAGGGAATCGGCCTCGTTCACCTGTTCGCTCATGCATCGGAGCGTCATATTCGAGTTGTAATTCCTCATTCCGGTTGGCGATATGAACAATTAAAGCGAAGCAACCAAACTTCACGGCACGGATGAGGTCTCCTGGATAATGTGTTATCTCTTGCCGTGGACTGTTAAAGTGCTGTGAAAGAGTAGCAAAACCCTTCGCGAGGTCAGAGCCAGCTTTCTCATCCTCAAGTGGATTGTCCATCAGTGGCTCAGACCAATCTGTAGAGCTAGACTCATGATCGACATCACCAACGATTGGTCGGAAAAGCACCGACATTGGGTCGGTGTAATTTTCTAATTCATGTCGAAGTCCACTAATTGTCTGTCCATTATACTCCGAGTCAGCCGTCGAGAGGAGTTGGTAGACAAACCGACCAACACGGATGTTCCCTTGTGCATAGCCGGTTAGACGGGTTGACGTCCCAGTCGGAGCATTGGAATTGCCTACGTAGAGTCCATCGTCGTTATCTAAGAGGAGCCGCATGAAACGGCCAACTTCTTTTATTTCCTCATCCCGAGGCCCGCCGTTAAACCAATCCTCTGAATCGAACTCTAGCTCGTCATCGCTGAGTTTCTTGTTCTTCACAAACTGCTCAAGGACCTCAAGATTTGCATACGAGCCGGTCGTATGCCAAAATAGCACGTTTGCCACGTGAACTGGTTTAATAGACGTGGGACCAAAGATGAAACCGAATGCTCGGCGTGTAGCGTCCGAACGGAGTTTCGATGGTTTGGGATCGTCATTTAGCCGCCCAGCTGATGAGTGCAATACCTCAAATTCAGAACCGAGTTTTTCCCACATAGTTATTGGATCGTATAAGCATCCGCACTGATTTCGAGTTCCATTACTTGGTTCGACTCCGTATCCTGGATCTTGATCGTTCCACTGTCTGGTGACGAAGGCTCGTAAGCGTCGATTTCTTCCATAAACCTCAGTAACCGCCTCTCTTCTTCGTCATCACGCAATTCATATGGAATCCCAACGTCGAGACCGCTCAAGGCATCATATAAGGCTTGAGTCACGGCCAATGTACTCCGTTGATCGTTATCATCGCCGACGTAGCTGAAATAGTAGTGATCGGGCAAATATTCGATTGCTTGGGTTACATCCTCGGAATCCAATGATTCTGCTGACCGTAGTTCGTTGTTCAAACGCGGTCGACGGCATTCAAAATTGTTTGCGGTAAGTCTCTGTTTTGAGATCAGCGCGTCAGTGCTCTTTGTCAAGTACGTATGCGAAGTCCATATCTGGAGTTTTTCACTCGACTGAATCTCCGGCTCAAAATAGCTGTTTATCCGTCTGATGATTGGGTAGATTATCTCATCATCTGAGCCATCTAAGTGCTCCGCAAACCCATCTCCCGAACTCTCGAGCAAGGCATCGTTCGTGTCTCCGACTTCCTCAATCGGCTCAAATAGGAATTTTCGTTTCAGATCCAGATATTCTTCGCGCACCGCCTCTTCAGCGGACGCCTCTTCTGTGACCTCATTCTGGTCCACGTGCTTTTTTGCAAGCATCCAAAGCTTACTGTCTGTTTGCGGGTTGACCAAGCGGTCTACAGTGAATTCTTTGCCCAAGACACGTGCGATTCGTGAGGGCGAAGTCTCTCCAGTTGGGGGGTCGAAGGCGAGATTGTAATAACGCCACTTTTTGTCGAAGTCGGGTCGACCACTTCGCTCACCACCTGTCGTGACATATGCAAGGAATTGGAATAGATCTCGAATCGTATAGTGATACGTTGGCGACGCCCGTGAAACACTCTGTAAGATTCGAACCAGATTCTGGTGTACGTCATCTATTTCTGGCGAACTACTACCGTTATCACGTTCATGATTCGACATGGTTAGGCGAGATAAGTTCCAAGAAATATGCGTTTCTTCTTCACTGTTAATCTCAAACGCGCTCAAGATATGATCGAGAGCACTCCGAACTGTATCCTCTGTAAGCACGTTCCTGTTGCTTAGATCTATGACAACTATCCCGTGTGTCTCAATATCCTCTTGGATTTGAGAATCAATTTCAGTTGCTTCGTTCCCCACTTCTCTACTGCCATTGTAAACGAGTTGATGCTGAGCTTGGCGTTCGATTGCTTTGAGAAATGAATACTCGTGTTGGTCGAATTGTAACATCTGATGCAGCGGACCATCATTAATTGCGAGAATCCCTGGAATCGACTCGGCGGTCGCTGTCTGCAACCGATCTAGCACAACATCATTCGATTCTCGCGATGCATCTGGCTCGTAGTAGATATCAGATGCGTCAGACAGTGCATCATTTTCATCGGGGCTATAATAGGGGTTACTGTAGGATGAACTGTGTTGAAGACGGTGATAGAGTAGGTGTTGGGTTTTCCCATCCCCTGGATTTCCAGTGAGGATTATTCGATATCCCGCTTCGATCGCAGCCTCCAGATATTGGTCAACTGCAGTCCTGATATGAAGTTCTTCACGCTGTTCGTTAGAGATGTTTTCAGCAAGGCCTCCATAAGCGAAATCGAGGAGTAGGTCTTTATCAATAGTGTCGGTAGTTTGGGATTGAGACATGGATTGTCAATTTGGACCATATTTACAAGACGGGGTAATATTTGTTTGGTTATAATTTACTTTAGAGTTGGCGACAAAAGTTGGTGAGCTAAGAAGCTTAGCTCAAAAACATATCCTATGTCGTCCAAGAAACTATGTAGGTTGCACATGATTCGTCGACTATGGTAAAAATACGGTTGCAGAATGGAGAATCGCGTAAGTTTGCCCGTGTGGAGATCGGGGACGATGGAACTGTCTTTGGTTATTCCCGAGAAGGAGAATTCCCCAACGACAGTTATCCACTTCAGGGCGTCTTTCCGCCAGGATCAGTTTTAGAAATCGACATCAATGAGGAAGATTCCTACGATACTTCAGACGGACACCAAATTCTCGGAAGTGGAAAATATAGCTTCCAAGATCCAATTCCAGGAAAAGACTAATTCAAAATGTATGATATATATATAAATTCAGTAAGACACTACGAAACAGTGCAGAATAGGCCCTACACCCTGTGGATGCCAGTACCCCCACAGGTGTGTAACGCACCTCACAGCCTACGCTATGGCTGTGGATAGAATTGAATATGATAATGACATCATCAAGGAAATGAGTCAGGTTTCGATTCCATTCGGTTTGGACCCACATGGGACTGAAGTACCAATCTCAGAAGCGATTCGAGGTAAATTAGACTATTATCTGTGTCCAAAATGTAATAATCCGCTTACACCACGGATGGGCGAGAAACGGCGCTATTTCGCACACAAACGAGGCGTTCTCGAAGACAGCGAATGTCCGTTGTCCTCACAAAAAGATGTCGACCGGATGGTCGACAATCTACGTACCTCAGACATCGAAAAACAAGAGTCTGCGCGACAGATTCGCACGTATATCGGTGAAGAACCTGGCGGTCGAGTTCGACTCTTCGGAGTTATCCCATCTACTGAATGGGAACAATTCGGAGTTGCGGCGGATGTTGATGCCCTACTTCAAGAGTGTTCGATATCGACTGAGGGAGTCATCCACCCGCCAACTGGACGAAG
>LKMJ01005469.1_pt1 | contig 11962 bp, 18 predicted proteins | sample 643391 | NCBI WGS metagenome assembly LKMJ01 (sample SAMN04112250, study PRJNA286221) | soda lake metagenome | biome: soda lake; feature: Kulunda Steppe; material: water; isolation source: sample PL-Br10 brine of Picturesque Lake | place: Russia: Kulunda steppe | collected 2010-07
CACACACACACACACACACACACACACACACACACACACACACACACACGCACGCACGCAGGACCGCCTCATGCGCCTCCGCATGCACCCCCTGTTTGCGGGCGTCACCCTGGGCGACCTGGACACGCTTGCGGAGGCGCTGCAATGATCACACACACACACACACACACACACACGCACGCACGCAGGCACGCACACTAGCACGTTCCCACGCTCGCACGCTCACACGCACGCGCACACATGCGCACACGCACACACGCACCCACACACACACGCGCATGTCATTTGCACATAAACACATACATGCACACGCATAAATACAAATATACACGCACATACACGTACGCAGATACATGTAAGTAAACAGCACACTCACGCGCATTGTTGTTGAGCACGTAAGAATGGAAGAGTGAAGAGGATTGTGATCCTCACTTTCTTTTTGTCTACCATTCTGGCAAAATGTGAGGCGCGTTTGTCTGCCATGGCAGGCTTTACTGTGGATGCATTCCGTCCAGGCTTCCAGCAAGCCTCAATTCGAGCTTACTTCCTCAGCCATGCACACTCCGGTATGTGGCCACGACAAGCCCTTCAGGCTGCACGCCGCTGCATGCACGTCCCATCCAGCTTTCTTTAACGGTTCCTTGATTCCATGTCTCACATCCAGAATGTGGCGCTCTCACGAGCCCTCCTGACCTCCAGTTTGATCGTTCATAGCAAGACCCCACAGCACCCTGCCTGCTGCCCCCGAGGTTGCCTCTGCTGCAATGCTACCCCTGGGCATGCCTGCTCAGCCGCTTCCTGCCCTGCTGCCCGGCCCCTGTGTGCGCGCGCGCAGATCACTACACCGGCCTCAGCGACCGCTGGAGCTGTGGCCTGATATACTGCAGCCCCGTGACCACCAAGCTGATCCAGCACATCCTGGGCGTCAAGCCTGAGTTTGTGCAGCCGTTGGACCTGCGGGTCCCCCACATTGTCCATGGTGGGGCTCCGGCTGTCACATTGTCACATTGTCACATTGTCACATTGTCACATTGTCCATGGTGGGGCTCCGGCTGTCCTGCCCAGTGCGCGGCCATAACCCACCACTGAGGCTTCTGCACTTCAGAAGCATGGTGGCCCTGTTCGAGCTGCCCAGCCTGCTTGCCCCCTGTTCTCTGGCAGGAGCCGCCTCTCCGTGCTCAAGGGGCGTGTTGTACACTTTGGGGATGTGTGCTGTTCAGTAACAGTCCCCGTTCTTGCTGGGTTTGGAAAGAGGTACGCGGCCTGCCGGACAGGGCATGTACTCCATATGCCTGGCGTGCATACCTCAAAGAGGAGACAACACGCAGTGACACCACCAGTTCACTGCGCAAGCTGCTTGCTACGCCATGCCACACGCCATGACACCTGTCCTCAAGAAGGAAGTGATGTGTGGCTGCAGGCGTGGAGGTCACCCTTGTCGATGCAAACCACTGCCCTGGAGCAGTGATCTTCCTGTTCCGCCTGCCAAATGGAAACAGGTGCGCCTTTTCTTGGGTCCCCTCTTCGTGATGCAGGGTACAGCATGCGGGCCTGGCCTCCTGATCCTAATGTCTCCTGCACACTGCATCGCATCTACCAGGAGTGCTGGTAGGTGTCCCATAGCCCCAATACTTGGCCTTCTCCCTCTCGTCGTCCACTCAGGTCCTATGGGGTGGTCTGCTGCATAGCCACCTCCAGGAAAATGTATTGTATCCAAAAGAGCCACCCTCTGGGCTGGTCCTCCGTGTTGCTCCTGTGCGTAGCTCGCTCTTGATAAGCCTATGGTCCTCTAAAGAGCCACCCTCTGGGTTGGTCCTTAGTGATGCTCCTGCGCATAGCCACCACTAGGGTGGTCTCCTGCAAGTGTCCTCCGAATTGCCACTCGTGGGTAATCCTCCGTGATATTTCCTAGAATTGCCACCTCCGGGATTGTGCTCTGGGATGGCCCTTTGGGACTGCGCATGCCGTCGCATCTAACGGGCGTGAAGCCTGGAGGTGGCTCACCAGTGTGCCATCCCAGGGCTTCCTCCAGGGGCATCCACTGTGATTGTGCACAGAGAAGCCGTGAGCCATCCGCCTGCGCACCATCCTTGTCCTTCCCTCCCACTACTCCTGCCAGCGTGTGTACATGCTAGCCTAAATGCAAGCACGCACGCAGACGATGCTGATGCCCCAGGCAATGCGCCTGCACGTACAAAACACACGCACCGTGCCAGGGCATCCATCATGCTGCTGTGGAGTGTACCAGCTTGTTGAGGCCTCCGCTGTGTTGGTGCTTGCGGTAAACTTGTGTGAGCAACCCACCTTTGTGCCCTGTGATGTGTGCTCCAGGTACATCCACTGTGGCGACATGCGCTTTCATGCCGCTTACTACAAGGATCCTCTGGTCCAGCAGTTCAAGGGTGCAGATGCCGTCTTCTTAGACACGACGTACTGCAAGGAGCGGTACACCTTTCCAACCCAGGTATGCGCCATGATGCTCCGAAGTCCAGATCTTGGGTGCCTTTGTGGCCAAGCACAGACCATGGATCATGCTCATTGACCACGCCTCACAGACCATACATAATAGACCACAGATCATGCTTGTGGACCATGCCTCACATACCATAGATCACAGGCCACAGATCATGCTTGTGGACCACGCCTTTCTGGCCAAGCGCAGACCACAGGTCATACTTGTGGACCACGCCTTACGTCTGTGCAATTAAGCAGCCTGATGCTTGCTCATGCTCGCTTACGTTGCAGCCCAAGCATTTGCCAGATGAGCCACAAATGAGTGTTGGGGCTCCCTACAATGCTCCCTGTTGGAGCCCCGGTCAAAGCAGCCCAACTGCAGCACCATGCTCCGTCCTCCACCCGCGCCCATGCTGCACGCACCTGCCCAGCTTTGCGCAGTCATCCTTTGTATGAGCTCCACCGCACGCCTGCACAGTCTAAAATATCCTTGCATGCTCGCTCACAGGAGGTGTGCACCGAGTACGTGGCTGAAACGGTTGCGCGGTGCCTGAGAGCTGGAGTGGGCGGTAGTGGCCTGGGTGTGGTGGGGCAGCAAGGCAGGCGTACAGAAACAGGGCAAGAGCAGGGGGCGGGCAGTCAGCGGGGCACCAGGCAAGGGGAAGAAGGCGCTGATGGAGGTGGCTTGAGGGCCAATGGGCGGCAGCGGAAGCTGATGCACCATGATGTGCATGAGGCAGAGGGGGACCAGCATGGGGTGGAGGGGGACCACAAAGAGGTGGCCGCGGCCGCCCCTGCAACTGCAACTGCACGTGCATTGCCTTGTGCACCTGATCGATGCGGGGCTGGTGCTGGAGGAGGCCTCGCGCAGCCACCTGCCGCTCCCCGCCACCCCCAGCTTTTCCTCATCTCCACCTACGTCATCGGCAAAGAGAAGATCCTGCTGGAGGTGTGATGACGCCTTGGCTGCCTGCCAAGCGAGGACATGCCTGCTTATGCATGCTGTTCCGTGGCTGGCAACTGCTGCCTGTGCGGTAGGCCTGCAATCCTTTTTGGCATCCATGTCCATCGTTCCGCCGCAGCAAGCCTCCTGAAGCGCCTGCAACCGACCAACTGCCCACCTCAACAGGGTCCCCTCAAATGCCCATGGTGCACCAGAACCACATCAATCTCAAATGCCACATCAATCTCAAATGCCTATGGTGCACCAGAACCACATCAATCCCCTCAAATGCCCATGGTGCACCAGAACCACACAGCAGGGTGCTGGATAGAAGCATGGACTGGAGGCGATCTCCTGTAGGGCCACCGTGTGAGGCTCTGCCGTGTGCTTGAGGCTGCCCAATGCCAACACTACGGGTTTTGGTGTGTATTGGTGCACGCGCGTGAAGGTGCTTGATGCACAGCTGCAGGCCTGGGCGGTTGCCCTGCGCATGACATTGCAAAGGTCAAGGTGACCATGGCTGCATTGGGTGCAGGTGCACCGCCGCACGGGGCTGCGCGTTTACGCTGACGAGCGGAAGCGGGGCGTGATGGGCTGCATCTTCTCTCCAGAGGAGCTGGCGGCTATGTTCACAGGGGACCCTGAAGAGACGCCCATTCATGTCACAGACTGGGGCGTCATGGTGCGTTGTGTGCAGTCTTTGAAGGCGTGCTAGGTGCCCCCGTGCGGTGTCAAAGGTGTGAGAGGTGACTCATGAGATGTGAGGTTGCGTGCAGCCTTTGAAGGGATGAGAGGTGACCCATGCAGGATGGGAGATTCAAGCCATGCCCGAGGCACGTGTTTTGCACCGATGCAAGACCACTTGGCAACGGGCACTTTGGGCCCATCAAGCAACCCTGGGCTTCAACAAATGCTTCAACCTCAATCATTGTCCAGTCCTTTTTCAGGTCCTCCTGAACCCTGGATCTGAATCAAGAACTCGCTGTAAGCATGAACCATATTTTTTGTGTGATTCTTCAGCCAAAAGCTTTGGCAGTGTATCAATACTACATCTCATGCAGTAGATGCGCACTGAAGGCTGATACACAAACCCTTAACAAGAACATGCAGTAGATGCCCACTTGAGAGCAACAAGTGAGCACAAGCATGACTGCACCAAGACATCTTTTGTGTAATTCAAAGCTCGCATCCTTTGTGTCATCTAAAGTTAGCAGTCTGGTTACTGAGCCTGAACTCCACAACTGCCTCATTATGCTATCCCATTACCTGATCCTCATAAAGACAGACTTAGACTTCTACTATAATGTCAGGGATTACAATCGTAGACCTCTTTTATCATCTTTTTAGCATGGCGGGAAGAGTGAAACTGAGGTCCATTCGTACCTTCGGCTTTATCTTTGCTTCATTAGCACAAACATGCCCCTGTTGGTGTCACACTATGTTCAATGCCCCAGATGAATCAATGTGCAGCATGGCACAGGTTGCCATGTGGTGCTATGAGGCTCATTCCAGGGCCATCAGGCGCTTGATATCATTCCAGGGCCATCAGGCGCTTAATGTCAGTGGGCCATCAGGCGCTTGATGTCAGTGGGCCCCATGCTTTGCGTCCTCATGGCGCATACCTGCAGGGAGACACATGGCCTTACTTCCGCCCCAACTTTGTCAACATGGAAGAGATCAGGAGCCAGCACAGTGCTGAGGAGGTGCGTCCGTGTCAGTGTGCGCTCATGCGTGTGTGCGTGTGTGCATGTGTGTGTGCGTGTGTGTGCGTGTGTGTGGTAGTGTGCGCGTGCACACATGTGGGTGCGTGTCAGTGTGTTTGTCATCAGTGTGTGCCCAAAAATGGGTGCCGGAGTGCAGGAAGCTGCTGAGGGTGTGTACAACAGCGCAGAAAGCACTTAAGCGCTCTGAGAGTTTGGGTGCCATGGTTGTGGGGCCACTTATGCAGCACCCACAGAAAAAGGGTGGGAGGCGTCATAAATTGCCTCTGGTTGAGCTTTTAATCTTACCAGTGTCGACCTACTTGGCTCAATCCCATGTATCATTTTTGGTTCATCGGCTTAACCCCAGCAGGAGGCTCATAGCAAATCAGCTTCAGGTAATGGATCACTGCCCCAACAGAATAGCTTGGGGCATTGTTTGGTTTGCAGGTCATCGGGTTTGTCCCAACAGGATGGCTCCACGAAATCAGCAAGTCCATGCGCAACAAGGCCGAGGCAGCCAAGGGTAGCCGGGCAAGGAGCAAAGGGGGCAACGGCGGGGGGGACAGCGAGGCCGAGGTGGAAGACCAGGAGCAGCAAGGCGCAGCGGCACCCCCTGCTTGCCTTGACCACGGCTTCCCAGTCCGAACCAAGGGCCCGCTCTGCATTCACCTGGTACCTTACTCGGAGCATTCCTCCTACACGGAGCTCATAGACTTCGTGCGCTGGCTGCGCCCAAAACAGGTGCGCCAGGCCCCTAGAGAGTGCTGCCAGCACCCGAAGGCACAGCGCAGAGTCCCCTCTATCGCGACCTCCGCTGCCATGATCTCCTCCGGCAGCGTGCGCTTATGCACTGTGACGCTTGAGGCAGATCCCCTAGGCACGGGCTCAGTGGGCCCTCAATGCTAGTGGCCCTCTGTTGGCCTTCACAAAATGCAATCAGATCCCCGCAGAAGATGGGATCAGGCCCCTGCAGAAGATGCGATCAGATCCCTGCAGAAGATGCGATCAGACCCCTGCAGAAGATCCAATCAGATCCCTGCAGAAGATGCGATCAAAATCCTGCAGAGGATGCAATCAGACTCCTGAGGGACACGTGGACAATCAAGCTCTTTCTGTGTGGCTGGGTTTGCCCTCACAATTCCCCTTGGTCCACCCTTATTTTATCTGCCTAGGCTTGCCCTCACTTTCCCCCATGCGTGTCCTTGCATTGCTTTTCTTGCAATCTGGTTTGGCTAATTAAGCTGCGTGTGCCCTCTCACAGTACCACAACTACACTGGTGGCGTAACAACGTTGGTGGCATATCAAAGTTGGTAGCATAACAATGTTGTGCAAAATCAATATTTGTGGCATCCTTGTTATTGTTCACCTCAACATGCTCAAACACAGCCATGCCCCTCATGTCACACGTGAATCATGTGTGTGCCCCATCAAGGCGCAGGTAGAACTGCCTGATTTCCCGCTTCTGCTTTTCCACTGTGTGGCTGTGCCGTGCGACCATTCGTGCTCTTGCCCCAGCAACTCGACGCAGAGGCCTTCCGTCCCAGAACCCTCGCTCTTGCTGCTGCCTGCACACGCAGCTGTCCACCCTCTGCTCCGCCTTCTGCCGTCACACCCCTTGCTCCAATCCTCCTCAATAACAGGTGGTGTCAACCGTATCCACAATCACAGGTGGTGCCAGTTGTGTCCTTAATTGCAGGTGGTGCCCACTGTGGGTGTAAGCAAAGACACCCCAGATAGCCGGGCGGCGCACGCCATATTGACGCACTTCCAGGGCCTGGTGGACGAGACGCACAGCAAGGCGCGGCTGCTGCAAGGCTTTGCGCAGCGGGCCAAGCTTCAGCCATTGCGGCAGGGGGCGCCAGACGCAGCTGAACCGCTGCAGGGGCAAGGGCAAGAGCAGCATGGGCAGCAGGAGGATCAGGAGGGCCCAAGCACAGGCGCAAGCAAGCGCATGAAGCTGGAAAACGGCGGCCAGCAAGGAAAGCAGAGGCTGCTGCAGCAAGCACCAGGCAAACAGCAGGAGCCGCGACGGCAGCAGCAGCAGCAGCAGCAGCAGCAGCAGCAGCAGCAGGACTGTGAGCAGCCAACACCACCTGGCTCAGGTGAGGAGGTGGTGCTGGTGCCAGGTCAGGGGCTGGAGCAGCAGCAGCAGCAGCAGCAGCAGGGTTGTGTGCAGGAAAGGAAAGGTGGGCGGCAAGGGCAGGCGTTAGGTGGGGAGCAGCAAGGGCAGGTGGAGGTGTGGGCCGTTGAGGACGACAGTGATGAGGATAGCGGCAAGGGCGGCGAGGGGGGGGGCAAAGGGTTGCTGGGTCGGACGCATGCTTTGGAGGGAGGGCAGGGGGGTCATAGGCAAGGATCCAGTGCAGACGCGGCTCAAGGTGATAGTGCTTGTGTCACAGCAGGGGAAGGCAGGGTGGAGGACGTGCGTGCCGTGCTGGGCAGCGCGGTAACGTGCGAAGAGGCGGCGCTGCTGCTGGGCGCAGCCCAGGGCGACGCAAGCGCGGCCATTAATCTGTTCTACGATAATCGCTTGCCCCACCTGCGGCAACAGCGGCAGCAGCAGCAGCCACTGCTCAAGGGCGGGCGCCAGGCTGTGGGTAAGGGCACGCAGCTAGGTGCTCATGGGAAGAGGAAGCAGGCCCCGCAGCCGCTGCGGGGCACGCCCAAGCGGGGCAAGCTGCAGCACACCGGGCAGACCTCCATTGCATCCTTCTTCGTCCCCAAGCACCACCCATCACAACAGCAGCAGCAGCAGCAGCAGCAGCAGCCACCAGGAGAGCGAGAGGAGGCACAGGTGCTGGACCTGCGGACACCCTCGCCGCCTCCAATGCCTGCATGTGGGCTGGCAGAAGGTGCCACGGGGTCTCCAACGCCCCTGATTCAGCTGGCAGAAGGTGCCACAGGGTCTCCAACGCCCCTGATTGAGCTGGCAGAAGGTGCCACGGGGCCTCCAACGCCAGCACCCAAGCAGGCAGAAGCTGTCGCGCGTGCAGCTCCCACAGACCACCTTCCTGCTGGCGCCCCCTCCCCAACCCCCTCCTCGGTTGCTGCTGGCGCCACCGGTCTTGCAGGCCACCCTGACCCACAGGCCCAGCTGCCCGCCCCCCCTGCACGGGGCCACAAGCCTGTGGACCCCCCCTGCCCTACCCCCTTTTCGCCTGCTGCCACCCATCCATCCCCCCGCGCAAGCACACAGCCAGCAGTCCCCGCCTTCTTCCAGCCAAGGCGGCGCCAGCTGCCTGCACCAAGTGCCGGCACACCCCAAAGCAAGCAGCAGCAGCAGCAGCAGCAGCAGCAGCAACAGCAACAGCAGGGAGAATCGGCTGTGCTTGTCTACCAGACTGAGCCCAGCCAGCAGGCGGCGCCTGCTCCCCAGCAGCAGCAGCAGCAGCAGCAGCAGCAGCAGCAGCAGATACGCCCGGGGCCGCTGTTTCACAAGGAGGCCATGCTGCTGCCCGTCGCGCAGTACGACCCGGTAAGGGGGCTATGCTGCTGCGCCTGGCAGCAGGCTGTGCACAGCTATTGACCACCTAGGCCTGGCAACAAGCTGTGCAGACTTTGACGGCTTATGAGTGGCCCCTGCTCGCGCATGTGTTGCACCTGCAAGCACCTGCTTATCACAACTGCTTGCAGCATCAAGGCAGAGCCCACCATTCTGGGAGAGCGTCTGCAGCAGCTCCAAACACATCCCTGTCACAAGTGCAGCTGGGTACAAGCAGCCTCCCTTGCACGGGCCAGTGGTCAATCCTTTGCCACTTCTTTGATCCAGGCACAGCCTGCCAGTCCGTGGTCAATCCTTTGGCACTTCTCTGATCCACTTCTCTGATCCAGTCACGGCCTGCCAGTCCATGGTCAATCCTCTGCCACTTCTCTGATCCACTTCTCTGATCCAGTCACGGCCTGCCAGTCCGTGGTCAATCCTCTGCCACTTCTCTGATCCACTTCTCTGATCCAGGCACGGCCTGCCGGTCCTGCCAATTGACCTGGGCGTGGGCCACCGCTCTGACCTTTGGTTCTGTTTTCTGTGCAGGCCCAGCGCCGGTGCACAGGCATTGCTGCATGTTGCCAACATGCGTCCGCTCCTTTGCTTGCTGCGCAGGTCAAGCATGCGTGCTGGTCACCAGGTCAGGCTGCCCCGTACGCACACGTCGCCCATGCGCTGGCCGCCTGCGACTCAACCACCAAGCGCCTCGTGATTGCTGATGCCCTCACAAACATGTTCCGGTGCGGGCCCGCAGACACGCTGTAATTGCTGACGTGCTGTGATCGATGCCTTGCCATCACACACAAAATCTGGTACTGGCGTGCCATGATTGGTTTGTTGTTATTGTACTCAACAGCTGGTGCTGGCGTTCTGTGATCAATGTCCCTTAACTCAAAATCTGGTGCTGGCGTGCCGTAATCAATGTCTTGCCATCACACACAAGATATAGTGCGTGCGCAGTGTCTTGCAGCACATACTGCTAGCGCTAGACCAGCTGCTGCTATAGGCATTCTGCACACACCATTACCAACGCTGCATGCTGCTGCTTCTGTTGGACAAACCTGGCAGTCGTCCAGTCCATGCCTGGTACGCAACTAACCTTTCCCCCCACCTACTTGGTACTCTGCTTACGCATAGTCCCCCTTGCACCCAAAGCACACCTCAGAGGCACATAAGGTGCACATAAGGTGCACATAAGCACACCTCAGAGGCACATAAGGTGCACATAAGGTGCACATAAGGTGCACATAAGCACACCTCAGAGGCACATAAGGTGCATATAAGGTGCACATAAGGTGCACCCAAAGCACACCTCAGAGGCACATAAGGTGCTTGTTAAACCCATGCATCTCGTGTTGCAAAAGTTGGGTGCAAGTGGCCCCTGCTGCCTTTTTGTATTATTACCTCTAACCTCATGCATTGACTCATGATGCATGGAGGTCACTATGCATTGACCCATGATGCATGGAGGTCATTTGCATGGACTCACGATGCATGGACTCATGGTGCGTGGACTCATAGTGCATGTCACCTTTCTCACAAGCCTTGTCCTAGCTTCTTGCTGACATCGTGTCAGTAACACGCCATTGGAGCCACTCTGGTTCCTTCCCATCTCTTTCCAACATGTGCCGCCACATTTGTGCGCCTTTTGATGTCGTGCATGCCCCCACGCGCACATGCCTTTCTATGTAGAGCATGCCGACACGTTTGCGTACCCTGAAATGCGTTGCATGCCGCCCACATGTGTGTGCCTTATGCTCCAGGTCCCTGCTGGCGCTGAGTGGCAGCCGCCCTGCCTCTTCTCACCCCACCTCTTCCCACCCTTCTTCCTTCCACCCCGCTCTTCATGCTGCCACTGACAATTTGATAACCCCTGGAGCAGATGGCCCTCAGAAGGGGCCAGTAGAAGGGGCAGCCCCATCAATGGTCGATGACCTGGTGGCAGCGCTGTACTTGGTGACGGGCCGCATCGCGCCAGCGTACGAGCCCGGGGGCGAGCTCAACATCGGGGGCTCTACGGTGCGCAGTGGTGGTTCATTTGTCCATCTGCCTTTATGGGTGCTTTTATGGGTGGTGGTGCACGCACCAGGGCTTGAGCCTGTGGGATCTTGAGCCTGGGGGCGAGCGCAACATCTCCATGCTGCGCAGCGATGTTAATCGTGCGAGTATGAGCGTGTGTGCTGGTTTGATTGTAGTTATACCTGTGTTGGGGGTGCGCAAGATTTAATAGTGTTATTGCAATGGGCTTGGGTGGTGGTAGTGGTGACAATGAGCCTGGGTGATGGTAGTGGTGACAATGAGCCTGGGTGATGGTAGTGGTAGTGATGAACTTGGGTGGTGGTAGTGGAGGCGATGGGCTTGGGTGGTGGTAGTGGTGGTGGTGATGGGGGTGGCTAGAGGAGCTTGAAGGTGGAGCTGTGCCTGTGGGCTTAATGGGGGTTGAAGGCCAAGGTATTATAACTAATAAGAACCTCATTAGATTCTATGACAAAGAGTGGCAGTGGTGTTGTGTGAAGCATGGACATGTTTGCCTGCTCGCCTGCAAACTGACAGGCAGAAATGCAAGGTCCACCCCTTATGCAAAAGCAGGGCAAAAGGCAGGAAAGTGGTGCTTGGTGGTGACGGGCCTTTGTGGGGGCGGCAGGGCATCATAAAGTGTTGGCCCCTGGTCTTAAGTGTTGCAATGAGGTTGGGTTCCATCATGTCCATGGCTGTCAATGAGGCCCCCCTACGAGCGCCCATGCGGTGTCCCATCATCCTGCCTCCAAAATCTGTTTGATGGATGGCGCAAAATGCTTGCTGCTGCCTGGTCTGCAGCAGTGCACAAGTGCGGTGGGGTCATGGCGACGTTGGGCAGGGGCAGCCTGTGCAGTGTGGGCTTGAGACTGGTGACCCCTTTGCTACCTGAGGGCGTCAAGGCGGGCCTGATTGCCTTGACTGCCTGCGTGGCGACATAGAAAGCCCACAGACCCATAAGGGCTGCCCCTCAAGTTCTTGACCGTGTCTGGCTCTGACCAGGAGGAGGGCGTGCACTTGATGGTGTATGATGTTGGGCTACCTAAACAGCTCCACCACCACCCCATGGAAATGCAACGAGTGATGTTAAGCTTGGTCTCCCTGCTCATGGGTGGTGCGCTACATGCATGCCACTACACGTGTGGTGGGACAGGTGTCCTCCGCACTCGGCGCGGTCACTGGTGTGAGCCGGGCCAAGATGGGCGACATGTATAACAAGATGGGCGACCTTGGCGACGTGGCGCAGGTGAGGACGTGGCGCAGGTGGGGGCTGTGGCGCAGGTGGGACCTGTGGCGGCGTGGCGCACGTGGGGGCTGTGGCGGAGGTGGGGGCTGTGGCGACATGGCGCAGGTGGGGGCTG
>LKMJ01005470.1_pt1 | contig 11961 bp, 9 predicted proteins | sample 643391 | NCBI WGS metagenome assembly LKMJ01 (sample SAMN04112250, study PRJNA286221) | soda lake metagenome | biome: soda lake; feature: Kulunda Steppe; material: water; isolation source: sample PL-Br10 brine of Picturesque Lake | place: Russia: Kulunda steppe | collected 2010-07
CGCCGGATCGAAGACAGAGTCTACCTATTTCAGTTAAGACGTCGGCTTTCGCTTTATTCCAAAGACCCTTCTGTTCTAATTTCTTCCGATGCTTTTCAAGCACCGCATGCTTATCTCGCTTCAAAGCTGATACTGAACTGGACATACTCTCGTGAGCTGTGCGAAAACAAAGATAATCATTTACAGAAACAATGGAATATTCTTGGGCTAACCGGAGATAGAAATCCCAATCCTGCTTGGTTGGCAACTCCTCATCAAATCCACCGATCTGTTCTATTGCGGAGCGGCGAACCATAACACGGGATGGAGTTCCAATTGTGTTACTCACCAGAAGCTCTTCTGAGCAGTCTCCGCTCGGTGCATAGGTTTCAGCGTGTATTATGTCGTGTTTTGGTGAGATAGAAATCACTAGACATGTAGCGAGTCCAGCATCCTCATTTTCATTGAGTGCTGTTACTTGTCGCCGTATTTTGGTCTTGTGCCACCGGTCATCATCATCTAGAAATGCTATATAATCTCCGTTCGATTCCTGAATACCCGCATTTCTCGCAGCAGATAGCCCTTTATTTACTTCGTGTTGGACAAGCCTAACGTCGTCTGGGTAAGTTCTAACGATGTCCTGTGCATATGCTTTATTAGAACCGTCATCAACGACTACAACCTCAATATTGTCATATGTCTGTCCCAACGCAGTATCAATTGCCCCAGGCAGGTATTCTGGGCGATTGTACGTGGGGATAACAGTACTAACGAGCGTCATAGATATGAATAAGGTACCTCTCGTAAGTATTTATATGGTCGTTACCTAGAATCACATACGCTATTCATTTAAGTGATTAGTTCCTTTGGGACAGTGAGTAAATGGGACATATCGAATTTATTGGTCCACCTGGTGCAGGCAAGTCGGCCATTCATTCACGGCTGATTGCCAATGATTCTTTATATGGTGGGATTGATGAAGATGGATTTCAACGAAAATTTTTACAGGATGAAAATAAAACATATAGATTAATTTACCGACTATCTCCAAATAAATTACGACAATTTATATTAAGTAAATTATTGGCATATAAAATTAGATATAATAGCTTTGAAAAATTTGTTGATCACCACCCTGAGTTTCTAAATGTATTATATGATGTAAAGGAAATGGTGAAAACTGAATCTGACGTTGCATTCCATATTACTAAACAAGTTGCGGAGGAGTATCAAACTAACATCACAACCCAAAGAGATAATGAAATTCTAGTCATGGATGAGGGTTTCGGGATGCGAGCGGTTTCTATTCTGTGGCGAACAGATCAAAAATCATTTCCGATAAAAAAATATATTGATGTTGTACCGACACCTTCTGTCTTAGTTTACGTCAATGCACCGGTTGAAGTGTGTGTGGAAAGGCAGAAGAAACGAGAAAGAATCACTATCCAAAAAAAGTTCACAAATAATGATCTCTATAAGGCGCAAACCCGCTATAGAGAAATTTGCGAGGAAGTAACTCAACAGTTCCAAAAACAAACCAAAATCATTCGTGTGAATAATATATCTAGTGTTGAAAATCCTGCAGAGAAGGTCAAACAAAAAATAGTTCAACTGATGAGGAATAATGAATAATAAAAAAAACACACTCGTTAGCGTGATAATACCAACATACAACCGTGAATCTATATTACGTGAAGCTATAGAGAGTGTGCTAAATCAGACGTATAAACAATTAGAATTGATAGTTGTTGACGATTGCTCAACCGACAGTACCGAAGAGGTCTTAGAATCCATCGAAGATGAGCGGTTCAAATATGTACAACATGACGAAAATCAAGGGCCAAACGCAGCTCGGAATACAGGCTTAGAACACAGTAGTGGAGACTATATTTCATATTTGGACTCAGACGCAGTATTACTTCCAAGTAAAATTGAAAAGCAGGTTGAAGCAATGAAGTCATCTGAAAGCGATATTGGGGTGGTCTATTGCTCAGGATATAGTCAACAGGGTAATTTCGTGAAAAAGAGTCTATCTGAAGGGTATAGTGGAGATATTTACGCTGATTTACTCGCGAAAGACCTAAAAGTTGTCACTTCAACAATGCTGATAAAGAGAGAATGTTTTGACAGATGTGGGGACTGGGATCAGAATTTACCGAGCTTCAATGAATACGATCTCTGTCTCCGGTTTGCGAAAGAATATAAATTTAAATGGATTTCGGAACCTCTAGTAGTAGAGATATCTCATGAGGGAGAAAATATAACAAGTAACCTAGAAAAACGAATGAGTGGGATTGAAAAAATAATTGTCAAATGGGGGAATGAAATGAAACAGGTACACGGACCAGATACAGTTTCAGAGTTTGAGAAACAGTCAAAAATTATAACTTACAGAGAAGCATCAGTCTGGGAAGCGAAAAGTGGGAACAAAACCAAGGGTGCTAAACTTGCATACATGTATTTGAAGAACCACAATGATATTGATATAAAATTCCTCGTGAGTTTCTTGTTTGCGTTTCTTCATCCTCGAGCACACCGTTTCGTCAAACAGTTATGGTATCGAAAAACCGGCAAAAAACGAAAAGATGCTGTTGAACAACGATTATCGCTCTCAAAACCTGAGAAAAAATATTAAGTAATGATGAATCCAGTCACTAAAGCACACAAGGAATTACTAAATATTGAAAATGAACTAAATTTATTTGATAAGGAATTTCAGGGAGTTCCTTATTGGGAATACACAAGACATTCTTTGAAAGAAGAGGTTGTGGAGTCAGTCAGTTCTAGTTCAATAAATAAAGAAAGTTTTGACGATGACCAGATAAGACACATATTAGAGAGATTTATTCAAGCAGGAGGAATTATAAAAAACACTTTTAACGGAAATCCGTATTTGGCCCCTGAAGTAAGAGCCATTTTTTACGGCAAGAGACGGCGTGAACAGCTGGAAAATGGTGAGTGGAAAGATATTTTTCTTGACCCAATAGCTGAATATATTGATGTCAGTTCTGTTTTTTTTGAGCCCCATGACACGATACCTGAATATCATGGGGATACTGTCTCAGAAAACATATTTTATTTAACCATCCCGAGAAATATTGGTGCAATTCTTCGCCGTATCGGCTACGATGTGAATTTAGATGAAAAGAATATTGCTGTCCTCACTGCTTTAGAAGAACAGATTAAGAAACGGTTGGGAGTTTCTGTGGATGCTGTAGGACATGTTGAGGAGATCCTATCTAGGCGGAAATCAACTCTTTTCTTATACGATAAGATCATCCAGAGAGTGAGCCCACAAATATGCTTTCTCACTTCTGGATATGATAAACATGCTATCTTTCTCGAATCGTGCCGACGAAACAACGTTCTGACAGTTGGTGTTCAATATACCGCTTTAACTCCACAAAAATGGGGATATCACTATCCTGGTGAAAGAAAAAAGCAAATTAAACCTGATTATTATTTTATTTGGGGCGAATTTTGGAAGAAGAACGTTGATTTGCCGCTCCCAGTCGACCGTATACGAGTTGTTGGAAATCCGTGGTATAATAAAAAGAGAGCACAAACTGTAAATACATCATCCGATAATATATTATTGTTTATTTCTAATAAAAAGTCCAAAGAAATTTCAAAAGTCGCGAATGCAGTTTCAAAGATGGATCTTGGTTTTCAAATAATGTATAAGTTACACCCAAACGAAATACAAGATTGGGAAAATACATATCCAGAATTGTCGACTGCAGACAATAGTAACAGATTGACCGTTGTCACTAAAGACTACGATCTGTATGAATTGTTTGCTATGGCTGCCGCACAAGTAGGAATCTCCTCAACAGCATTATATGAAGGGCTTGGATTTGATCTCCCTACCTTCTTGTATGACGGAGAGTATATAGATGAAATGAGTAGATTGATAGAATACGGTTATGCAGATGTCTTTTCCGATCCTTCTGACCTTGTGACCATGATGTCAAATAGTTTGGATAATACAAAAGTGGATCACACACAGTTTTTCGATCCTAATTATAGAGAAAATGTTCAACGAGAATTACAAAAAATTGGTCGCGTCACAAAGTCCAATAGAGTTCACACGAACTATCACAAGTTATGATACACTTGCAGTGTAGTAAGACGTGAAATCGCTGCTCTGAGGAACTTTTTCACCGCTTCGATTGTCAAAAAAGACGGTTAGCTCGATCTGCTTTGATCTGACGCCAGCAGTTTTCGAGTGGATTCATCTTTGTGGGGCGTATGACGGAAGATATTCAAGAAGCAGGCCGCGAAAGACGACCTACTTTTTGAGAGCTTTCGTAATAAAATACGGCGCGTTGTTTAGCACAATTGCCGATTTCTTGTCGAACTGCTGCTAGAGAGCTCGCAGAAAGTGCTTGCTGACTTCAGCGTTGAATGTATCTAGTGTCAATGCCACAAACCACTCGCCGGTATCCATCACTGCCCCAAGCATATTGATCGCATCTCTGCCGCGTGAGGCCGGCAGTCTCGGGCGGGAATTGATTTGTAACCACTCCGGCTTCTGTTCGGTTGCAACCGCTTCGGTGTGTTGGTCAATTGGCACGATAGCGTAGCCAGTAGCCTTCAGCGTCGGTCACTTTTTTTGAACTCATCGCGCCACGTTGTTTCTCGACTTCGTCTGTTTTGTAGTTATACGGCGGGACTGTCTGGCGGGACTACTCGACCTTCTTGAGCAGTGCGACACACGTGCGCGCGCGTACTCGACGCCGTAGGTTTCGAGTATGTGAGATCGGTGGAGATTCTGTGTCCATGTTTGGTTGTCATAACCAGCTTCTGACGGCGACGCTACACGCGCCGCTGTCAGTTCCCTCCAGTGTTCATCGGAGAGTTGTGGTGGTCGGCCTGATCGAAAGGCGTCGCCGAGCGCAGTATAAGTCGATGTAGGTTGTTCGAAGAGATTGGATACGCGAGCGCGGAACTCGTTCCAGCTCTCGACAAATAACGTGGAAGCTTCCCACTTGAGTCTCTTCCAGACCTGCTCAATTGGGTTAAGATCAGACGAACCAACTAGAGGAAACACAAATCGATGCCAAGTTGGTGGTCACGCCTGCGCGTGTGTCCATATGTGTGCGCGAAGTGATTATCCAAGATGGGCACAATCCGCATCGCAGGATTCTGCTCGCAGATACGTTCTAAGCACTCACAGATCCGTTCTTTCGTCTGATCTTCTGGAAAACTCACCACGCTCTGACCATTGAGTGCATAGAATCCGACCGCTGGTTCGAAAATCTGAACCAGCGGTCGTTCATAATGTGGATCATCGACGTACCACATCCGACGTGAGTTGTCGTGCGGGTGTGGGTGCGACGCATCAAAAAACCAACCACCGTACCACCGTCTGTACAAATATCGTCGTCAACAAACCAACCTTCATTGTCGTCATTCTCGCATTTGCTATGGGATCCGTCCGTCTCCTCGGCGTTGTCTGGTCGAGAAGGTCGTTTTGTCCGTGGAATTGCGTATGAGAGATTGAGGTCCGTGAGAAACTCACTCAGATAGACTGGGTAGTATTCTACCCTAAATTCCTCGTTGAAGAGATGTTGAATTTCCTGTGGTAGGGCTGACCCTCACAGAGCATCACAACCAACTGTTCTTGTTTATTTTCGCCGAGCTTCGGGGGACTGACGTCCGTCCCCCGAAGTTCGGCGTTAGCTGCCCGAGGCCACTTCGTTCCGACCTCGTGCCCATCGACTGCATGTTGACTCAGACTTTCCGACGTGAACAGCTACCTCTTCGAGTGTTTCGCCTGCGTAGAGTTTCTGACAAACGTGAGGCGGCGGACAAACTTCGGATCGTTGCCTCCGAGAGCAATCGATCAAGGTCCTCCTCGTTATGATGCCGAATAATCTCTTTCCGCCGACTCCGCCCATAGAGAGCTCTTCTCATCTATCTCCATAACTTCACTTGACTACTACCGGCCGAGAAACGCACGCCAGGTCTCATTAGCATCCGGCCAAACCAGGTACGGAGAACGGTAAAGTGAGAAAGTTTCGTGAGACCAATTTCTTCGGAGATCACAGGCATCTCGCTGAGGAAATCCATCGTTCCACGATATGATCTGCCCAACTCGGTACGGAGTACATTGAGAACGAGCATGATCCATTCAGCTAACCAGCCGACCCCCCGGGGGTCGGCGGTTCGTCTGGATTAGTGACAACTAGTTTAGCTTTTGTGTCCGCATTCAACGTGGAGAGGCGGATTTCGGAATTCAAAGTAATCTGTCTCTTCGCTTTGTGCAGCAATAAATGATCTTTCGCCTCTACGTCTAGCGAAACTACAGAGCCAATTACTACTGTAGTGTGTAAAGCTGGGTAAATTATAACGGGAAGAAGGTATTTTAATACTACGGCGCATTATTCAGAGTATGATTCCTAAAAGATACAATATTAAAAATATTAAGAGATCTTTACGCAACCCAATAATGCTGTTTGAAGAATCATATCGGGTAGCAACAAGTAGCATTAATCAGTGGCACAAAACATCATTATACTATGAATATGGCCCCCCTATTGCGGTAATGGAAGAAGATTGGGATAATTTGATAATTCTAGATGCTTGCAGATATGATATGTTTAGTGCGCATAATGATATTGATGGTGAACTTCGACCAGTGGTTTCCCGCAGTTCTCACTCTAGAGGCTTTTTAAAATCAAATTTTTATGGGAGTACTTTTCTCGACACAGTTCATATAACAGCAAATCCGTACGCAGCCAGATTGAAGGAAAATTCTACATTTTACAAACTAATTCTGACTTATTCAGGAGAGTATATTAATAAGGAATTTGAGACATATCATCCAAAACAAGTTACTCAAACTGTTTTAAATAATATGGATTTGTTTTCTGACAAACGACTTATCATCCATTACATGCAACCTCACGTGCCTTATTTAGGTTCTACGGCTGATGAACTTAGGCGTGAACTGAATAAGAAAGGTTATAAATTCAGGTATCAATCAAAATCCGGTCACTGTGATGACAATGTTATGTATAAGTCTCTATTAAAGGCAGCAGCTGATGGCCTCGTTACTAAAAAGGATATAGTGTCATGCTATTTAGAAAATTTGGAAATTGTACTTGATGAGGTGAAGGATGTTATCAACGAATTAAATGGGAAAACTGTTATTACAGCGGACCATGGCGAACTTTTGGGAAGCACTAACCGTCGAGTTCCTCCTTATAAAAACGGTAATCCTAGGACATATGGTCACCCACAAAACATTCATGTACCGGAGGTCCGTGTGGTACCTTGGTTGGAAATACCTAGTGATAAACGGCGAAAGATCAAATCTAGGTCCGCAATTGGTGACACAGATATTGACAAAGAAGAAATCAAAGAACACCTTACAGATCTTGGCTATATAGACTAATTTTCTATATATGTTTGAACAATCTTATCTGCAAATTGTTCAAGGTCTGCACGCTTCTTTTCAACCTCGTCTATAAGTTGTTTTGGCTTTTTATCAGACTCTATAGATTCATATTTCTTGTGCAACCATGATAAAGTTAATTCATCAATTCGTTTATTGAACTCTCCCATGTTGAGCGATGTAGCAAAATCAGTGTTTTTTGGTTGATATCCCATTGAAATAAATGGCGTGTGAGCAGCTGCTGCTAACACGTTTGAATGTAGTTTTTCACCAATTAGAAGGTCACAACTTGAGATTTCATTCATAAGCTTATTTATTTGAATACTTGAACAGAAATCAATAACTTTCGAATTATCTATTGATTTCGAAATTTCGTTATGCAGCTTAATATCAGACGTGTGAAATGGGAGTAATACGAATTCGTAGTTGTCATCCAAAGACTGACAAAATTGTATTAGGTTCTTTTGGTAATTTGTACTGTCCGAATGTTTAAGTCCGCCATCTCTTAAGTTTATCGCAATTTTATTATGCTTTTCATATTGGTATTGATCCGGTTCTAATATCAAGGCGGGATCACCCGTAATCGTGGAAGATATCCCTTTATCTTTTAGAATTTCTTTCGAGATGGGCCCTCTTACTCCTAATTGGTCAAAATCGTGGAGAATTTCGTAATCTTTTTCATGAATATAGCTTTTTCTAAATTCAACATTATCAGATCTCTTAGATAGTTGGTTAAGAAGGTGTGATGCATATTTATTGTTTGTTATATGTCCTAAATTCAATTTGTGGGCAAAATAACCAATATCAATCGGTGCGCGAATTTGATTGCGAAATGGTTTATGTTTCACCCCAACTCCGATAGCGAAGATATATTCATATTCTGATAGAACTCTTAGTTCGTTATGTTTAATTGGTACGCGAGTTCCGCCTCCAAATAAAGCGATGGAAGAATCTGTGACAAACTTTCTATCAATAATTTCGACATCTGGAAATAATTTTTGATTTGCTATATACAATGCGTCGTCTCCAATGTTATTTTGGCCAAGCCACCCAAAATATGCAATTTGTTTATTCATTTTATTATTACTTTGTATTAAACACTTGTAAAATGAACTATGTTCGTATAAGCATAGTACTTCATATACTTAATCCCTCGTTCATGATGTCGTGTATATGGACAATTCCTTTAAAAACATCTTCATCATTTGTTACGACGAGCTGGGTAATGTCATACGTTTCAAGCGTTTCGAGTGCTTTGATTGCAGACACACTCGGAGAGACAGCTACTGGATCACTGGTCATGACTTCCTGTGCTGTGACGTCATTAAAATCGGATTCAGCTTCGACAAGACGCCGAACATCCCCGTCAGTTACAATTCCCTGAACAATATCTTGTTCGTCACGCACGACAGCAATCCCTTTACCGCCCCTGCTCATCTGTACAGCAACCTCAGCTAGTGTATCAGATGGTTTCGTCCGTGGTATGTCCGTATAGAGGAGATCACTCACGTCCAACAGAAGTCGTTTACCGATTGTTCCCCCAGGATGGAAGTGACCATACTGGGTTCTATCGAAGTCCTGCATAGCCATCAACGCGTTTGCGAGACAATCACCGACAACCATCGTGGCGGTTGCACTAGCCATCGGAACGAGATCGACAACGGCTCCCTCATTGGTGACTTTCGTATTGATATGGTATTCAGACTGTTGGGCGAGTTCGGAATCCGGATTTGAGGTAATAGAAACTGTTGTCGGGTCGAAATGACCGATGAATTTCAACAGTTCTACCATTTCGTCGGTGTTACCGCTGTTGGAAATGAGGATCATCACGTCACCTGAGGATAGCGCTCCGAGATCCCCGTGAAGCGCCTCAACAGGATGGACGAAATGCGAAGTCACCCCGATACTGTTGAACGTGTCGACGATCTTCTTGGCGACATCACCCGACTTGCCAATCCCCGAAAATGCCACGCGGCCATCAGATTCGTCTATTTCAATGGCTACTCGGTAGATCTGCTTGATTGTCTCCTCGTTGTTGAGCGTATCGATAGCGTTAGATTGGACCGAAACAGCCTGCGAGATTGCATCTCGGATCTCGTCATTCACCAACTGCTGTTTTTCATTAGTCATGCTTCACCGCTTCGTCAATCGATTTCCATTGCTTGACGAGCGATTCGAACTCGTCGAGCGGTAGTTGCGTTGCCGCATCACATTTGGCTGACACCGGATCGGGATGTACTTCAGCGAAGATACCGGCCACCCCAGCTCCGAGTGCGGCCCGCGCAAGCGTCGGTGCGAAGCGACGGTCGCCGCCACTGGAGTCACCCTGTGCGCCCGGCCGCTGCACCGAATGTGTCGTGTCGAACACCACTGGCTTACCGAGTTCTTTCATAATATCCAAATTTCGCATATCGACGACGAGGTTGTTGTATCCAAACATCGCGCCGCGTTCGCAGAGCATGACCTGTTCGTTCCCCGTCGATTCGATTTTGTTGACGACGTTGTCCATACCGTCCGCTGAGAGGAACTGCCCTTTCTTGACGTTAATCGGCAATCCTGTTTCTCCGGCAGCGGTGAGCATATCGGTTTGCCGTGAGAGGAACGCAGGCACTTGGAGAGCGTCAACCACATCTGCAACCGTCTCAGCCTGTTCGGGAACGTGGAAGTCAGTTATCACCGGAAGGTCGTACTCGTCTTTGACGCGCTGTAGGATTTCGAGTCCCCGTTCCATCCCGGGGCCACGGTACGAACTGATCGACGACCGGTTGGCTTTGTCGAACGAACTCTTGAAGATCAGATCAATACCATGGCGGTCAGTGATGTCTTTCAGTTCCCGTGCTGTCTTTAACACTTGTTCCTCTGATTCGATCACACACGGCCCTGCGATCAAAAAGAATTGTCTCTCATTAGAGGCCGAGATGTTGTTACTGAGTTCCATTGGTACACTCTTGTTGCAATTCTTCCTCTACGGATGATATATCACTTTCTACATTGACTTCTTTGGAGTCGTAGTCAGTCTCAACAGTCTGAATCTCGTACCCGTTTTCGAGTAGCCGAAGTTGTTCTAAGTCCTCAGCGGATTCAAGTTTAGAATCCATATCGATGTAATTTAGTAACATCTCCGTTTCGAACCCGTATAGCCCAATGTGTTTGTATGTCGTTCCTAATTTTCCACCATACGGTATTTTTGACCGTGAAAAGTAAAGTGCCTTTCCGTCGGTATCAGTCACTACCTTGACCGTGTTCTCGTCATCAAGTAGTGATTTGTCTTCAATTGGAGAGATTGGCGTTGCGACTTTCGGGGATTTCTCTCGCAGAGCTGTCACGACCGTATCGACAACATTCGGATCGATTAGCGGCTCGTCACCCTGAATATTGATGGTAAAGTCTGCTTCGACTTTCGTTACGACTTCTGCCACCCGATCCGTTCCAGTCGGGTGGTCAGCGTCGGTCATCATTGCAGTGCCGCCGACCGCCTCAACCGCCTCAACAATGCGCTCATCGTCTGTTGCGACGATAAGGTCGTCAAGCAGGCTTGCGTCGCTCGCACGCTCATATACGTGCTGAATCATTGGCTTGCCAGCGATCTCAACTAATGGTTTACCGGGCAATCGCGTTGATCCGTATCGAGCGGGGATAACGCCAACTACCGTTTGAGAAGTCGCCTCTAAGTGGTCCAGGATATCTCGAACGGCTCCGTTTCCACCGTTGTACTGGCTTACGTACGAACACTCTCTTCTGACTTCCTGAGCCGCGTCTGCGGGACAACAAGCCGTCCCGACAGATTTTATAGCTTGCAAATCCGTTATATCGTCACCAATATAAACCGTATCCGCAAGATCGAATCCGAGACGAGATGCAATATTCTCGATTTTTTGTTTTTTGTTTTTTACTCCTTGGTGGACTTCGTCCACACCAAGTTCCGATGCCCGGTTAACAACAGCTTGGGATTCCCTAGAGGTGACAATTACGAAGTCGTAGCCGTTCTGTTCTCGCCACTGGACGATCCCGTACCCGTCCTTTACATCAAACGATTTGAAAACCTCACCATCCTGGCCGATATTGATTTGCGCGTCTGTGAGAACCCCATCGACATCTGAAAAAACCAATTGACACATTCTAATCCTCCTAACCGACACGAACTATGGGAGATAGGTAAGTTTTCGGATGCTGCCCGAACACGCGGTCCGTATTTTTTCTGTACTGCAAAGTCAAAGTACCTCTATCGGTCGCTCTTATTTAACATACTGCTACGATGTCTGATTAGATGGGACTCTGCTAAACTAGAACGGATGGTCTGGCAGCGTTAACGGGTTAGCTTGTCCTCTTCGACTTCATATCAACTACTCAGCAGTAACAATAATCCCCTATGGATGAGCGTAATGTGGTGTCCGAGGAGATAGACCAGATCTTCAGACTGGACTGCCCGGCGTCTCTATAAAGCTGCTTGTGGATTATGACTGAATTCCGTGCAGCTTCGCATACTGTCCTCCATTGTCGACCAGCTCAGCATGTCGACCACTCTCAACAATCTCACCATCATCCACGGTATAAATCCGATCGGCGTTCTGTACAGTCGA
>LKMJ01005471.1_pt1 | contig 11961 bp, 20 predicted proteins | sample 643391 | NCBI WGS metagenome assembly LKMJ01 (sample SAMN04112250, study PRJNA286221) | soda lake metagenome | biome: soda lake; feature: Kulunda Steppe; material: water; isolation source: sample PL-Br10 brine of Picturesque Lake | place: Russia: Kulunda steppe | collected 2010-07
TCGCGAGGTCCCAGCTTTGTGATGCAAGCACGCGCGTCGTCTTTGGGGTCGTCCCTTCGCGGATCACCCTGTTTGCTCCTCCCGCACCCGCCCCTGCCACTGGAACATCAACTCACACCCACTGTGCACTCAATCGCGCGGCCTGGGCGCGGGAACTCACCCACCGCGGCACGCACAGGCTGTGCGCGGGTTGCCCTGGGGTGCACCGTTCGCCAAGCCGCAACCATTGGCCGGACGCGCAGGAACTGCGCTGTTCAGCCAGCATTGCCTTATGCTTTAACAACGCGCTTTTTCATTAATCCGACCGTCCCAGAAACGGGTGAATTACCTGCAGCATTTGCGTTTGCGTTTGCGTTTGCGGCTGGAGCATGGCCTGATCAGGCATCATAGTACAAAACATATGCCCCCCTCTCCCTGCGCCCCCTTTGCCTGGCTGCCAGGGCATTTGCAAGCGCAGCGGCACCCCGTGCGTCATCAAGGCCTACTCCCTGCTGAACATGAGCGACTCTGAGCGCCTGCACCTGCACCGGGAGATCTGCCTGCAGGGGCGTCTGGTGAGTGCCACGCGTGCGCCCACACTGCACACACCCGGGCTTCCTTTTCCACGGCCCCGCCTGTGCCCGGGACCGCCTCCTACCTGTTGGGGCACCCAGTGAGCAAGGGAGGGGGAGGGATCAAAAAGAGGAGGAGGGAGGGCTTGGGGAAGGGAGGGAGTGTGGGCTTGGGAAAAAGAGGGATGGAAAAAGGGAGGGAGGGAGGGAGGGCAGGAGGGCTTGAGAAAGGGAGGGAGGGAGGAAGAGAACGAGTGAGGATAGCGCCCAATGGCTGTATTCCCCCTGTTCCACCTTAGTCTGCGTCAGGGGCTGCGTGCTCCGGTGCCTGCGCAAAAACACACCGCCTGGTACCCTCCACACCCGCAGCGCCTTAAGGCACCCAGCGCATCCACGGCCTTTTGCCTGCATACTGCCGGCCTGGCCACTGCCCACGCAGCTGCAGCACCACCACCTCCTGGGTAGGGCAAGCCACTCCCCGTGTGCCGAGGGTCGTGAGGGCAAATGCATCCTGCGCACCACGCCCGGTCTAAAGTAACCCGTTCCTGTTTTTGTGCAGCTCACCCTGCATGCCTTACCCCCTGCCTTGCTTGCGTGCAGGACCACCCTGGCATCACTCAGCTGTACTGCGCTTTTGTGGTGAGCGTGGTGGGCGGGCGCTGACTGCTGTTGGGCGGGCAATGACTGCTGATGGGCGGGCGCTGACTGCTGATGGGCGGGCAATGGGTGTGGGATTGCTGGGGGGATTGCTGCCTTTCGGCTTTTGCTTTGCGACCGCTGTCCGTCAGCGTGCACAAGCTCTGACACTCAAGGCTCAGGCAGTATGCATGCCAAGGGCCCAAAGTGTGCCCGCAAGCCATGCTGCGCGAGCCTGCCTCACCAGCTGCTGAGCCTCAGCCCCTGCTGCCGGAGTGCCTAGAGGAGTGCACAGAAGGGGGGGCTTGCAATGCAGTGGCCCCGTGGATGACCCACTCCGTGTGTGTGCGCACATGTTGTACGCATGTGCACGTGCACACATGTTTTACGCACCTGCACACATGTTGTACGCACCTGCACACATGTTGTGGGCAGAACTGGCGGGCCGGGTGCGTGCGAGGCCCGCCGGGCCTGTGGCGGGTCATGCCGTTTGCTGAAGCACATCCTTCATCCTTGCTGCGCACGCAGGAGCAAGGCATGTTCACGCCTGGGGCCGATGCGCGCTTCACGCATCTGTCCTTGGTGCTGGAGCACATGCCAGGGGGCAACCTGGCCAAGTACCTCAAGGACAGGTCAGTGCACAACCCATGGACATACAGCACGTGGACTCGCAGCAAGGGGCTACAGCTCCAGGTGCCACGCTGCTGCATGGCTGCACGCGCTGCGCTGCAAAGGAGAGGCGTACCTTGCGCATGTCAGCTTTCCAGGCTTGTGGCTGCCGCCCACACATCATGCCTCGGAGCTGTTAGGCTGGGTGCGAGGCAAAGCTTGTGTAAGTCGTGCTTGGCTCTCCTGGCAAACCAAAAGGGGCGGTGCTGCTGGCATATGCGGGATGCTGCGGTGCTGCTAACTGATGAGTAGGGCGCTTCTAGGATGAGGGACGGTGCTACTGGCGTACAGGAGCTGCATGACCAGGTTGCTGTGCTGCTGGCGCCGTGCGCGCGCAGGGGCGGGCATCTTGAGGAGGCGGAAGCGGTGCAGCTGGTGATGCGCCCGCTGCTGGACGCGCTCAAGTACATACATGCACAGGTAAGGCGCTAGGGGGCTGGCATGGCTGTGGGTGGTGTATAAGAAGGAGGGTGGGTGCTTGGTTGGCTGGATGAGCAGGCCCAGTCGTTGGATGTTCACAGGGAGGACGGGCGGGCAGCGCTGGTGCAGCTGCGCTCCCCAGTGCCATTTGCTGCCACGCCAAGGAAGCGTATGCAGGGTTGTGTGCATGAGGATGGCAGCGCCGCATTGCGTGTGCATGAGGATGACAGCGCCACATTATGTGTGCATGAGGATGACAGGGCTGCAAGCCTGTGCCACAAGGCGCCCGCTCGGCTTCTGTGGTCCTCTATAGATTGGTGGGGGTTAGGAGTTGGCTTAGGGTTTAGGGTGTTCAACAAAGGCAGCTTGGAGGGTGGCCCTCCAATGCCCTGGGAGCTGAGACGTATGTTGGAGCTGAGACGGCAGTGCTCCAGCTGGTGCTGCATGTACATGCGCACGTGCGTGTGTGTGAGTGAGTGAGAGCATGAGTAGCACTGTGTCAGTTGCGTGGGTGCGCATGCATGCATGCTCCACGAATGTGCACGCTTGCGCATACGCGGAAACTCAGCACTCACACACGCACGCACGCATATGCACCCGTGTGGTCATATGCTCTCGCGAGTGTGTGCTGTGCGTGCAGGGCATTGTGCACCGTGACATCAAGCCGGAGAATTTGTTGCTGGACGCCCGCAAGCAGCTCAAGATTTGTGACTTTGGTGCGCATGTTTCCCAGAAGGCAGCTGCGCATCCCCGGGTGTGGTTGTTGGCGATGTGTTGCTGTTGCAAGAGTGGAGACTATGGGATGCGCCCCATGGCTGGGTTGCTCATTGGGATATGTGCTGCATGGCTGGCTTGTTTGTCGCATCCAGGGCGCTACGCTCTGCAGCAATCCTAGGCTAGAAGGGGCACACCAGGCGCCTGCCGGTCGCGCATGGTAATCTGTGCACTCCCCCTCAAGGCCAGGCCAGCTGAGTATCCGGGCATCCGCATGCTTTGCATGCTCAGGCACATGCCCCTCCCCCGTGCGTCTAACGCCCTCGCCCCCTCTCGGTCGCACACGCACACGCCCCCCGCCCACCAAGCTGCTGTGCTGTTGCACCTCCAGGGCTGGCGGTGGACGCGGACTTGCACCAGAACACGTTCGCCGGCACCCTGTCCTACATGTGAGTGTGAGGGGCATCCATGGAGGCGAGGCACAGTACAGGGTGGCTCCATCTCACCGGCCTGTGGGCGGGACCACGCACCTTTCTCGCCCACAGGTGCTGTGTCTGGAGAAAGGGTGGCCAGCTTGCAGTGGGCTCTGCCACATCAGGCCCACGTTAGGCCCTGAGGGCAAGCCACACAGGCGCCACACAGCCTCTGCTGCAGAGTTGCAGCTTGCAGTGGGCTCTGCCACATTAGGCCCTGAGGGCAAGCCACACAGGCGCCACACAGCCTCTGCTGCAGAGTTCCCTGGAGGCCAGCCGACCAGCACACGGGTCCTGTGACCATGACCCACAGGCAGGAGTGGGCGGGTGCCACGAGGGCAAACCTATAAGGCGCGATAAGACAAACAAGCCCTTGCTGGACTCTGTAGGGGACAGTTTTGTTGCACTGCTTGCATCATTTGAGCGCCCTGAGTGTCCCAAAAGCTGGGTGCTTTCAAGATCCTCAAATGGTCTGTGTGGTCAAGAAGAGGTGGACTGGTTTGACTTGCGGCTGCTCGTGCCTGGGAGAGCCCTGCATGTGCGCCTGGGAGAGGGGGCCTGCGCTTTCAGTCCGGTGGGTGCGGCGGCAGAGGCTGTCTGTGGCGCCGCGGACGCACTACTACTAAAAGACCGCGCGCGGCTCTGGCGCGAAAGCTGAGGCCTGGGCCATGTCAGACCGGGTCAGATGCCCGCAAGCCTGCAGCAGCGGTCTATCATGCGCGGGCACGGGCAGGGGCGCGCACGCGCACGTGGCAGGTGCTGTGGTGTGGGTGCAGGTGGGGTGCATGGGCCACGTCATGCGGTGGTGGTGAGCTGACCCACCTTTGGTGCACCTGGCCGCCTCCTATGTTGCCCTTTGCACGCACTGTCCACCCGCACCTGCTTGCTGCCTGCGCACACGGTCCCCTGCCCCCTTACCCCATGCACGCGCGCGCGCACGCAGGTCCCCGGAGCTGTACTCCTGCATGCCCAAGTGCCTGAACCGCAGCGCCACCTCCGTCAGCCGCTTGCGCCACAGCGTGACGGCCACGGATCTGGAGAGCAGCGAGGACAGTATCGACGCGCCACGGCTGGGGATGAGGGATGAGGCCGGGGTGGGGCAGGGGGCGGGCGGAGGCAGGCTTTCACCCGTGCCATCCCCAGTGCTGTCGCCTGCGCCGTCCTGCACGCACGCCTCCTCCGCGCACTCACACTCCCCAGAGCTGCTGTCTGCCGAGACGGTGCTGATGGGGGGGGAAGTACTCCAGGGCAACTGCGCAAGTGCGCAGGGCAAGGCTGGAGAAGCGCCCCCCAATGAGGAGACCCCTGTGCCCGTCGCCAGCGCCGCGCCTGCCAAGGCCAGCCAACCCGGGTGTGTGTGTGTGTATGTGTGTGTGTGTGCGTGTCTTTGTGTGCGAGCGCGTGCATGTGTGTGTGTTCATGTGTGTGTGTGTGTGTGCAAGAGGTGGTGGCAGGGGTAGGGTGCGATCAGGCAGGCTGCAACTGGCAGCAACAGGGCCAGAACCAGATGACCTGGTGCGGCTGTCCCAGCAGCTTAATCTAGGCCGCAGGGGGTGGTTTTGGCCCCTCGTAGCACACCAGGGGGGGCGGAGAGGGATCGAATGCGCAGAAGGTAAGCGCGCGTGCTGTGCCCTCGCTGCTGTGTTGTTTGCCCCTGTGGCCTCTTTTGCCGTTTGCTGGCCGACTCGTGTGTGCACCCTGTTGTTGAGCTCACCCCAATGCACAACACACACACACGCACGCATATTCAACTGGTGCGTTTGGTGGCGGGGTGTTCCACGGCCTACCCATGTTTTGCTGGGAACGCAGCGGCAGCAGCCTGCGGCGGCGCCACAGCGAGGGCTCCGAGTCTGCCCACACCTCGCGCACCTCCAAAGCATCGCGCGCCTCCAAGGCGTCGCGCGTGTCGCGCGTCAGCGTGGAAGCCCTGCGCTCCTCCATGCTGGCCCTGCAGCCCAGTATGCTGGCAGCGCAGGCAGGCAGCGTGCGCGCAGGCGAGGAGGGCACACAAGCGCGCAGGCGCGCCACCACCACCGGGGCGGGCCTCGAGCCGCCTGCCGCTGCTGCGCCGCCCGCCCTTCCCCACAACAAGGCAGCGGCCGCGGCGGCCGCCGCAGCCCGGCGCCCGATGCTGCGCCAGGCAAGCACGGGCGCGTCCTTTGCTGCTGCTGCTGCCCTGGACAGTCTCGCGCGCGCAGGAGGAGGGGGCCTGCAGCCCGCATGTGCGCCTGGGCGGCCTCACGATGGGCTGGGCAATGCAGGCATGCTAGGGGTGCCAGGTAGCGGTGGAGGCAGTAGCAGCAGCGCCAGCAGCGCACGCGTGGTGCCTGGTGGCGCGGGAGGCCGGCGGCCCCCCGTGCGGAGGCAGGCCAGCGCAGGCGCAGCGGCCACCCCCTCCAGGCTGTCGGGGGCCCGCAGCACGGCTGCAACCGCAGCGCCTGCAGCGGCCGTGTCTGGGGCCCAGCCGCGCCGGGTGGTCCCGCGGCAGCTGAGCCTGGGGGCCGCCGCGCTGTTGTGGCCTAGCCAGCCGGCCGCTGCGTCCACGGAAGGCGCGGCCGTCACAGCAGCCGCAGCAGCCAAGCACAGCGGGCCGCACCCCAGAACGCCTCCTGTGCAGCCGCAGCAGCAGCTGGAGCAGCAGGTATGTCGGGGGCTGCGTGCTATGGGTTTTGGAGGCAAACTGTGCCGTTTGCTCTGCAGGAAAAGCAAAGGCAGATGAGTCAGGCCTGAATGGGAGAAGCATCACTTTACCCACCCCATATGCATCAGTGTGATCCCTCTGTTTCCATGAAGGCCTTTAGGCCTGAAAGAATGCCCCCTGCGCAACTCACACCTCTTTCCTCCCCTGCATCCCTTCCCCCCCGCTCTTCCATGCATCCCCAGATTGAGCTGTGGGCGCAGCTGCACGCGTCCCTGCTGGACTACTGCATCGCCCAAGGCCTCAACGCCTGGGCCGACGTGCAGCTGCGCACAATTGTGCACTGGCCAGTTGCAATGGCAAACAAGGCAGCCAGGCTGCTGGGCACAGTGCCCCCTTGATGAGCCGGATAAACCAAATTATTGTACTAACAAAGCAGCCTCATCATCGTCCTGCTCAAGCCTGGCGAAGGAGGAGGGCGCAAGACGCGGGGTGTGCTTGCATCGCAACAAGTGGTCGCGCGCGACCTTGACCACGCCCCCCTCTGCCTGCGCCGCTGCCCGGCCCCCTCCCGCGCACGCCATTGTTGATTTTGACGGCTGTAGCACGCAATGCCGGGAGGGGGGGGGGCGGGGAGGGAAGGGGGAGGGGCGGAATGGCAACCGACCTCACGAGGTCCCAGCTTTGTGATGCAAGCACGTCCGGCCGGTGGTCGGGGTCCCTTCGCGGATCACCCCTGTTTGCTCCCCCCGCACCCGCCCCTGCCACCGGGACGTGAACACACACACACACACCGTGCACTCAACCGCGCGCCCTGGGCACGGGAAAACACCCACCGCGGCACTCACAGGCTGTGCGCAGGTTGCCCCGGAGTGCACCGTTCGCCGCGCCGCGACCACCGGACGGACGCGCAGGAACTGCGCTGTTCAGCCAGCATTGCCCTTTGATTCAACAACGCGCTTTCACATAAAATCGCCCACTTTAGAAACGGCCGAATTACCTGCTGCATTTGGTTGTCAAGCATTTGGTGCTGGCAGGGTGCCTGAACAGGCCACACAGTGCATCACAAGAAATTTGGTGCTGGCGCATGGCCTGTTCAGGCAATCATGACCGCCATCATAGTACAGCACACAAGCACATAGTACAAAGCATCATCATAGTACAAAACAGCTGCCGCCGCAGCAAAGCCTGGTAGGCAGCGAAGCTGCCCTAGAGCTGGCGCCCGGCTCCCCGCGCTCCTGCCCTGCAGCCGTACCTGTGCCGCCTGCTTCCTCCCCCTCACAGGCCTCCTCCTCCCCTCGGAGCAGCTCACGCGCCACAGAAGCCGTGCGTGGGCCCTTTGACCTGCGCACGCTGGTGGTGGGTGAAGGCCATGGTGCGCACCCCATAGCCATGCCTGGGGCCAGCAGCGCGCCCGTCTTGCCACACCTGGATCACGGGCCTGCTGATGGTGTTGCCGACCACGCAGCTGCTGGCACCAGGGGGAGGAGGAGCAGCAGTAGCAGCCGTTGCGGTGGCGGCATCGGCAGCAGCCCCGCACCCCAGGCAGGCCCACACAGCAGCTGGCAGGGGCAGACGGTAGGGGGAGGGCAGGGGGAGCAGAGGGTGTTTGGCCCAGGGCCAAAAGGTGCGCCAAGTGTGTATGCCAGCACCTCCAGCACCGCTGCTGCTGCTGCGGGTGCCAGCGTGTGCCAGAAGGAGGGCAGCAGCCGCCTGGGCAGGGGCAGCGCCAACAGGGGCGGCAGGGGGTGGGGTTTTGGGCGCGGCTCCAGCAGTTCCCAGGTGCAGGGGCTCAGTCAAGAGGTTGGAGGTGGTGGCGGCAGCCTGCACAGCACCTTGAGCCTCAGTGATGGGGAGAGCCGGCAGAGCACGGGCACGGAGGGCAGGGCGAATGCAGGTGGCCTCCCATGCAGCACCTCTATCGATGTGTGGGCGGTGGGCGTGCTGACGTACCTGCTGCTGGTGGGCAGGCACCCTTTCAAGCGCGGTAGCATGCAGGAGGTGAGAGGGGCACAGCAGGAAAGGGGAAAGGGCAGGTACGTCGGCATAAAGGAGCTCAGCTGGGGTGTTTGATCGGGTATGCCAGCTACGGTGGCATGTGTGCGCTTGCATGTGTGTGAATGCGTTTGTATGTCCTTGCTTGCATGCGCATGCACGTACTTGGCTGCAGCTGCACAAGCGCATGCTGCCTGGCAGCCTTGCATGGCTGCTGTCACGTGGTTTAGTGGCATGTGGACACATGCGTACATGGTGTAGCGGCATGCGGACACACATACACATGGCGCAGTGGCATGTGGACACATACGTACACATGGCGCAGTGGCATGTGGACACATACGTGCACATGGTGTCTACAGCACGCTGCAGCCATGCACGGTGTATGCCTGAGCAGCTTGTGCAGAGGCTTGGACAACACATGTCCGGCAAGCTTGTGCCGATCCTAGTTTTGTTGTGCAAAGGATCTTAGAAAATGGGGTGGTCAGCAAACTTTCGAGTGCTCTACTTGCACTTGATCCCCCATTTGAGTTTGTCTCATCCTGCGGAATGCTGCATCGCTTAATGTTATCTCCAGATGCTTACTCTGCAGGCTGCTGAGCTGGTATGCTTGCGGGCAATGCATGCTTCGTGTTGCTGGCCTCATGGTAACTTGCACCGGGCAGAAATAAAGCTCAAGATGACAATAATGGATTCATCTTCAGCCAAGTTGTCAAGCTGTGAGCACTTGTGGCATCACTGCCAGCCAAGGACGATCCCATGATGTTCAAGACGTTAAATGTGCTGAGGCACTGAGAAAGGAGGTTGCAGGCACAGCCTAACCTGGCAAAGCACGCAGCAGGAAATAGACAATTATCCTTGTTCTGTTCTTGCGTACTGGAAGGTCAGAGCCTCAAGCTACGCCTCCAGCCACAGCTGCAGAAGTTCAGCTCTAGCCTACAACCTTGCCTGCCACCCCTGCACCCTTATCAGGCCCAGCTTCTGCCAAATACATACTGTTTGCCCGCCTATCTCGACCTGCGCCTGCTTGCAGATACGCAATGCAGTGCTGGCCTTCAAGGGGCGCAGCTCACTGGACCTCCCTAATCATTTGTCGGCTGAGGCAGCTTCATTCATCACCTCGGTAATACACAACTGCTTGCAAACACAGCTGATTCCCTTGTGGCTCTTTTCTGGCCTGGATGCATTGTCATTTGCCACTGGCCGCAGGCCCCATTTTGATGTGCATACTGCCCACCTGAATGGCATTTAGGAGCCTCTCATAAGAGGAGCGTAAATACGTAAGCTGGGCAAACAATTTACCTTATTTGCCACTGTAAGGACCATGTTAAATGCCAACAGCAGCCACTCTGTGTTCAGGGTCAGAGTGTCCAGCATGATAGCCTTTCCTCTATCCAGTAAATCTTCGACCAACCTTTGACCTGCGTTGTTACTTTAGTGTACTTTCGGACCATATTGGTGCTGCTGCCACTGGTTGTGCATGAAGGAGGTAGGAAGTGTGAAAGTGTCCTCACAGTCAGATTCCTGCAAATGCTGCTTGATCTCTGACAAATCCAACCCTGCCCTGTCACGCTGCAGTGCTTGCACACCTCGCCTTTGAATCGGCCTCCAGTGGTTGAACTTCTGGAGCATGCATGGATTAAGCAGGAAAAGTTAAAGTAGGTCCTTGGGAGGGGCCGCTCCAAAATAATGTCTGCAGGTGGACAAACGCGCGTCTGGCGTCTGTTATGCACAGAATTACCTTGACAGCTCAGCTTGGATCTAGCAGCCTATTACGCATCCTGATATGAACTGCTGGCTTCTGTGTTCTCACGTCCAAATTTCCCTGTTTGCTGCATTGAGTGGTGAGCAATGAGCACTTGGTGTGTGTACAAAACTCAATTTTAGTCCTCAAGAATTTATTATGGTTTATGGTAAGCGCACAGTTACAAAGTCACCCTCTTAAGCTATGATTTCAACTAAAGAACCAGCAACACATGCCAATTGACCTCCAGAACCAGGTTGAAATTCAACATTGTGCAACTGTCTATCTATCGTCTTCACTAAGTTCACCTAAACCTAAAATAGCAAGAATATCTTGTATTTTTTTGGTTAGGTTAAGTTACATGTGATTCTTTGTAAATGGTAGCTCTGAAGCTCTAGACAGAGAAGTTAGGTAAGGTTACATCATGATGATCAGCTATGATAGCTGTTTCCGCCAAATGCACTGCAGGCAGCTGAGCTGAAACCTAAAATCCCTGGAATCTGAAGCAATCTAGAAAGGCACTCATGTCAGAAGAAAGATAGTATCTGAAAGCCAGAGGCTTTTGGTGAGAAGCAGAAAGAAACAAGCCAGGGGACGCTCAATGACAGACAGGAAGCTACATGTATCAAATGGGCCTTCTCAGGGATCGGCCCAGATGCCAACACAAATGCAAGTTTACAAGCCAGGGTTAACCGCCGGCCTAGTCGTTAAGCTGATTGGTTTGTTGCTGGTCTTTGCCAGCCAAAAAATAGTCCATCATGTCCGAGATGAAATCGAAATGGCAGAGTTTGTTGTGCCATTGAGTTAGGAAATCAAATACAGTCTGACTAGGCAAGGCGAGCAAAAAGTAGGGCCTAAACAGAAAAGGAAGGATCGTTCTTCCATTCCATTGCATGATGGAAACGGAGAGGAAAAGGAATGAATACTTCTTTATGATGGCGAGTTTATGTTCCTCAATGTGAACATTTAGATGAAGCAAACTCATCGACCACAAGTTTAAGTTTGACCTTCAGCCAAGTAGTTTGACTGTTCAGGTTGTTGGTGAACACCAGCCATACAGAGAACATCCATAAGCTCTGAGATAGAACGATAGGAATCATTAGTTTGTTTCTGGAAAAATGAAGACATCCTCAGAACAAGCTTGGGAGGTCCGAATTGAAAACTGGTGTTTGCAAACCCGTTGCGTCTCCAACATAAACCCTAGGGCCTTTTCTCTTCTCCCTGCTTGCTATCCTAGCCTTCCAGGCCAAGATTATTGCCAAAAGCCAATATAAGCTTTTCTCGGTTTATCCCACACCGGTCCCTATTTTGCGCACCGGTCCCCTTTTTGCTCACCATTTTTAACGACCCCCCGGTTGCAAACACGCTTTTTAAACACCGGTCCTTATTTGCACACCGGTGTTTAATTGTTCCATTTAAAACGGTGTTGCATAGACAAACAAATGACAGTGAAAAAGAACATGCACCTCATTTTGCACAGCAGGACAAGAGCACTTGTCACAGTGTCCATTTCCACCGCGGCAGACGGAAGATTTCACCGCGTATATGCAGAGTATGTGCTCACAAATGGAACCTGCTCAAATTCCTCATAACATGCTTAGGGAGGTAAAGGTACAGATAGCGAGGTAGCCTCACGGGGGCAACCCGCAGACGAGTGCGTGAGTCAGCTTGAAGATCTAGGATGGGACGGATACAACGCTCCTGCAAGCTCTGGAGCTGATGATGTCGTCAACCCAGGAAAGAGCTTTTAAGCTTATCTTTTCCATGTATGTAAAGTTTAATATGAAATGAAAGAGCTTTTAAGCTTATTTTTTCCATATATGTAATGTAAGTTTAATATGAAATGACGTCTTCAGGCAACCTAAACGAGACCTTTGAAGCCTTGACCATCATCCTAAACAACGAGGCGGCCTTCAACAAGGTCGTCGACACATTCTGGCTAACTCTCGACTTGGATGCTAATGGAGTGCTCACTGTTGATGAGCTAGAGGCCTTTTTAAACTCGATATCAGCGGATATGGGAATCAAGTAAGTACATTACAGCAAGTATGCGCGCGCGCGTGCACACACACACACACACACACACACACACACACACACACACACACACACACACACACA
>LKMJ01005472.1_pt1 | contig 11960 bp, 18 predicted proteins | sample 643391 | NCBI WGS metagenome assembly LKMJ01 (sample SAMN04112250, study PRJNA286221) | soda lake metagenome | biome: soda lake; feature: Kulunda Steppe; material: water; isolation source: sample PL-Br10 brine of Picturesque Lake | place: Russia: Kulunda steppe | collected 2010-07
AATCTGTGCTCCAAAACCACGATAACCATCACCATCATCATGTTATCACTAAGCATGTGCAACTGGTGCTTGTGTGTGTGTGTGTGTGTGTGTGTGCGCGTGTGCGTGTGCGTGTGTGTGTGTGCGCGTGTGCATGTGTGTGTGCATGTGCGTCAGTTTGCCTGTTTGTTTGCGTGCATGCTGGCATGTGCACATGCACGTAGACGTGTGGTTCGGTGGGTGGATGCACATGAATTGTGTGGCTGTGCTGCAGTTATGCACGTGCATTTGTGATGTGCTTGAATGCGCTAACCTTGCCACAATCGCAGGGGGAAAGGGGGGAAGCAGCATGCTCTTATGTACCATCTGAGCCCTAAAGGACGGCACATGCCCTTTCATCCCATGCCAGGCGCACTCAATAGCGCAAGCACATGGGCACGCTTGCCCACCTGAACACCAGGAGCGCCTGTTCTCCCGCCTGCCAGCCACCCTCTGCACAGAGGTGCGCGGCCTCCAAATGGCGCTCAGCCGCCAGGCACCCTACCTGGGGGTGGGATCACCCCCCCACACCCCAAACCCACCCAAATCTCCACACACCTCGGGGCCCAGATAGTCTCCCAGAAGCGGTGTGCCTGGTTTGGAGGACGCGGCGATGGGGATGCCGTTGCCGTCCACGCTGGCCCGCGCTGGGCGGTTGTTGTCAGTGAACCGGATGTCGTTCATTTTTGGGCCCTGCGTTGAGAGCGGCACAATACGTGAGCGCGTGCATGCGCCTACGGCTGTGGTCACGCACGCGCATGTGTGTGTGTGTGCTTGCATTTGTGGCTATGCACTCATGCGCATGTGTGCGCGTGTGTGCTTGCGTTTGTGTGACCGTGCGGGCAAGTGCGTGCACGTATGACCGCATGTGTGCGCGTTTGCGCTGTCACAGGTTCCAGACATGTGCCACACGCTCAAAGGTATGAGGCGGGTTGCTCCCTCCCCACCATGCGGTCCCTACCACCCTCTTCTTTGAATACCCAAGTTTCAGGGAGCAGATGACGCGGTACTCTCGCAGAGTGAGCAACACACAAGACGCATGTCAAAGCAGCAGGAGGCCAGGTCACATGAGCTGCGCTCAAGGCGTGCCCAAGAGCAGCAGTCGGTACCAATTCCTACGCATGGCCACCACCACGCAGCAGCAGTAGCAGCAGCAGCAGCAGCAGCAGCCGCAGCTGCAGCGCCACCACACCCACGCAATAGCATCGAAACACACTGCCAGCATAACGCACGCAACAGCAGCGCCGTGCGGCAGCTGTTGAATACCACTCAAGAGGCCTCACGCAGGAGGGGCGGAGGCCTAGCGGGGGCACTCACCCGCTTGCGCAGGCCCTCTGGCGGCGCGACGGGGCTGTGAGGTGGCGGCAGCAGCAGCTCTGACCCCTGCTCTTGCTGCTGTTGCTGCTGCTGCTGCTGCGGCGGCGGCGAGGGCGGGTCGAGTGGCTGCTGTTGCGCCTGCACACTGTCGTACTGTGTCTGCAGGCCCTCTCCGCACCGGTTGGCGCTGCTGCCAGCCTCGGCTGTAGCCCAACTACCACTGTGCTGGGGGTGTGGCTCGCTATGGGGGCTCCTGGCAAGGGTGCTGCCTTGGCGGCTCGCAGGACCTGGGGGCGCGTGGCCGGGGCTGGGCGGGGCGGGTGAGGGGCTGCCAGGGGGAGGCAGGGTGGTGGCGAGGTGCTGCTGCTCCAGCTGCGGCTGCTGTGAGGTGGGATGCAGGCCTGGTGACGATGCTGATGCAGTGGCTGTGGTGTGCATGGCGCTGGCGCCCAAAGATGCGTCCGCCTTGGGCAGCTGCAGCGCAGGGGGCGTGCGCGTGCGCTGCCATGGGCGGGTAGGCACCAAGCAGCGTATGTGCGTATTCATGCTCTTGCGCGTGCATACCTATGTGTGAGTGTGCATGTGTGTGCGCATGCGTGCGTGTGTGCGTGTGTGCGTGCATGCATATGTGTGTGTGTGTGTGTGTGTGTGTGTGTGTGTGTGTGTGTGTGTGTGTGTGTGTGTGCGCGCGCGCGCGCACGCGCCCACTCGCCAGCGCCTGCGCTCGCTCATGCAGACATGCAAGTGAGCGCATGAAGGCATGAGTCAGTGGCTACACCCACCCTGCAACACATGACACTGCGGTCTTGAAGCAGATACCACACCCCTCCTTCCTCCCTCACTGCTGAAAGAGAAGCAAAGCGTGCACCAGCAGTGGGAGCAACCGTACAACACGGCGCACGCACACGCGCACGTGCACGTGCACCCACTCTGGCCCGTGCACGCACCATGGGCGTCTTCACGCGAAACATGGGCATGTGCATGCTCCCCGGCCGGCTGGCGTGTGCGTGGCTGAAGCGCTTCAGGAAGCTGTCCACGCGCTCCACGTTGCCGGCATCCCCCAGGGCAGCCAGCTCCTACACGTGCAAATACATGTGCCAAGGTACACTGTGCCATCCACACCGCCCAAGCTAGCCCTTAACGCACATGTCTATGCCGCATTAAGCGGCCTGATGCAGACAGCTCCTGCGCACAAACTGCGCCTGCCAGCAGCGAGTTATGGGCACATGTGCCAAAGAGACAGCACTTGGGGATAAGGGTCTGAGGGCACCTCTCTTTCACATGATGAGCCCCAATAAAGCGCGGCTTTGACCAGAGTGCCTGCGGCCCTTGGCGCAGCCATAACAAGTGCCCGTGCTCCAAAGCGCAGCCATGGCAAAAGTGTCCCGAGGCGTGACAAGACGGGGAGCTGTGGTTGGGGCATCAAACAGCCGTCGGGGCTGTTGGTTGTGGCAGCAAGGCCTGGTTGTGTACCTGTACCACTGGCACCTAGCCGTGGAGCCTGATTGGGCACGTGCACAAGCGCACACACACAAACACATAGAGCAGCACCCACACACCCACCTTCAGCATGTTCAGCTTATCCCTGTTCTGCCTCATCAAGCTCTCCACATCTGCAGGGCTTGTTGCTGCTGCTGCCGCCACTGCTGCCGCCGTGGCCTTCACGCCAGCTTGCAGCTCCGCCTGGGCGGATGCGGGGACGGCAATGTTTTGGGCAACAGCAGTGTGGAGTGGTGGGACAGGCAGGGGTGGACGTGTTTTGGGCGCAGCCACTCAGTGTAAAGTGGCAGGACAGGCAGGGGTGGAAGTGTTTTGGGCGCGGCCACTCAGTGTAAAATGGTGGGACAGGCAGGGGTGGAAGTGTTTTGGGCGCGGCCACTCAGAGTGAAGTGGCAGGAGAGGCAGGGGTGGAAGTGTTTTGGACGCAGCCACTCAGTGTAAAGTGGTGGGACAGGCAGGGGTGGAAGTGTTTTGGGCGCGGCCACTCAAAGTGGCAGGACAGGCAGGGGTGGAAGTGTTTTGGACGCAGCCACTCAGTGTGGAGTGGTGGGAAGGGCAGGGGTGGAAGTGTTTTGGGCGCAGCCACTCAGAGTGAAGTGGCAGGACAGGCAGGGGTGGAAGTGTTTTGGGCGCGGCCACTCAGAGTGAAGTGGCAGGACAGGCAGGGGTGGAAGTGTTTTGGGCGCGGCCACTCAGAGTGAAGTGGTGGGACAGGCAGGGGTGGAAGTGTTTTGGGCGCGGCCACTCAGTGTGGAGCGGCATGCAAGGCAGGGGTGGGAGCATTCTGGGCTGCAGGGAATGTGGGAGTGGCGTGAAAAGCAGGGACAGTTGCGTTTCTGACCTGCATTGTTTGAAGTGGCACTGAGAAAGGCACAGGGTTCCCAGGCTCGCAAAGCTCCGGCCTGTGCTGGGCTGCAAGCTGTGCAAGCCGGGAGCCGCAGCAGTGCAAGCTGCTGGGCAGGGGGTAGGGGGGGGGGACTGGAAGGCAGCGCAAGGAATGTACTACGAGTAGCAGGCCAGGCAAGCTTGTATGGAGGGGTGAATGTGCTGAGACCTAGGTATGGAGACGCAGCAAGCACATGCTTAAGCCCCACGTGGCTCAGGAGTATGGCCACATGCCCACATGCACTCACGCGCACGCGTGTGCACACTGACGCATATTCACTCAGCCTCCCGCATGCATATGCAACTATACACACACCAGCACGCATGCCTGCGCCTGCACTCACTAGTACACATTCATGTACGTGCACACAAGCACGTTGATATGCATATACCCCCCCCCCCTGCACCATCGCACCTCAAGCAACCCCCTTGCCGCACTACACCTGCCTGCGGTAAAGCTGCGCGCCCTTACAAAAAATTGCCTCACCTTGGCCCTCTCCACAGCGTCTGCAGTGCCGGGCGGCAGGGGCGCCTGGCCCAGCGGGTGCTCTGAGCTCAATCCCAGCCCCCCCGCCACCACCAGCTTGTGGCCGGACCCAACCGCCTCCAGGCTGGCTCGAGGAGAGGGGCCATGGGACTCTGCACAGCAGCCAGGCAGGCGACGCGGGCAGCTCTGGCAGGTGATGCAGGCAGCTCTGGCAGGCAACGTAGGCAGCTTCAGAAGGCGACAGAAGCTGCTTCTGCAGGTGGTGCAGGCAGCCTCATCAGGCGGTGAAAGCAGCCTGGACATGTGACGCAAGCAGTCTAGACGCTTGCAGCAAGCAATCTCAGCAGGTGGCGATAGCTGTATGGGCAACTGGGGCGACGAGCCCAGGCAAGTGCGTGGCAAGCAGCCTGGCAGCAGGAACAAGCAATTTCACCATGCTGGGCACATAACCCCTCAATTCGCACAGGAAGCTGCTCGGACAGTGCCCAGGCAAGCTCAGTTTACTGCTTGAAATGGAGCTCTGGCACTGTTGTGTCCCCGCCTCCTTCTCCCCTCTCCCCTCTCCTTCCTTCCTCTTTCTCCTTCCTTCCCTCCCTCCCTCCCTCCCTCCCTCCTTCTTCCCCTCTCCCCCCCTCCCTCCCTTCCCCCATGTCCTTACCCAGGTCCTCTACATGGCCATCTGGGAGGTCCATGCACATGTGTGTCACCTCATAGTTCTGTGACTGCTGTGCCTGCGCAGCCATGTGCACACCACAGGGGGCATGTACGCAATTTGAATGCACGTCCACTGCGCAGTGAGTGGGTGTGCCTGCGCATGCGCGCGCACTCGTGCGCGTGTGCATGTGCGTTCCTAGATGCTGAGTTGTGTGCGTGCACGCATGCGTGGCTGCGATGGTAGAGCTGGAACAGGGGGCAGGGGAGCGTGCACGCACACATACGATGTGGCAAGAATTGATCAGGCTCAAGCTGCAAGGGTGCATGCTGGTCGCTAGGGACAGCGGGGGTGAGAATGTGTGCTATGGTCTGGACCGATTGCATATAGCGGAACCAGGCGCGCCTGGCCCGCCTGCATAGCCATCTGGGCACCTGCGCCAGGCGCCTTTGGTCTAGCATGCTCAGCATGACATGGCCCCTGTCTGCAAGCCAGCAAGCCTGCAAGGCATGGCCCCTGCAAGGCATGGCCCCAGCCTAGGCTGCAACGCAGTGCTCTTGTTGAGCCGCACCTTGGACTGCTCCTCCTCCTCTTCGCCCACTCCTTTCAGCCCATCCGACAGGTGCAGGGAGCGGAAGGGCAGGTTGCTGGCAGCTGCAGCCTGCTGCGTGATGGTGTTGGGGGGATAGCTACCCTTGGGCAGCTCACGGCCTGCAAGCATAGCGCAGGGGCGGGCGTTTGTGTACATGAATCTGTTGGCGACTGTGCAGCTTATGTCCTGTATGGGCGACATCTGCGAGAGCTTTTGGGGGGGGCTCCTGCCCAGTTTCTGGCATGTGCTGGTGCGTGCGCACATATGCGTGTGTGTGGGCGTGTGTGTGAGCATGCACACATACCTGCGTGCACAGGTTGCTCATGCAGAGCTCACCCATGCAGAGATCATCCATGCAGAGCTCACCCATGCAGGCGCACGCTTGCGCTCATGTGCGCGCTGTGCTGCTCACCGTTGGGGTAGATGAACATGGACTCTGCCGCAAGCGAGGCCTCCAGGGGGTTCAGCTGGCGCATGCCCTGCAGCCAGCCACAGCATCCACACCACAGCCGTGTGCTGATGAGCCAAGATGCCACTGCCTCACAGCCGCATGTCCAGCTACAGCATCCACACCACAGCCACGTGCTGATGAGCCAAGGAGCCACAGCTCCCCAGCCACATGTCCAGCCACAGCGCCGCCACAGCCACATTTCCTGCCGAACAAAGGTTCGACACCACTGTCGCACGTGGAGCTCAAGAAGCAAGGCCAACACCGCATGCATGGCCGAGCACACGTCACATGTGAATGCTGCCTCCTGTCAAGTCTATGCACCCTGCCCACTGTGCGCACGTAGCATCCTGCCAGCTGTGCGCACACTGCACCCTGCCCACTGTGCGCATACCATGCATGCCTGTTCTCGGCTGGCCCATGGCCTGATGCAGGCCAGCCTCCCACAGTGCCCAGCCACGGCTTGAGCCTGAGCTTGCAGCCTCGGGTGGCAGGTCCAACTTTTCCCCCCAAGGCAAAGCTCAACAACAGGTGCTGCACAAGCTTCCTGCGGGTTGCGCTGTGACCCACGCAGGGCCCACTGTGGTGAAGCCCAGCGGGGCACTTCCTCTGGTCCAGCACCCACAAGCAGGCACAGGCACATAAACATGCACGACACACACACTCACGCCCTGCATTCATTAACGGACGCACGCCACGCGCAGCTGCGCACCTGTGTCGGCGGCCTGCTGTTCGCCCTCCCCGGTGTGCGCAAAAACGCCCGCTGCAGCCCCTTGTCCACAACTTGAGGGTTGTGCACATCTGCAAGGGGCAGGCCCAGGCTTGTGCGCTTGATTGATGCAGGAACAAGCTCAGGCTTGCACGCCAGGCCATCAACGGAAAGGTAGGCACGGTCATGCATGCGGCTGATGCAGGGGCAGTTGTGGGGTAGCAGGGGCAGGCTGCTGTGGGGCACCGCCAGCACAGCACAGCACACGCACACACACATACACACACACATTGACTGTGGCGAAGCCCCAACCATAGTGCACAGGCATGGCAGGGGTGTGCAGGGGGAAGCGTCAGCTCTGCTCCGCGCTCTGAGCGCTGGGCTTTGAGCGCGCAACTGCATGCAGGCGTTGCAGCTGCACACGCTGAGGGCAACACACAGGTGGGGGGGGGCATGAATTCAAATCCATGGTCAAGGGACACTGGAGGCAGAGGGGGTGAGTCACACGCGCGGCATGGAGATGTGTGCCATAACGTGTGGGCAGGCTTGCCCAAGCGGGCAGCGATTCGTCAGCGTGATGTCCTGCTCATATGAACTTCGGCCCGCTTAGATGGCGCGTTGAGCCTTGCCTCGCTAGGCTGGCACAAAACTTTGAAGAACTGGCTCCCTCTGCGCGCCTCCTGGCCCTCCTAGCCCCCCTCTTGGTGCATCAGCTACCCCACTCACGGGCTGCACACACGAAGGCCTGCTGGGGAGAAGGCTCCTGAGGCTTGCGAGGGCACGCGCGTGCAACAGGCTGCCAGGCCTCTGCGCACCTACCCGGCAGCAAGGGCCCCATGTCGTACGCGGGGTTGGGTGGCATGGAGCGCCGCAATGCAGCAGCCGGGGGGGGCAGGTCCAGGCCAATGTCCAGCCTGCGTGTGTGTGTGTGTATGTGTGTGTGTGCGTGTGTGCAGCCTTGCAGGCAGCAAGTCATGCTGCTGTGTGTTTTGTGTGGTGCGCATTGGGTGCTGTGTGTACGTAGCATGTGTGTGTGTTGTTGATCAGCGGCGGGGCGGTGCAATGCATGGTAGCATCATAATTCAAACGTGCATGTGCGTCAGCGTGCGTGCACCTGTGGACATACGTGTGAGGGGCACAACTGCACCAGAGCACTAGCTGGAGTCGGGCTCCCTGGCTGGCAGGCAGGAGAGTGGGACATGTTTTGAAGAGGTCCAGGGACAGCCCACCCCTTTGCCGCCCAACTCTGTCTGATATGCTGCGTGCAGACTGAGAACGCCAACTGACGCCCTCCCCCCCTCCCACCCCCAGCGCAGCGCTCACATGGATGGCGGCGCCTCCTTCCTCAGGGGCGGCTCGTAGTCGGACAGGATGCGCATCATACTCTCCGGTACCGCCAGCGAGCCGCGGATCATGTCTACGCGCAGCTTGTTTACCTGCCGGCGCATACACAGCACACGCGCGCAAGGGTCTGCGGGGGGCACAGGCGCCCAGGTGCAGGGGCCCGGCCTGCAGCGTGGCAGCCTCAGGCGATGCGGGGCCACACATTCAGTCGGGTGTGAGCACACGTGGGTGCGCGTGTAGGGGCCTGGAGCACCTGAGGTATGTATGTAAGTGTGGGAGTACAAAAATGCTTGGGCAGCTAGTACTGCAGGGCACCAGACCAAGCAGTAAGATGCATTGCTCAAGCTTTTGCAAGACAATCTCTGCACCAACCAAGGGGCTGCACGCCCCACACGTGCCCATTGAGCGCCCCACTGACACATCCCTAGCCAGCAGCAAGGTAGCCTGGGACCTGTGCCCACCCACAGCTTCCCCTTCGATCATGCTGCAGGCAGACCATGCCCTCCTTTGACTTCTTTGTACCAAGAGCTGGGATAAGGGGGCACCCCTGCTGTGTTGCAGGCAGGGCAGCATGCACCTTCTTTACCTGTACCTGCACACGCTTCCTCCCTACCTGCGCCTGTGCACTCCCTGCCTGCTCCTCCATCTGCATGCCGTGCTCCTTGGCCGCCTTCAGCTGCTGGTTCTGCTCCTCCAGCACAGCCTTGAGGCTGGAGGTCTGCTTGTCCAGCTCCATGCGTATCCTACAGGCGCCAGGAAGCGCGTGTTTTGTACTGTGGCTTGTCAGAACCAATTGAGCATGTGCAAACGCATGTGTGTGTCCGTTTGCATGTGTGTCTGTGCGCCTCTGTATACATGCAGTAGCAAATCGCGTTTGCCCGCGTACGAATGCAGGTTCCAGCAACAAGCATCTGCATGTGTGTGTGTGTGCGTGTGCATGTGCGCATGTGTGCATGCATGCCCATGCCTGTATGGGTGCGCGTATTAAAGCATGTGTGTGTCTGTCTGTGTCATTGTGTCTATGTGTACCTGTGTGTGCCTGTGTGTACCTGTGTGTGTCAGGACGTGTGCATGTGTGTGAACCTGAGTGTCAGGAGGTGTGTGCGTGTGTGCACCCACCTGTCCAGCTCCCCCTGGGCCAAGCGCTTGACCTGCTCCGACAGCTGCTCTGTGGACGGCCGAGGGATGGGCGGGGGGGCCAGGAACACGGGCTGGGGCGGCGGCGGCGGCGGCGGTGGCTGCGTGGGCAGCGGGGCGGCCTGCGTGCTTGACTCCTCGGTCACGGTCGCCAGCGGAGGCGAGGCTGCGGTGTAGGTGAGTGCGCACGCATGCATATGCACACCTGTGCGTGCGTGCTTGTTTGCACTCGTGTGCTTGTGTGTGCTTGTGCTTGTGCTTGTGCTTGTGTGTTTTCTTGTGTAAGTGTGCTTGTATGTGTGCTTGTGTGTGCTTGTGCTTGTTTGTGTGTGTGCTTGTGTGTGCTTGTTTTTGTGTGTGTGTGTGTGTGTGTGTGTGTGCGCGCGCTTGTGCTTTGTGCTTTGTGCTTTGCTTTGCTTTGCTTTGTGTGTGTGTGTGCGCGTGTGTGTATGTGTGCTTATTGTTACTTGTGCTTGTTGGTGTGTGTGCATGCTTGTCTGTGTATGTGTGCTTATGTGTACTTGTGGTTGTTTGTGTGTGTGAGTATGCTTGTGCGTGTATGTATGCTTGTGTGTATGTGCTTGCGTGTTTTTTTATGTGTGCTTGTGCAAGCAGAGAGCCAGAGCGTCAGGTGCTCCGGGCTTAGCCCAAGGAACAGCAGCACGCACAACATGGCCTTCTAGGGGAAACTTCCAACTCTCCTGGGAACCTTCTCTGGCTGAGTTGCTCAAATGGCCTCCTTAAGGCCAAGTGCATGCAACCTTAGCACATTAACCGCACACATGCGTGCATGCAGCCTATGCACACAGCCTACCAGCCACACATGGTACATGGGCGCGCTCACTCGTACGAACACACGCGTGTGCATGCGCGCACCTGGGCGCGCTGCAGCCAGTGGGTTGGTGCTGGAGCTTGACAGCATGGCCTTGCGCTCCTCCCACTGCTTGCGCTTCTTCTCCTCTGCCTCCTCCTTCGCCTTCTGCCATGCGTCCGCCACCAGCTCCTCCTTAGTCTTGCCCCCGGCCTTGCCCTTGCCGCCGTGCCTCTCCTGCGTGCCCATTGAGCAATGGTCACACAGCACCATTGAGTGTTGAGGAGGGCAGTCCCACAGCACCATGGAGTGTTGAGGAGGGCAGTCCCACAGCACCATGGAGTATTGAGAAGGGCAGTCACACAGCTCCATTGAGTATTGAGGAGGGCAGTCCCACAGCACCATTGAGTGTTGGAGAGGACAGTCCCACAGCACCATGGAGTATTTAGAAGGGCAGTCACACAGCTCCATTGAGTGTTGAGGAGGGCAGTCCCACAGCACCACGGAGTATTGAGGAGGGCAGTCCCACAGCACCATTGAGGCGGCGCCCACTCATGAGAGGGCATCACATCACCAGGGCGTGCGCAAGCGCGCCTGCACTGTGCATATGCCCACTGCGGCTTGCATGCCCACTGCGGCTTGCGAACCGAGGACCTGTGCTTGAGTTCAAGCGCAAGACCCTGTGGCCTGCAGGGTACATGGGTACATGCCTGTGCTCTCTGTTGCCTTCACGCACAGGCTGCCGGTTGCACCCGGGCCTACTCTGGTGAACAGCCTTGCCTGGGGGGGAGGGGGACAGCTCAGTGCTGCTGCAGCAGGCGGCAGGAGCAAACACCGAAGGCGGCAGGAGCACACGCCGCAGGCAGCATGAGCGCACGCTGCGGGCAGCATGAGCACATGCTGCAGGCGGCAGGAGCACACGCTACAGGCGGCAGGAGCACACGCCCTGGGGAGCAGCAGCGCCCCAAGGGCTGCACACAGGTGCCTGCTGCGCTCTGCTTGCACGCAACGCACAAACAAAGCGCACAAGGCCAGGCGCACGCGCGCAGCCAGCCCCAGTGGCGCTGCCCGCGGCAGGGCCTGCCTATCCTGGACTTCTCCCCTGCCCTCACACCTCCTCGTATGCCTGCTTGAGCTTCTCCTGGTCACTGCGCAGCCGCGCCTCCTCGCGCAACAGCTCATCCTGCTCCCTCTGCTTCTCCATGTCCTTCCTGTACTTCTTCTCCGCGATCTGGGTACCACAGGCAGAAACACGCGTGCGCGTGCGGGTCAGGAGCGGCACACGGTGGGTAGACCACGGCATAAGGTATCAGGCTGCTGGTTTGTGTCCTCTTGTCCCTAGGAAAGGTGAGGCCTGGCACGGGCTGAACACGCGCGCATGCCCCTCAATGAAAGCACGGGGTAAACATGCGCCGGCACGGAGTAAACATGCGCCGGCACGGGCTGAACACGCGCACATGCCCCTCAATGAAAGCACGGGGTAAACATGCGCCGGCACGGAGTAAACATGCGCCGGCACGGGCTGAACACGCGCGCATGCCCCTCAATGCATGCAACCATGCATACACTTGCGAGCGCGACAGGAATCTCACTCACGAGCACGGTAATCGCACATGCTCAACATCTTGCATACACTAAATCGTACACACAAAGCATGGCACCACAGGCACACACGTGAAATGCAAGCATTCCCCTGCCCCTGTCCCCCTGCCTCCCCACCTGGCGTTCCAGTGCCTCCTGCAGCTCCAGGCGCTGCTGCTGCTTTGCATCCAGCTCGCCTGGTGTGGCGAATGGGTTGCCGCTGCGGAACTTGCCCACGGGCTGCATGAACGGCGGGGGGCTGCCCATGCCCATGCCCATGCCAGGGCCCCCTGGCCCCGGACCCATGCCGCCCATGGGCGGCCCATAGCCGCCACCACCACCGTCAGGGAAGCCATAGGGGGGAGGGGGGCTGCCCATGCCCATACCCCCCGGCCCCATGCCGCCCCCCCCGTACCCGCCCATGTCCATGCCCCCCATGGGGGGGGCCCCCCAGGGGCCGCCACCCCCCCCCCGGGCAT
>LKMJ01005475.1_pt1 | contig 11960 bp, 11 predicted proteins | sample 643391 | NCBI WGS metagenome assembly LKMJ01 (sample SAMN04112250, study PRJNA286221) | soda lake metagenome | biome: soda lake; feature: Kulunda Steppe; material: water; isolation source: sample PL-Br10 brine of Picturesque Lake | place: Russia: Kulunda steppe | collected 2010-07
CAGGCACACTGACAGTTTATGCTCTGGAGGAGGCCACATGATTGCATGAGCACACACAGGCACACTGACAGTTTATGCTCTGGTGGAGACCACATGATTGCATGAGCACACACAGGCACACTGACAGGCGCACTCACACACACCCCAATATCCACATGTGCATCAGCACTTGCACATCTAAGCGCTCCCTCTCTCCAGTTCCTTTGTGGGGGGGCCAAGCATGCAGGCTCACCATCCGGCAGCACGTGGTAAGCGTGTACATGCAAGAAGCTGCCCTGCCAACCCAATGAGCACGCCTTTCAACTCCAACATGCACGCCCCAAGGCGCGCCAAAGAATGCATGCGGGGCGCGAGGTACACCGAAAGCGAGGGCGTGGGTGTGTTTGCAGGTCACAGCGGTGTAGGCCAGCCCCCAGGACCTGCTACGCAAGGTGAGGCCATAGAAGAAGAAAGGAGCCGCTCCCCCACCGCCCAGATGGGGACCAAGAGGTGCGCACCTGGAGCAGCTTGGGGTCGCCAGCGGCAACGTGCTCGTTGGTGGAGGCGGATGCAGGCTCGCGGTAGAAGTCCAGCATGCAGCGGCAGTCAAAGCGGTCGATGAGGTTGTCTGTGTCTCCGTTCCACTGCAGGAGATCTCAGGAGCACGCAGGGCGCGCGCGTGTGAGACTTTCAAAGGGCGCACGAGCTTGCTGCAGCCAGAACAGGCGCACACAACTGCTGCAGCCGGCAAAGGGCACACGCACGCATTGCAGCCAGCAAAGGGCGTAGGCACGTGCTGCAGCCAGAACAGGCGCACGCACGCGCTGCAGCCAGCACAGGGTGCACGCACGCATGTGCTGCAGCCAGCACGGGGCGCACGCACGCGGCAGCCAGCAAAGGACGGACACACACGCTGTCGCCAACAAAGGCCGCCCCCTCACATGTCGACATCACAGGTAAGCATCAAGGCAGGCCTTGGTGATAGCCACGCAGCACATGCGATGTGCACGCGTGTACGTGAGTTTTTGCAAGTGTGTGCATGCGTGCATCCGTGTGTGTGTGTTGATTTTTGTGTGTGTACGCTTGTGTGCAAACTTTGTGTGACTTGTTTGTGCGTGCGCACAGTAGAGCTGCACGCCTCACTAACAGCTGCACTGCCTTCCAGAGGGAGCCTGAAGCTTGTATCTTCAGAGGTGTTTTCCTTAGTGGCTGTGGTCTAATCCCACCTCCCCAAGCTGGCTTGTGACGAGTCCTTCTTATATAAATCTTGCACAAGCTATTGCCAGCTTTTGGAGGGAAAGTGCTGGCAGCACTCACAGGGATGAGCCCATCCATCCTGTTGATGGCGGCATGGTGCTCTATGGAGGTGGGGTGCAGTTTGATGGGGCGGCCCACGATGCTGAGGACGTTCAGGGGGTGCTCAACCTGCGGTGCATAAAAAGGGCAGTCAAGCAGCAGAATATCAGAATGGCAGTCAAATGGTAGAGGGGTGCAGGCATAGTCAAACGGCACGGGAGTGCAGGTGAAGTCAAACGGCAGGGGAGTGCTGGGGCCTCACTTGCACGCACACGCATCCGCACATCTGCCTGCAAGGCACTCAGGGCGTGTGGCAGCTGCTTAGCAGCTGCGAGCTCCAGTTCACAAGGGGGGATGCTGAGCGCCCTTCTTGTGGGGGCTATGCATCGGATGTGTACATGCATCCATGCCAAGAGGTGGCAGGGAAATTTTGGTGAAAGCTTTGGAGGCAGGCAGTGTTGAGTAGAAGCATGGGGCAAGCATATAAAACAAAATGGGAAACCAAGCTGCTGCACTCGCATCACTCTCGTGCAGTTACATAGTAGTTGCAGAAGCATGGCACAAACGAGTATGGGTTGGCTTGCAAGTATGCATTCAAAAAAAATTGCTTGTGCGTGCACATGTGAGTGTATGTGTGCGCACGCATCTTTGAATGTGCAGGCCTGCGTTCATGTTTATTTAAGTGTGTATGTGTGTGTGAGTGCGCGCGTGTATGTGTGCATGTGCATGTGCGTGCATGTGTGCGCGCACGTGTGCTTGTGTATGGTTGAGCGTGTTGTGTGTAGATGTACATGTGTGTGTGAGTGTGTGTCTCCATACGAGTGTACATGCATTCAAGTCACGTGTGTTGTGTGTGTTGGCTCGTGTTTGTATGCGTGCATGAGCACGTAGGCACGTGCCTGCATGCGTGCATGTGTGTTTGTATGTCTGTGTGCATTTGTGTATACGTTTGATAGGTGTTTTAAGATGTTTAAGTGCGTGTATGCGAGTGCGTGTACGTGTGAATGTGCGCGTACGCTTCCGCGTGCGTCAATGCATGCGTGCTTGCTCGCATGCATTCACATAGGCTTGAACAAGGGCCAGAAGCACATACATTAGGATATGAATGTGCACCAAAAAGCTATGTTTAAAATCTGACATACACGATGTTCGAGACCAAGTTGCTGATGCTCTCGCTCACATTCTGGCCTGTGTCTCCACGGAGCTCTGCCAGGCGCTCCCTGTTCCTCTTGTTCTCCTTCTGTGTGTTCTCAAGCTGCTTTTTGGCAGCCCTGGCCGTGTGATAGTAATCTGCCATAGTTCATCAGATGCAGTTTTCACGCCAGAATTTTTTCAAAAGTGGTATGGAAGCATGCCATTGATCTAGTTTGTACCATGGATGCATGCCATTAATCTAGTTAGTACCCTGTAGTTAGTACCCTGTAAAAGACAGAATGAACTAAATTTATTGTTAATATTTTTAAAAAATTGGCGTTTGGCAAGTTCAGGGATGGCGATCGGGGGATCGGCAAGAACCATGACATGCAATGTACACAGGCAAGCCATGGCATCTTGAGCGGAGTGCTTCTATGCACTCACAGTGTACCGCCAGTTGCGCATGCACAGTTACATGCACCTTGGTTGTTTTTCCCCACTTTAGGTTATAACTCTCTACTTTGCGGGAACAGTGGCTTGCTCAAGAAGATTGTGCATACAGATATTGCTCTCAGTGCTTCTAACAAAAGTGTTTGATGGTCCAAAGTTCATAGAGGGGTCTGCATGTGGCAAATAGGCACGATTGCGATAAGGCTGCTATCCCCCTTCCAGTATGTATATACAAGACTTTGTGGTCGATCTGCGTGAGCGATTGCGTGCGGTAGGAAGGGAATTAGATGGCTCAGACCCTAATACACGTGCTCACAAACTGGCTACTTATCATGCATCATGCATCCATGATGGATGGCCTCGCCACTCAAGCCAAGCACTGCGCGGGGCCCTCCCCATTCGCTGCTTAGATACCTACAGCTGGACCTGAGTAGGCATGTGCTTCGTAACATTGCTCGTTTTTGCTCGTGCCCATACCCTGAGAGTTGAGGCTGGATGTTGGCAAATCCATAATAGACACTGTGACAAATGTGACTTGCCTGATGACCAAGATAAAACACATGTCCTTTTGATGCCCTTGCTTGGAAATGTGCTATTTGAGATGGACATTTGCAGAACAATTTGCTAATGTTAAATGTACATTGGAGACACAGTAGCTTTTTACTTTGACAACATCAGTGCTGAGGATGTGAAATTGTTTCTCCTGAACTTCAGGAAGGAACTTGAAGCAGACGTACAAATCACTTCTATTTTTCTGAGACTATGAATATTTTTTGTCTGGCTGGCAGTGCCCAGCAAGCCCAGCAGTCAGCCCATCTGGCTGAAGGTCTAAACCCGATGTAGCTTAACTTGCTTGTTTTCAAATTGCATATGTGGTAATACATGGGGTGTGTCAATTAACAACTTTTAATCAGACATTTCTCCATTTCATTTTGGAGACTTTGTGCTTGTGGCAGCCACAACCTAGGAAGAATCCACCCATCCATCACATTTGCATCAAGCTTTTGTGTCTTCTGTTTATATAAGTGGCGGAAAGCACCATCAAGTGAACACAGGAGTAGTCTGAATAGTAACAAACATGGGTGATCATGCTTTGCCATTGATCATGATGATGACCATGCACTGCTCAGATCAAGCCCTCTGAAGAAACAAACGCCACATCTGCAAGCACAAACCTTGCAAATTTCATACTGATCCAAGAGCGGACATTAGAATCAGAATTTCTTATCATAAGTAGACATGTGTGTAAAGCACGACAGATTTTTAGCTAGCGGCGCCTCAAAGGACACCTATATGTAGCTCTTAGATGTAAAAAAGCGCGTCAGCTGGATACCCTTTCTGCACAGCAGCGCAAATGAAACAAGCTCATCCACACATTGGAAATAAATGCAAAACTTATAGAACGCAGATACTGAGTACACTAACATCTAAAAAGTTGACTGTGGCCTTTGTACAAACAAGAAACATATCAAGGAGAACAAACTCATCAAATTTTCCGGGCATACCTACAGCGTACACTGCTGACCACGCGCCATCCTCACAAGCTTCATCATAACAGTCTTTCTTTGCAAGGTCTTACAAGAACCCCTGAAAGCACAGAATAAGTTCACTACTGCCGTGGCAGCCATCTTTCTATTGCTGGACACAGCCTTGTCTTGCTACGCAAGAAAGCTGAGCTGACAGCGATGTGCCAGCCGGCAGATGCCCCCTGATCCAAGCCATGAGCTGCACTCCCTCCAGCACCTCCCTCCCCGGCAGCATGCCCCTGCCCCCACCTTGCGTGCCCCCTCTACTGCCTGCTCACGGGCTTGAAGCCGCTGATGGCAGTCCTGCGAAGCCCAGCCACCCTGAAGAGCCCGGGCTGGGCCCTGGATAGGGCAAACATGGCCGCACCTGAGTTGCGCGCAGCTCCGCCACTCGTGCCCCCGCTCTCCCGCCCTGGGCCCTTCCCGCTGGTGGGCTCAGCCTCGTCACCGCTCATTGCTACGCCACTGCTGCGCCCACGGCAGGCTTGTTTACCCTCCTGGCCGCTATCAGAGCCGCTGTCCTCCTGCAGAATGGGAGAGGCGCAGCAGCAAAGGTGGGGCGCGTTCGCTGCTCAAGGGCTGCAGCTGTGCGCGCAGGCCAGCACTCCTGCATCACTTGGGCGGGCGTATTATGCATGCATGCATGCATGGCTTCCCTGCCAGCATGGCTGATTCTCTGCTCAATACCAAGCGCTGCAATGACTCAGCATTGTTTGGCACTCCACGTCTCTTAAGATAATTGGCTTCATGACGGCACCTTGCGCACGGGTTAAATTATGAGCCAGTAAAGCTTGTGCTGCCTGTCACAATGGGGGAAGCACCAGAGGGCCATACTCACATCATGCTTCCTCTTTCTGCCCTGCATCTTTGCTTCTGTCATTTGCCTAGGCAAGGGTCGGTTCTGCAAGGGGTAAGACATGTACAGAGACAAGTAAGCACTACATATGCAGCATGTGGTATCCTACGGTTCAAACCCATACAGCTTACATGTGCTGTCAATCTAAACATTGACCTTGACGACGCACATTGGAGCATCATTGCTGCCAAGCCAAGTCCAGCTCCGGCTGCCCACACAGTGTGGCACCCTTTGTGCAGGGCCCCCTCAAGAAGGAGCCCTCACACACGTATTCATGCGCATGTTCAGCGAAATTTGCTCACGCGCGCGCATGCACACACACACACACACACACACACACACACATACGCACACACACCCCACTCAGCGGACCTGCAGCAAGGGAGTCCTGTACTGCCGCCTGGCTGCCTCACCGCCCACGCCTGGCCCCCCTGTGTTGAGGGCTGCAAACGGGCCCAGGCCTCGCCTGTGGAGCCAGGGCTTGCTGCCCATGGTGCTCGTGGATGCAGGACCTGCCACCAGGATATTCAGTTTGGGGCCTGCGGCAAGAGCGTGTCATCCAAGCATATGGCCATGGGCACGACAAAGTCTGTATGCATGGCCTTACATGCTTACAGGAGGAATTGTCCATGGTGGGGACACAAAGGGCAGCACTGGGGGACGTGCACCGGCTGCATATGCGGTGGCTCCCGCCAACATCTGGCAGGGCATCCTTTGCCATGTGTACAAATGGCTATGGCAGGCATGCGAATCCCAGTTCACCCCATTTTGAGCTCAGCAGCGATTCGAAGCATCAGCAAACTTGTACTTGCTTGCGCGTGCGCATATGCACAAGCATGCAGTCACACAAGACACACAGACACACACAGCCTTGCTTTGGACTTGCCACCTGGACTTGCAGGCCTACCACAGCATGTGTGCACATAGGCTTGCCAAAAGCAAACCACCTGAGGTGTAAGCGCAAGGTGCATGCGACCCAAGCAACAGGGAGTCGTTCCCCTCGCCAGCCACAGCCTGCTCAAAGATGCTCAGCAGGTTGAGCATTTGCTCTATCGCTTTGCATGTCTGATACACAACACACCTGTGTTTGTGTTGGATGCCCCGACCGTTCCTGAAAAGGTGGGCTGCCTGCCAGCCTCCACATCCGCCTACGGGATGGAATGAATGAATGCGCAAATGAGAGAGGACAGGTGTGTGCATGGCTGTCTGGCGTGTGTGGTGAGTAGCGCAAGTGGGTATGACTGCAACATGCGCGAGGAGGAGCATGCATGCGCGTGTGTCTGCTGTTAGCAGCCTCAAAGGCAGCCTGGCACGCCTGCACAGCCATCCCTTGCACAAACATATGTGCCCATTACTGAGCGGTATTGCCTGTTTCCAGCGTGTGACAATTTACTGCTGCCCAAGGCGCAGCTTTCCCTACCAGTGGCGCAACAGCAGGAGCACACTTGTGCAGCAAACACGCTAAGTGTGAGCTGAAGCGCGTGATGCAAAAGCCGCTCCCCCTACAGCAGGGGGGCTCACTCCCAATTTTTCTGCCATCTGTATCCCTCTACCCTTCACCCTTTGATAATGCGGCGCACGCAGGAGCAGCAGCCACACGTCCAGGCTGATGCTAACACCAAAAGTGTGCTGATACAGCACCATTTGTGCACCTTGTCACGCGGCGTAGTCTCCAGAGCTGCGCTAGCATGGCACGGGTGACCTGCCTGCTCTGCTAGAGGCGCCCCAGTTTGCCATGCTTGCCCTGGCCCACTCTGCTGCGGCAGAGGCTGGTGCTGCTGCTGGTGCCGCTGTTTGCCCTGGCCTGTCTCTGGAGGCGCAGCTGCTTGGACAGGCACTTGTGCATCATGGTTACCACCCTGCTGCTGCTGCTGCTGCTGCTGCTCTTGCTGTTGCCGCCGCTGCTGCTGCAGATTAGCTCCGCTGCTCTTCTTGCCTGATTTGGATTGCTTGCCTTGCTCAGAAAACTCCTGCACGCAACAGCTTTTTTGCTGTTCCTCCTCAGACGCATGCTGCTGCTGCTCGAACGGTTGCTCGGACAGCTGCTGCCCCCCCCCGCTTTTCCTGCCAACCTGGGACTGCTTGTGCAGCTCTGAGGCCTCATGTCCACCATCACCCACTTGCTGCTGCTCTTGGCTGCTGCGCTGCTCTGGCTGTGCATTGCTGGCCTTGATGCCGGTTCCAGATGGCCTGCCTTGGGGCACCTGTGCCTGAACATGGGGCAGGTTTGAGAAATGTAACATGTGGCATTGACAGGTTGGTGAATAGGGGCAGGGGGTGCATCCAAGCAAGTGCCTTAACCCATCCTGAACCCTACACCATTTCCTAGTGGCGCATGCGCAGGCATGTGTGCTCAGAGCTCACAGCTGTAAAGGGACATGCATAGAAGACCTCCAACAAGAGATATGACCGCAGGCTTATCGAGCAAGAAGGACCTGCTCATGCCTCGCAGTCTTATTGGACAGTGTTGAACACCTGTTGGGCCTCTGCCCTGTTTTGTTGCAGAGAAAACTGCGCGCTTCCCCTCATTCACGCTTCTGCTTACATGCTGCCTACCTCTGTTCCTCTTTTATCATCTACGTGAACCTCCTGAGAGGTTTGCATGTCTCGGGGACCAGGACCGCTTTTTGAATTCCTCTGCTTCTTCTGCAAAACAGTGGAGGAAGCTGGGCAAGTTTCTACTCTAAACGGAGGGCGTCACACGCAGTCATGTCTTTCAGGGGTTAATGCATGATCTGCAAGACCTAGACAAACATTATACTCTCAAACATGGCGGCATCTTTAAGTTTGTGTGGCCCTGCCTTGCCTTCCCCCTCCCCTAAGCTGAGCTGTTGACTCTGGTCAAACTCTGCCTCTGCTCATGCTGCTGCGCGCTCACATCACATCGCATCATATCATGAGACCCCCCTTATAATAAAATCACTATGACGCACCTCAGTGCTGCGAGATGCATCTCCTTTATCAGACATAGACTTTCCGCTGCTCCTACCCCGGCTGCGTTTCCTTGTAAATGGCAGGCTTTCTTCCTTTTTCAAGGGAGATTCCTGTAGGGAGTAATTTTATAAATTGCACAAGGAACTGTTTAACTGCGCTCAACATTTCAGAGACGCGCGGAACTATAGGAATAGGACGGACCTGACAGCTCACGTGCATGACCATCCGGCCGCTCCTGCTGACGCGCAGTACCACTCCTTCTCTAAATGCTTGTATTGAGCCTTCAGGAAGACTCTGAAGGTGGCCAGCGTGCTGTTCGTGCTGGGCTACCACCTGTAGAGAGGATGGCGGAGTGCATGCTGGGATCTCCATAGGGGCGAAAAAGAAAACAAACCTCAATCTGATATTTCTAGGATTATTTGATAATATGCGAATTTCTGGTTTGAATTCAAATCTGGCCCGGTGGACGTGCGAGCTAAACTAAAATTTCAACATAATATACCTTGTTTGTTTTAAACCTCAATATTATGGGAGATGGCCACATTCATATGTCACGACAGAGGTCGTGTCATTTTTTGGGCGATGCCTTCTGTGTTACTTCGATTAAAATTGTTTTTCCTGATGCATGTGCATGCAGATGTACACACGACTCCATGCACACTCAACTTGACAAACTTTGACAGAAGCTTCACGTGCATGAGAGAAGTGCCAACTGCCTGATGTATCATTTTTGTGACACAAAAAGAATCATATACAAAGCAATGAGAAGACCTGCACGAGGAGGTTGCAATCCCTTCGACTTGTCTTCAACTTGTCAAGCAGGTCCGGACCAGGATATCCTAGCGCCCGTCAGACCGACTTGCATCCTTGCCCTCATGGTCAGCTGCCCTTAAGCCCTCCTCCATGTCCTCTGTTTGTCTCTCCACTTTCCTCGTTCGGGGGGAGGGCAAGGCTGCCAAACATCTGCTGGTGCAGGGCCTGCAGTGATTGTGCACCAAGGCGGGAAGTTTGGCTTCGAGTGAGGGCCTAGGTCAGGCCAAGTTTATGAACAAGTGTGCGGTCCAATCTGATGTAGCTTTTCGGTATTCAGACAAGATGCACTAGTGACTCATTGCATTCAGCCCAATTCCGCAGCCACCTGGCGCAGCCTGGACCCCTGCTCCTCAACTGGATAGCACAGCCTGCCTGCCCTGCCCCTTCTAAGGCCCATCCTGAACAACAACGCACCACATAATCCACCGCAGTGCGCCTCCGCTTGTAGTTCAGGATGCGTGAGTCCTGGCTGGCCCCCATGCCGCTACCGCTGCTGCTGCTGCCTCCGCCGCCAGACCCGCCACTGCCTGCTTGGCTGCCGCTCCTTGCCTGGCTGCGACCCAAGATATCTTTGCTGCCGCCACTCAGCTCATCCTCTGCGTCGCTGCCGCTGCTGCGCTGCGAGCCGCTGCCCTTGGCCCTGCTGCGCCGCCTGCCCCCTCCCACACCCTTGCTGTCCCGGCCCTCGTCAGAGCTGCTGCCGTCTGAACTGCTGTCATCGGCATTGCTGTCGTCGCCGTAGTCCGTGCCGCTGCTGCTGGCATTGCTGCTGCCGCTGCCGCTGCTGCTCTGGCGGAGCTGGCGCGCCTTCTTGCGCTTCTTGTGCTTCTTGTGCTTCTTGTACTTGCTGGCCTTCCTCCTGTGCTTGCTGGACCTGCTCTTGTGTCTGCGCCGCTTGTGCCGGGTGGGGCTGCTGGGCTCATCATCATCATCATCCCCCCCCTCGTCCTCGTCCTCCACCTCCGGCCTCCAGCGCTTGCCAAGGGGCGAGGCCACGCCCCGTCTCCACCCCACCCCCGGTCCACGCCCTTGCCCTCGTCCCCGTCCGCGTCCTGGCGGACCACCCACATCCTCACCGTGTACAGCCACGGCACCTTGCCCCGCCTGGCCGTCCAGCAGCACGGCTGCATGCTTCCGCAGTCGCCCAGGGCGCTTCTGGGCAACGGCCGCTAGGGCCGCCCTGCTTGGCGCTGCTGCTGCAGCTGCCGCCGCCACGGCTTTGGGGGGCCGGCCTCTGCGCTTGGGCGCGGGAGGGGCGCCCTCGATGGGCGGCGGTGGGGGGCTGGCAGCGTCCCCTTGGAGCAGAGATAGCTGCGGCAGAGATGCAGGGCAGGGGGCATGGGGAAGGGCGAGGGAAGGCAGCCCCAGGGCAGGGAGAGGCGGGGGCGGGGGTGGCGGCCTGCTGACGTGCTGCACGCCAAGGGGCACCACTGGGCTGCTGCCCATGCCGGCATGCCCAGGGCGCGGCTTGTCGCCTGCGGCTGGGCCCTGGCCGGCCGCCACCGCAGCTCCTGCTGCTGCTGCACCTGCTGCTGGTGCTGCTGCTGCGGCGGCGGCGGCCTCCCAAGTGGCAGGGCCTTCCCCGGCGCCTGCTGATGCCGCCGCTTGTGCTGCGCCTGCTTCCTGTCTACCTCCCGCCATGGCCGCGGTGGGTGCTGCGGGTGCCACGTGTGCATGTGCAACTGCAGCAGGGTCAGCAGGCTCCTGTGCCCCGAGCGCCTGCGCTACCTGCTGATACGCATCCACTGCTGGCGCGGGTGCTTGCGCTGGGGAAGGGCCCGCCGGCAGCCCTGCGCTGGCAGCAGCTTGGGGGCGCTGCCACTGTGGAGGCTCCACTATGGACTGTGCATGTGCCGGGCCCTCAGTTGGCACGGGTGTGGGTGCAGGAGCGGGGCCGGCAGGAGCAGGAGTGGCGCTGGGCACTGCCCTTGCTGGGCCATGGAGGGTTGGAGCTGCGGGTGGACCGCAGGTTGGCGCAAGGGGGCTGGCAGGTGCGCTGTAGTCAGGTGGAGGTGGGGGAAGAGGTGTGCCAGAGGGCTGCAGGAGAGTGGGCGCGGCAAGGGGTGCACGCTTGGGGGGGCCCCTTGTGGTCGCCACAGGCACGCGCGCGGGCTGTGCCTGTGCCCTGCGCCTGCGGGGAGTCGATACCAGCACAGTGTGCACCGTGCAGGGCCCTGCATCAGGGGGCGGCTGCTCCTGCTCCTGCAGCTCCTCTAGTCGGACCTTAGGACTAAAGGTCCGCTGCTGCTGCTGCTGCTGCTGTTGCTGCTGCTCCTGCTCCTGCTCCACCTGTAGCTGCTGCCCCTGCTGCCGGCAAAGCAGTGCCTGAGGTCTTGCTTTGGCAATATCTCCCCATGCCACAAACCAGCGCATGTGGCTGCCCCCTAGCTGGGCGGCAACAGTCTCCAGCGGCTCGGTGTGAGCAGACCATGGGGCTGCAGCGGAGTTGGAGGCGGGGGTGTGGCAATATGGTGAGCACAGGCCTTGGGTGTGCATGGCAATGATACTTGCAAGAACACATGAGAGGAGGGGCAGCGCTCCTTGTGGCACAGTGTTGGTCTTGTGGACGACCCTGCTCACTGGTGCATATGCACCGCAGCACTGGATTGGGAGCTGATTGCTAGTGCATGGCTGAGGCAGAGTAGAGCCGAAAATATGTCCTTGAGATGATTTGGGATGCGCAAGGTTGCAAGTTTACGCCGCACCCGGGGCCGTTAGAAGCTCACAGCCAAAAGAGTTCAAAGGTGGTCTTAGAATACATGCCCTGCGCCACGCTTAGATTACACAATCAAACCATCGAGTTCCAAAGGTCTAGCTTACCCCTGTTTGGTCGAGCCACCCATGTGCACCCCCAGCTTGCTCACCTGTCAGGCCCTGCATACGAGCGGCAGGAAAGGTCTCCTCATCCTCCATCTGAACCTCTGCCTCCACCTCCAAGTGCGCTCCCCTGCCCCTACCCCTGCCCCCGCCCC
>LKMJ01005477.1_pt1 | contig 11956 bp, 10 predicted proteins | sample 643391 | NCBI WGS metagenome assembly LKMJ01 (sample SAMN04112250, study PRJNA286221) | soda lake metagenome | biome: soda lake; feature: Kulunda Steppe; material: water; isolation source: sample PL-Br10 brine of Picturesque Lake | place: Russia: Kulunda steppe | collected 2010-07
AGTGATTTTTCAACCGTTTTTGAAATATATTGTTCTTTTATTTCTTTCATAATTTAAGCAACCATCCTATAAATTTAATTATAAAGTAATCAGCTTAAATATAAATGCAATAATTTTTATTAAATTGATTTACTACTAATTTATTTACTACTAATAAAATAATTCAACTAATAAATCAAATATCCTTCTATATAAAAAATTAAGGTTTCATATATTGAAACTAAAAGACAATCATTTTTTCTTAAATAATTAACCAAAAATCAAATCAACGGTAGGGAACAACCTCAGCTGCAGAATCAATAATACTAATGCAACAGCTTGATTTCTTCTGGAAAGCAGATTTTAGAGCATCTGCTACACCTTTTTCTTTTTTCATAAAAGCCTCTTCGGTTTCTCTTTCTGAAAGACTTGATATTAAAATTACATCATATTTTTGAATAATATCAGTTATTGCAAAAGCTTTATGTCCTCCCAGAACAAATTCATCTTTTATTTTTGCCTTGATATCGCTAATTGTTGAGGCAGATTTTATCCAGTTTTCAAAAGTCTCATCACCAAAACCATTTTTGCACTCAGCTAGCAAAATTATTGTACCGCCGGGCTTTGTGGCTTTAGCTGAATGCTCCAGGGCTTTGTGAGCTTGGTATAGATTAATATCACGGGGAAAGCCACCAGCAGAAGCTATGGTTACATCAGCTAACCTGGGGATTTTAACATAATAAATTTCCCTGCATAAATTAACACCGTCAAGCCAGGCTTTATGCCAGTCTCCTGCCACAACATTTGCAATTTCATTATTTTGATCAGTAACCACATTTAATATAAAATCAATTCCTGTTAAATTAGCTGCTTCAATCATTTCTTTATTAATAGGATTATTTCTTAGATCCGAAGCATCAATTTCATTTTCCAGCATATTAACCACAAGTTTGTGATTATTATTAATGGTAGTTCTTCCGCCAACTCCTGGCAGTAGGGATTTCCTTCCTCCAGAAAAACCAGCAAAATAATGGGGCGATATAACTCCAGTGGTAATCAAAAAATCAGTTTCACTGACAATTTTATTTAGATAAAGCTTATTTCCCGAAGACAAATCACCAGCATGAACTAAACCTTCATCTGAATTATGTGAGATTATTTTATATTTTTCTGTAATTTCGCTACCCAACATCTCTCTGTTTTGTTTTTTTGAATGAGGCTTATGAGCTCCGGTAGCTATTAAAAAAATAATCTGATTCTCTTTAATACCTTTAGAATGAATTTCTCTGAGTAATGGTGGTAGCATCTGGCTATGAGGAGTGGGTCTGGTTATATCATTAACCACAATCACAACATTATCAGGATCTTTTTTATCCAGTAATTCGGCTAGAGACGGTGATGATATAGGGTTTTCTAATTTTTCTCTTATAGTTTTAGCAGGAGGTTCAAGTGCTTCTTTTGCATTGGGATGAATCTCATATAGATCTTCTTTTTTATTCAGCTCAAAATCAATTTGATGATTGCCATATTTTAAACTTTTTTTCATCTTAAAACACTCCTGGTTAATTTTAGTCGCCGGATTTTATTTGTTGCACCTTAAATTCCTCAGCAAAATATTTGCTGATCTTGGTTTTAATCTTTGATAAATTAAAATAGCTTTTGGGCAGCAGTCTCTCTAATGAAGTTACACCTTTATCATTAACTCCACATGGAACAATATAATCAAAATACTTTATATTAGGCTTAACATTAAAAGCAAACCCGTGAAAAGTTACCCATTTTTTTACTCCTATGCCTATAAAGGTAATTTTTTTATCATCAACCCAGACCCCGGTTAATCCTGGTATCCTTTCAGCCTTTATTTGAAATTCCTGTTTTAATAATTCTAAAAACACTTTTTCGAATTTCTCCAGCAGCCAGTGTAAATCCTTCTGGTAATTATTTAAATCCAATATGGGATAACCTACTATCTGACCGGGACCGTGATATACAATATCTCCTCCCCGCGATATCTTTTTAATTGCGATTGAATTTTTTTCTAAAAAATTCTGAGAAACAAGAATATTTTTTTCGCTGCCATTTCGCCCAATAGTATATATTGAAGGATGTTCCACTAACATTAAAATATCATTTCTATAACCTTTTTGCTTTTTCTTTAAATAATCATACTGCAGATTGAGTATTTCATCATATTCTTTATATCCCAGATCTAATACCTCTAATTTGTGCTTCGTCAAGATAAATAAACCTCCTGCAAAATTATTGCCTTGGATTACATTGGTAAAAGAAAATTCAAGAAAATAAAAACAGCTAATCCCCAGGTAATGGTAAATAATCTATAGTTTATCACTTCTATAATAGCAAAATATATATTTAAAAACAATAAAATAAAAACAATGAAATACCCTGCTCGATGTTATATCATTTTAGATAATTATATCACTTTTTCAGGAAAAAGATATTTAACCGCTAATAATTAAAATAGGAGAGCTCCTTCTTTTACCTGAGCTGAAAGAAATTAAAAAGGAGCCCTCCTCTTAAATCAATATTTATGCTGGTTATTTTACTCCAGCCCTTGTTTGCGTTCCCGGAAGATTTGAAATGCCACTGAAGCTACCAGCAAAGCACCCAGAAGTATTTGTTGAATAAAAAACCCTGCCCCTGCTAGCATTAACGAATTATTTATTAGTGATATTAAAATCATCCCCAGAAAAGTACCCCACATTGTTCCTTTACCGCCAAAAAGTAGGGTGCCACCCAGACATACACCAACAATCACATGCAGTTCCATTCCTGTGCCCATTCCAGGATTGGTAGAATCCATCCTGCCAAGATATATTAAAGCTCCTATGCCAACCAGCAAGCCACTTAATGCAAAAAAGATCATTTTCCAGCGTTTAACCGGAATACCGGCAACTATAGCAGCCTCTTCATTATCACCTATTGCTATGGCATAGCGGCCCAGTTTTGTATATCTATACAAAAATCCGCATATTGCTGCAATAATTGTTGCAATAATTACTGGTACTGGTACCGCTCCAACAGTCCCCTGCCCCAGATAAACTAAGGCTCGAGGAAAACGACTAACTGTTGTTCCATATAGATATTGATTTACAGTACCTCGATAAACCTCCATCATTCCCAATGTTGCCAGCAAGGCTGGTATTCCAAGTTTGGTAACCAGAAAACCGTTAAAAGCTCCTGCAGCCAATCCAATAACCATAGCCAGTAATATTGCCAGGGGCACATTACCTACCGTGACTAAAAAAGTGCCCACAAAACCCATTATCATTCCCAGCATAGATCCCACTGAAAGATCAATATTGCCGGTTGTGATAATAAAAGTTTGGGCCACACCAATAATAATATAAACTGAGGCTGCTCTCATTATGCTGTATATATTAATTGGTCTAAAAAAGCGAGTGTCAATAAATGCCATTGCTAGTATTATCAAAGCAATTGGAATTAGAAGCATATTATATTTATCTGTGACATCAAAAAAAGTATCCAGAAGAGATTTATTTCTTTGGGCTGATAAGTTCTTAGCTTCGCCATCCATATTTATTTGCTCCTTTCACTAATTGTTGCCTGATCATATAGCCCCGTTATACAACCAATTACTTCCTCTTGATTTGTATCCTCTTTAGAACAGTCAAGCACTTTTTTCCCATGCCTTAATACAACTATTCTGTCTACTATTTGAAAAACATGTTCCAGATTATGACTTATAACCAGCATTGCAATCCCTTTTTGAGCAAGTTCTTCAATTAATCTATCAACTTCCTGACTCTGTTCTGCTCCTAAAGCAGCAGTTGGTTCATCAAGCAGAAGGATTTCGCCCTGCCAGAAAGCAGCCCGGGCCAGGGCAGCAGCCTGGCGCTGCCCACCAGACATTTTATGTACGGGCTGATCATCCTCTAATCCCGGAATATTAATTTTAAGTTTTTTTAAAGATTCTTTAGCCCTTTTTTTCATTTTCCCTTGGTCAAGAACAGCAAATAATGAACCTAGAAAACCTTCCTTAACTGGCTCTCTTCCTAAAAATAAATTGCCTGGGACATCAAGCCTATCTACTAGAAGTAAATTCTGATATACAGTTTCAATTTTAAGTTTTTGGGCATCCGTCGGATTATTTATCTTAACCTCTTCTCCTTTAACAATAATCCTGCCTTCATCCTGTTCATATACTCCCGATATACATTTAACAAGAGTAGATTTCCCTGCTCCATTATCACCAACAAGAGCAACTATCTCCCCGGGATATATTTCTAAACTTACATCTTGTAAAGCTTGAACAGCATCAAAGCTCTTTGATATATTTTCTACTTTTAATATGGGCTGATTACCCTTTTTCATAAAGAAATTATCCTCCCTGAATGGATTATTAAAATAATTAAATAAATATAAATAATATCATTGAAAACAATGTATTTATGAAAACCAGGGGCCACTCCCCATTTTTCTGGAGTGGTCCCTGGGTTACCTAAACTATTAATTTTTCTGTCTATCTTTTTTCTTACTCTCCGGCATACTCTTCCCAGACTCCCTCAGGCAGGTTATTCCTGAATTCAGGATGATCAAGCATACCAATGGAGTAAGCTTCAAAAATATCTTCAGCATCCCATACTACAGTCTGATAACCATAATTAAGATTCTGCAAGTCAGCTGCGCCGCCTCTTCTCATATGCTCAAGCAGCATTTTTGCCCCTTCAGCACCTTGGGCACGTGCAATCCGCACTCCAGCTGTCAGAATATCTCCTTGAATAATTGATGCCAGCTCTTCTAACTGACCTCCAATTCCGGTAATCTCAATTTCATCAAGCACCCCTAAATTGCGAAATCCATCCATTACCCCAAGAGCTGTGGCGCTGTTTGCAGCCAGAACCAGATCAAGGTCATCATGGGCAAGAGCAACATTTTGCGAAACATTAAAGGCCTGCTCTCTATCAAATTCAGTCCAAACCTCTTCTACTATTTCATAAGTCAATCCAAAATCTTCTGCTCCATCAGCAAAACCTGCTTGGTATCCATTCATTCTATCAATCCCGACTTCTCCGCCAGCAGTTCCATGAAATAGAGCTATATTTACATGATCCTGTCCTATTTCTGCAAAATGTTCCGCTGCCGCATAACCTGTAATATATCCAGATTCAACATGATCGGTAGCAAGCCAGGCTATGGGCTGAACATCTGTGTGCTCAGGAATATGGTCTACAAGAAGCACATGGACTCCCTCATCAATAATCTCACGAACTCTTGGTTCTACAGTATGCCATTCAGAAATAACAAATACCAGATAATCCGGACCAAAAGAACGTATATCACCGAGTATTGCATCTAACCCTTCATGATCCATCTGAGCTCCTGGAGGAGCAGCTTCCATTACAGAGTAATTAAGACCAGACTCATCCAGTTGAATTCTCATTTCATCATAAAACTGTCCGAAAAACTCTGTTATATCTAATCTGGGAGCCACAAATGCTATTTCTACTTCATCCGGAAGTTCTCGCCCTTCCGCTTGAACCTCAAGTGTCATTGCTCCAAAAATCAAAACTACCGCCAGGGCAAGCACAGCTGCTACACGCAAACTTTTAAATTTCAAGTTATGCCACCTCCGATAAATATTTTTGTAACAATTATTGTTTAGATAACTTTCAAATTATATAAACCCTGATTATACCCTTAATTTTCAAAAAAATTAGATAATAGATAATATAGGCTATATCAGGCTTCTGGATACTCATTTGCCAGCAGATACAGAGGCTCAGTGTCTTCTTGAATCTCAGGAAACCTTCCTATTTTTTTCAAAAAGCGATTGTCTTCATTATCATCATTTACAGTTGAAACTTCTCCTATTAAAATTTTCCCGGTATCACCCTCCCCCCAAAATTTGTGATAGACTTCGGGAAAAAGTGTAATACTTTCTCCCGGCTTTATTTTAACAACAGTTCCGGCAGGTGCTTTGTAATTTTTACCATCCATTGAAATCCACACATCAGTATCATCCAGTTCTCCATCATTTGTAGAATTATAGATTTTAACTAGAAGATTTCCACCTCCTCTATTTATGATATCTTCCATTTTGCTCCAGTGAAAATGATAGGGTGTAACCTGCTCTTCCTGGACTATTAATAACTTCTCAGCATAGGGTTTCTTATATTTTTCCTTATCAAAATTTCCGTTTCTCAAAGTAAACATTAATAAACCAGTTTTGTTGTATTCTCCACTCCCAAAATCAGTTATATCCCAACCCAGCATATTATCTCGTATTTCATCATATTCAGAGCCTTTATCCTGCCAGTCTTGAGGAGTCCAGTAAGCAAAAGGAGGCAGTTGAAAATTCATCTCATTGATAAAATTAACTGCATCTTCCATTATCTCGTTTAACTCTGACCTTTTCAATTGACACTCCTCCAGTTAAAACAGTAATTAAGCTATAAAACTAAAATTCAAAAAATCATAAAATTTATGATAAACTTAAATGCGGCAATTATCAGAATAAAATTTGATTAAGAAATTAAACTCGACCTCAGGATTGCTGAAAATAAATTAGGATAGATACTTAATTATTTCTTTCAAGAAATCAGGTAAATCATCAGGTTGTCTTCCAGTTATAACATTTCCCTCAGTGGCAGCTGGGATGTTCTCATAGTTACCTCCAGCATTCTTAATATCATCTTTAACAGCTCGGTAACAAGTAACTTTCCTGTCTTTTATTATTTCTGTTCCTAAAACAGCATCTGTTGATATGAATACCCAAGGACCATGGCAGATTGCTGCCACAAGTTTACCAGCTTCATACATATCCTTTACAAAATTAAGGGTAGTATCATTAATTCTTAAATAGTCAGGAGCAAATCCTCCTGGCACAATTAATGCATCGTAATCTTCAACTTTAAGCTCGCTGATTATTTTATGATCATATCTCTTGCCTTCTTCCAAAACAAGCAGAGGAACAGTTGAACCAAACCTACCAGTAACTGGTTTTTCCGGGAAGTAAGGTCTCGGATGAAAGTGAGCATAAGCTTCTTTGGGAAGTGTAGCCACTGTTATATCTGCTCCTTCTTCACTTAAACGAATAATAGGCACTAATAGTTCTATATCTTCAAATTCTTGGGCTGTTAATATAACAACTTTTTTCCCTTTTAACTTTTCCATATTATACCCTCCTGAAAGAATAGTTAAAATAATATAATTAATTTCAAACCTTAAATCATTTTTCTTGAATTTAATATTATCAATCTAATTATTTAAAATATAAATTGAATAAATTAACCTCCTTTCAAAAATTATTAATTTTTATCTCTTTTTGTGTATTAAAAATAATCTTTATGTTAATAATTCAATACTTCACTGCATTATAATGATATCAATTAGCCCAAAAAAAGTCAAGCATATCTACCATATTAACTTAATTAAAAGAAACAATTAACGACAGATTAAACCATAAATTGACAGCAATAATGGTTTGAATTTTATCAAAACTTATTTTACTGTAAAAAACTCTCTATTTCAGATTCAAAAGATGTTCCTTCCATGGGTCCAAATTTTCTTACACTTAATGCTCCTGCCACTGCACCATAACGAATAGCCTTTTCAATTTTATATCCTTTTGTCAGTGACGCAATAAAAGCCCCATCAAAACAATCGCCAGCACCTGTTGGATCAATTTCTTCAACTTTTGGCGGCTTATATTCCATCAATTTTTTATCTTTATATACCTCTATTTTATCGGCACCACTTCTTAAAACCACTAATTTAACACCTTTTTCTCTTAATATCTTCAAACATATTTCTACCCCTTTTTTAAACAAAGATGTTAATTCTTTGCGTCCTGTCAAAACAATATCTGTGTGAAATAAGATTTCATTAAGTAGTAAATTATATTCTTGTCTTTTTAAAAGCTCTGGACGTAAGTTCGGATCAAAACTTAAAGATATATCTTCCTCTTTAGCTAATAATACCGCTTTTCTAATTGCCGAACGCATATTTTGACTTCCAGCTAAAGAGCAACCCATAATATGAAGATATTCTGCCTTACTTATATAGTTTTTCTTAATATTCTGGGGCTCAAGCTGACCGGCAGCTGAATTAGGGAAATGATAAATAAATTCCCGGCCGCCATCAGAATAATATACAACAAATGCGGTTCCAGTAGTATAATCTTCAGAAATAGATACACCTGACGTATCAACACCATCTTCTTTAAGCTTTTTTAAATTTAACTCTCCAAAATGATCATTCCCTACACAGGCAATAATTCCACATTCCACATCCATCCTGGCCACCTGATCTATAAATATAGCTGGGGCCCCACTTGGATAGGGTCCCGACCATTGACCGGCTTTAATAAAACCCTGATCGACTTCTTTAGCCATCATCTCTACTAGAATCTCACCCACTGTTATAACTTTTGACATATAATATTACTCCTTCCTCGACTAATTTTTATTAGTAATTTCTGACTAAATAAGCATTTATTTATCAAGATTTTATCAGCATTACCATTAAATTTTTGTTCCTCTTATTACCATAAAATTAGAGCTTTTAACCTATTGATAAATTTAAAATTTCTCTTTTAATTCTTTAAGAGCCCAAATGACGGGAGAAATACAATTATGACTGGCCCCGGCATTCATATGTCCAACTCTTATAATATCCCCTTCCAATTTGCCCAGCCCACTCCCAATATATATATTATAATCTTTTTTTAATGAATTAACTATTTCGCCGCTGTCAATTTTGTCCGGAATCTTGACAGTAGTAAGAGAATTGCTGGCAATTGAAGAATCCACCCATAATTCATAACCAATTGACCTGAGTTTTTTTCTGAAACTCTCTGCTATTCTGGCATGTCTGGATACTCTCTCTTCCAATCCCTCACTTATTATATTTTTAAATGCCTGATCGAGAGCTTTAAAATTATTGACAGCCATTGTCATACTATAGGGCTGCCAATTTCTATACTCTTCAGCAAATCTTCTTCTCACAAGAAGATTTACATACCAACCGTGTATTTTTTCTTTATGATCTTCGATAAATTCCCAGGCCTTATCACTAACACTAATAATTGTTAGTCCAGGAGGAGCGCCCAATCCTTTCTGAGAAGCAGTTACAGTTATATCAATGTGCCAATCATCCATTTTAAACATGTCTGATCCCACAGAACACACCGCATCAACCAAAGTAATAACATCGTATTCTGCCGCAATTTTAGCAATTTCTTTTACGGAATTTTTTACTCCAGTAGAAGTTTCAGTATGTACCATTGCTACTAAAGAATATTGAGCTGAATTATTTCGAAGCTTCTCTTCAACATCTTTTGGATTAATCTGTTCGTTCCAGTTATAAATTATCTCGTCATATTCTACATCATATTCTTCCACTATTTCTCTAATACGAGTCGCCCAGTGACCATTATTTAATATTAATATCTTTTTCTCGGAAGCAGCAAAACAATTAATTGCAGCGTCCAAACTTGCATGCCCAGTACCCACATGGATAGAAGTTTCATGCTTTGTGTGAAGAATTTCTTTAGCTCTCTCCACGGTTTCATTATAATATTCCGCCCATTCCGGACCATAATGAGGCTCTAAGGAAAGCGACATTTTCTTGAGAACGTTTTCTTCCAGTTTTACAGGACCTGGAATCATCAGCAATTTCTCCGAAGTCACTTTATCATCCCCTAATCAGTTTTAAGTTTTATTTTTAACCATATCATTTCATTCGCAACATTGTCGTTTTCAATTTTCAGTGATTTTATCCAGAAGCTACAATGCTGATATACAACAACTCAGCTTACAATATTTTGTTATACGAAATAGTACTTTATCTCCTGTTATTAATTTTTCTGCAAAAAGCACTCATTAACTTTCCTTTTACTAATTTCCAAAGAATTTATAATCCTGAATTATTCATGTTTTTTGAAGGGCTATAGATAATTCAGTTTTACATTTGTAATTGAAATCTTCCGAGCGGTTTATTATAGCATAAATCCTTCACAAGATCAGATGAAGCTTCCAGCGGTGCTCGACCTGTATCCACAAATTCTCCCACAACACTGCATAAAGTTCTTCTAAAGACCTCTGTGCGGGAATCATAGGAAATCAATTTTCTGGAATCTGTTACCATTCCGGCCTGGTTGGCCAGCAAATCATATGTGCTCACCAGTTTTAGATGTTCTTTCATCCCATAACCGCTATCATTGAACCACCAGGGAGCGCCTATTTCTACATTGGGAAAAGCGCGGGCTATAGTTGCCATAGCTGGTAGATGAGCCGGATCCACATAATAAATCACAATATCAAGATCAGAATCAAAAGTGTTTAAAAAGTATTTCAGGTTTTCAGCAATATCAATGTTATGTGTGCATATGTCTCCTCCAGAATCAGCTCCAAGAGACTCAAATAAAGAATCTCTATAATCCCTCATAGCTCCTATGTGCAGCTGCATGGTCCAGTTTTTATCACGATTTAGTTCTCCAAAGAACATCAATATATATGATTTAAAATCTTTAACTTCTGCCGGCGAAAGTGTTTCTTCATTTATAGCTTTTTCATATATATTGCTGACCTCATTTTTTGCTGTCTCATATGAAACAGGTTCAAATAAACCGTGATCAGTAGCCACACAACCAAATTCAGCAAAATAATCATGTGTATCTTCAAGAGCTTGAAGAAACTCATCAAAACTTTCCAGAGATCTATTAAATCGTCTGGACAGCCTTCTGTGAAAATCGCTCCAGACTTCATCACCAATATTCATGGCCTGATCAGGACGCCAGGTAGGCAGTATATCTATCCAGTTCAGCTTATTTAGAGCCATTTTATGATATTCCAGTTTAGATACTGGATTATCTGTGGTACACATTATCTCTACATTCATTTCCTTTAACAAACTTTGAGGCTTCATTTCATCTTGAGATAAGAGTCTGGCTGTTTTATCCCAGATATACTCTGCATTTTGAAAAGATATGGTCTTATCAATTCCAAATCTTCTTTTTAAATCGAGATGGATCCATTCATAAGTGGGGTTACCAATAAACTCCGGAAACACTTCGGCTAGAGCAAGCCATTTTTCTTTATTAGAAGCCTCTCCCGTTATATATTCTTCGGATACTCCCCTTCTTCTCATTAATTCCCATACGTAATGATCAGTGCCAGCCTCAACCTGCCAGATATCTTGATAATTTTCATTTTCCACAATTTCTTTTACATCCCCATGATTATGCAGGTCTACTATGGGAAGATCGCAAACATGTTTATATAATATCAGAGCAGGTTCATTTTCCAATAAGTAATTCTCAGCAAGGAAACTCATTCTTTATACCTCCCCTCATAACAGTTTCTCTAACCAAACCTTTCAACTTTCCAACTATTCTTCGGTTGAAAAGGGCTGCCAGAATATCCCCAGCGGGCCAGAATCTCCTCCTGCCTTCCTGCCTGACCACTTTGCTGAGTACTTCCGCCCCCTTCTGCAATAGTTAATTCCTTCCCAGCGGGATAATCAGCAGAGGATCCTCGGGAATATCTCCCATCACCTGCTGCACCTGTTCATCATGAAAGGCACCTATCATAACTCCGGAAAGATCCAGATTTTCTGCCATCAAATTAGCATTCTGGGCAGCATGTCCGGCTTCGATTTTGACATACCTTTCACCCCTTTCTCCATAGCGTCTGGTCGTCCGGGCAAAATCAGCCGTAATAATGAGAGAGAAAGGAGCTTCCTGAATCGCCGCCTGACCCAGCCCGGCTTGAGCCAGTTCTACAGTTCTGTCACCGGCAGCAGACAGGCTTAACCTGTGATCCTCCGGATGATAACGATAAATTCCCTCTTCCAGGTTCTCAACATTGCTGGCTGCCAGGTAAACCACCAGGGGATCAGTTGCTCCTGCCGAAGGTGCTGCCCTGGTGGGACCGGTAACTCCATCAACAGTTATTCCCACTGCTGACCACAAAATTCTCGCTACCTTATCCAG
>LKMJ01005478.1_pt1 | contig 11956 bp, 16 predicted proteins | sample 643391 | NCBI WGS metagenome assembly LKMJ01 (sample SAMN04112250, study PRJNA286221) | soda lake metagenome | biome: soda lake; feature: Kulunda Steppe; material: water; isolation source: sample PL-Br10 brine of Picturesque Lake | place: Russia: Kulunda steppe | collected 2010-07
GGAGGAGGAGGAGGAGGAGGAGGACAAGCAGCAGCAGGGCTGAGAAAGGCCTGGAGGGGTGAAAGAAAGGAAAGTGCGCCAGTGCCCCAGTTCCCAAGGTATGCTGGCGGGCTGAGCGCGCCGCGGGCAAAAGTGTGGGCCCAGTGTGCACAGCCAAGAGCGGAGAGGCATGCCATGCCTGCACTATAGCCCACTGCACCCACTCACGAGTGCACACCTCCCCACGCAGCTCTGCACGCTCATTTTGGAGTCGTCCCCGCAGATGACGGCAGCGCCAGCTGCTGTCCCACTCATCCCTGCTCCACGCGCGCACCCCTCCCTCCCACGCACCTGCACGCTCATTTCGGGGTCATCCATGTGTATGACCACGCCGGCCGCCAGGTACCCAGCATTGGTCTCACAGTAGTCGGGCTGCATGGTCGTGCAGAAGGCGGTGAGGGCCTTGCACGCCGCGATGCGTACCTGCAGGGCAGGCGCAGCGGGGCGTCCGGGGCGGTGGGTGCATTGGCAAGTGAGTGCATGTCTGGGCATGGGCGCAGTTGGTGCGTGCGGTGGCGCGATGTGCGTCGCAGCGGGTTGGTGCACCGAGTGTGATGGCGCGATGTGCGTCGCAGCGGGTTGGTGCACCGAGTGTGATGGCGCGGGGGGCTGAAAGGAGGCTGGGTGTGACTGGTGTGGATACGCTACTTATGCACACATGCGTCACAATTGGAGCAACACACTGATGCATGAGTTGGCGATCGGCGCAAGGAGCTCACTGTGCGCTGGAGCCGGAGCGTGGAGATGAAGGGGGGAATGGATGGCAGACATGCCAGCACGCACACCCATTTGCATGCACACCTGTTTGCTTGAGTCATTCACAGCTTTTGAAGGGGCATGGTTTGAGCGGCGCGCAGGCGAGTGCTTGCACACGCAAACACATGGGAACTTGTTTGCCTGAGTCATCCATAGCCCCTGAAGGTGCATACTTTGAGCGGCGCGCAGGCAAGTACGCACGCACGCATGCACGCACGCACACACACGCACGCCAGTGTGTAGGCACCTGGTCGCTAGAGTCATCCAGCCTCTTGAGGAGCTCAGGGTAGATTGCGCGCCGGGCGTCGTGGCTCAGCTTTGGCCCCACGAGCGCCAGCAGCTGCTCCAGCACGAAGCAGGCCATGTTGCGGACATCCACATACCTGCAAGCGTGTGCGTGCACTAGGCGCTGCTCAACTGGAGCAAATGCGACATTGAATGAGGTGCTGCTCAACCGGACCAAATGTGGCATTGAACGAGGTGCTGCTCAACTGGAGCAAATGCGGCATTGGACGAGGTGCTGCTCAACTGGAGGGAATGTGGCATTGAACAAGGTGCTGCTCAACCGGACCAGATGTGGCATTTAACGAGGTGCTGCTCAGCTGGACCTAATGCGGCATTGAATGAGTCCTATTTTTTGTTCTCGGCCGGGAGCGCTCAATGCGCTCACACGGGATTGTGTGTCTTCTTGCGCGTGCGTGTGCGCGTGTGCAAGCCTGAATGCGTGCGCGTCTTTACACACCAATTATAACATCGTGTGCTGCAGAGGCACCCAGACGCCTGCAAGCCTCTGTGCATGTGATATGACGCTAACAGCTTTTGCGTCTGCATGTCCGCAAACAAGTGCGTGCGTGCACCTGGCACATGTGCACTCAGATGTGGGGGGCACCCTCTGTGCCGCTCCACCCTCCAAAACATTTAAAGCATTCTTTGTGTACATGCCAAGCTGCACTTAAACGAGGGGCGCACACATCCCAGTCAACTCGAGCAGCGCCGTGTGCATGTGTGCGTGCACCAATATGCACTCGTGGTCGCACTCTTGCATGTACTGCAACAAGCGCATGAGCTCACATGCATGCGGACACATGCACAAGCATGCGCGCTTTCACCTATGTGCGGGGACACACAAATTTTTGCGCACGAGCATAAGCATGCATACTTGTGCACACGCGTGCATGCACCGCAAACACACACCTCTGCAGCAAGAGGGCCCTGCACCCGCACAATCCACCCACCCACTGATCCTAATTCAGCTCCTGCGCCGCTCCTCAGCCGTATCCTCAACTGCACCCTCAACCGCACCCTCAACTGTATCCTCAGCCGTATCCTCAACTGCACCCTCAATGGTATCCTCAGCCATATCCACAACTGCACCCTCAACGGTGCACTTGACTGTATCATCGGCCGTATCCTCAACTGCACCACCCTCAACGGTGCACTCAATTGTATCCTCAGCCGTATCCTCAACTGCACCCTCAATTGTGCACTTAACCGTATCCTCAACTGCACCCTCAACGGTGCACTTGACTGTATCATCGGCCGTATCCTTAACTGCACCACCCTCAACTGTGCACCAAATTGTATCCTCAGCCGTATCCCCAACTGCCTCGACTGTATCCTCAGCTGTATCCTCAACTGCACCACCCTTAATGGTGCACTAAATTGTATCCTCAACCGTAACTTCAACCGTGCATGCAACTGTATCCTTGACTGTGCACTAAGCCGCTTCATCACCTGTACAAAAACTGTATCCTTGACTGTGCACTAAGCCGCTTCATCACCTGTACAAAACTGTGCATTCAATTGTCTCCTCAACCGTACCCTCAACTGTGCACCCAATGTCATCCCCATCCTCACTTCATGCTATATAACACAACCCACGCGCTTTCACACCCCACACCCACCAATCCTCATCCAGCTCCTGCGCCAGCAGTGGCAGCAGCGTGCCGTCGCCGATGAGCTGCAGCAACGCCTTGGGCTGCACCAGGCGGCGGCGCAGCAGCGTGGCCAGCGCGGACACGGCCGCAAAGCGGATGGCGGCAGCTGTCTTCCCGGCGCGCCAAGTTAGGGGGGGCAGCAGCACGTGCGAGAGCAGCGCACCCGCGCTGTCGCCGGCCAGGCTGGGGCCCCTGCAGCGTGGCACGCGGGAAGGCATGTCTGTTATGATGCGCTGAGCGCGCGCGCGGTTGCAAGAGTGCCGGTGCGTGCACGAGCGCAGCGCGCCTGCGCTGTCGCCGGCCAGGCTGGGGCCCCTGCAGCGTGGCGCGCGGGTGGGCGTCTCTGTTCTGATTTTTGCTGAGCGTGCGCCCTCCTGTGGCCCCTTCAGCATCTTGCATCAAGTGCCTAGCTGTTATACCCCACACACATCGTGCCCTGTCGGCCACACAAGCCCCCTGCCCCGCGCCCTTGCTAAGCCAAGCATGCCCCATGCATGTGTTGGTTGCCCCACTCACTGCTCCGGGCTCTCCAGCAGCGTGTCCACCAGCTGCAGGAGCGACAGCCGCAGCTGCGCGTCGCCTTCATGGTCAGACACCAGCGGCTTCAGCACGCCGCACAGCGGTGCCGCCAGGCGTGCCAGCGGCGCCGGCCCTGCCGTCAGCAGCAAAGCGCGCACGGCTGCGTAGTCGCTGGACCCGGGCGCCCACCTACACATGTGCGCGGGTGTGTGTGTGGGCACGCAGATTGGCACGCACTTCAGCTGGCCAATGAGCAAGCGCATGCACATGCACGCACGCGCATGAACCTTTGTGTGTGCAGTGCACACTATGCACACAGCCCTGGAATGCAGAGGGCCTTGAGCTCGCCTTCTTATACATGCGCCTGCGCAAACAGGCACGCACTCACACGCGGCTGTGCAAACAGGCACGCTCTCGCATGCGCCTGCGCAAACAGGCACGCACTCACACGCGGCTGTGCAAACAGGCACGCTCTCGCATGCGCCTGCGCAAACAGGCACGCACTCACACGTGGCTGCGCACACACCCGCGAAGGCACTTGCAACGGCACCAGCAGGCGCTCACCAACATGTGGCGCGCGCACAGGCCTGCGAAAGCGCTTGCAACGGCACGATTGCGTGCAGAGACCTGCAAAAGCGCTTGCAACGGCACGATTGCGTGCACAGCACGTGGACCGCAGGCCCCTTGCAGCCACTGTGCATATGCATGCGTGCCACTGTGCATATGCATGCGTGCCGCTGTGCATATGCATGCGTGCATGCATGCCGCAGAGGCCCCTTGCAGCCACTGTGCATATGCATGCGTGCATGCATGCCGCAGAGGCCCCTTGCAGCCACTGTGCATATGCAGAGGCCCCTTGCAGCCACTGTGCATATGCATGCGTGCACGCATGTGCATGCAAATCCATTGCCTCTGTGCACAGCCTTGCTATCAAAAGCACACGCACACACACAAAAGCTCACTGGCATGCGCGTGCTCATGCACACACACACACACACACAAGCACGGGTTCATACACACACACGGACATTACACACGGCAGGAGAGCCGTCCGACGCGACGCGGCAGCAAACAGAGACTCACGTGGGAGCTGCCCCGCACAGCCTTGCAAACAGGGGCTCCGCGTGCTGCTCCGACAGATGGTGCCAGGAAGGCGCCCCGCAGGCTGACGCCACTTGAGCCTGCACTTCCTCGATGGCCGCCCGCTTGGCGGGCTCCTCCTCGCAGCCATACAGCTGCAGCAGCAGGCTGTACAGCTGCATGCTCACGATCTGGCACCTGCGCTCAGCGCAGCATGGGCGCATGCGCGCTTGGATGTGCATGCATGTGGACGTGTGTGCATGCATACCAAAGCATGTACAGCTGCATCCTCACAAGCTGGGAGGTGTGCAGGTACTACACGCATTTGTGTACATGTGTGTGCACTGCACGTTGGCACGTGCATGTGGGCATGCGCGTGTGCGTGTATAAACCTGTGCGCAAGTGACTGCCGTTGCGCTTGCCAGTGCTTGCATGCTCGGCAAGCCCACATTGCGCTCTGTGTGTGCGCATTTGCCAGCCTGCATAGAGGTGTGCATGGCCTGCATCGCGCTCTGCGTGTGTGTGTGTGTGTGTGTGTGTGCGAGCCAGGGCCTTCACTGCACAGCCATGGGAGCGTCAGGAGGTCACACCCTACTGCTAGCAGGGCCCAAGCCAAGCGGCCATAGGCGCATAATGCTCACAGAGTCCAAACCCAGCGGCTACAGGCGCACGCCGCCAGCATGGCCCAAGCAGAGCGGCCGTAGGGGCACGGGTCGCAGCACCAAAAAGGGCCCTTCGCATTCGCATAGGCACGCGCACGCATGAGAGCGGGCGGAGTGCACCCCGGCGCTGCCACACCCTCTGCGTAGCCCAGTCCCCCTACTAGAAAGTCACAGCACTAAGTGCTTGTGTGGACATGCCCACCGTTGTCTTCTCCTTGCTGGAGACTCCACACTTCCCCCACCTGTGCCAGGCTCCTCCTAGCGTATGCTTGCGCGCACGAACACATACTCTCGCAATTGCACACACTCTCGCTACTGCACGCAACTGCACACACTCACACACTCACAACACACAGCGCTCTCGTCCACACACCCGCCTGTGAAGCCTGCACTCTTCCCCCCCCTGTGCCAGGCTCCTCCTAGCACATGCTTGCACGCAAGCACACAGCGCACTCGGCCACGTTCCCGCCTGTGAAGCCTCTGCACTCTTTCCCCCTGCCTAAGCACAGCCCACCTGAAGATGCCCACGGCCACGCACCACTCAGAAGCCCCCTCGCCCCCATTTGACAATGCCCACGGCCACGCACCACTCAGTGGCCCCCTCGCCCCCCCACCCCCACCTGGGCCCAGCCCACTTGACAATGTTCAAAGCCACCGCCGACAGCTGCTGCCTCGCGGGTCCGTGCTCGGCGGCTGCCCGCAGCTCGGGGCTCACCTGTCGTGCATGAGCGGGCACGTGCAAGGCAGCAGGCGGCATCTCAGCGGTCTGGCGAGTAAATAGGCAAAACCTGCACCTGTGGGCTGGGCTGCTGCCTCAGTCGTGGCCTAGGCCTGGGCCGCCCATGCGTGCACCGCGTCATGTCACCATCACCTTCACCATCGTTGGCATGCGGAAGCACCGAAAGCGCAGCAGCAGCAGCAGCAGCAGCAGGAGCAGCAGAAGCGGCAGTCGAGCCTGCTGCAAGCACGCGTTTGCCTGGCACGGCACAAAGCCCTTCACCCAGGCCATCACAAAAGCTCACAGCCCCGCGCTTGCGTAGGCCCACGGGCGACAGCAGGAGAGTCGGGCAGAGCCACTCCCTTGCAGCAGGTGCACACTTGAGGGCGTGCGTGCCGGCTGCGCGCTGTGCCCTTCTCGTTTGGCTTGACAGGGCATGCCCGGGCCCCTGCTCGTGTGTTGCTTGTGCTCCTGCTAGTGAGCTCACTTGTGGGCCTGCTCCTGCGCCTGCTCGTGCGCCTGCTTGTGGCTCACTTGTGCGCCTGCTCCTGCGCCTGCTTGTGCGCCTGCTTGTGCACCTGCTCGTGTGCTGCTTGTGCTCCTGCTAGTGAGCTCACTTGTGCGCCTGCTCCTGCGCCTGCTCATGCGCCTATTTGCAGCTCACTTGTGCGCCTGCTCCTGTGCCTACTCATGCGTCTGCTCGTGCACGCACTTGCTCCTAGCCAGTGCTTGCAGCAGCTCGAGCTCAACATGGCACGCCTAGCCGCGCCGCGTGTGCTGCCGGTGGGCTGCGTTTGTCATGGGCCATGGGCCATGCGTACAGACTGCAAGGATAACAGCCCTGCCCACCCACCCACCAGCACATCCGCCAGCTGCGTCAGCAGGGCAGAGTCCGGAGGGGGCTGCGCCGAGGCCTTCCCGGAGGCATGCAGCAGCCCCGCCAGCACCACCAGCGCGTTTGTGCGCTGGGCCGCGGACAGCTTGGCGCTGCAGGAGGCACAGCCAAGGGAGGGACATGGCGGATGCGGTCAGAGGGGGCACTGCGGCAGTGGGGTTGGGCGCTGCGGCAGTGGGGTTGGGCGCTGCGGCAGTGGGGTTGGGCGCTGCGGCAGTGGGGTTGGGCACTGCGGCAGTGGGGTTGGGCGCTGCGGCAGTGGGGTTGGGCACTGCGGCAATGTTATAGGGCGCTGCGGCAGTGGGGTTGGGCACTGCGGCAATGGGGTTGGGCGCTGCGGCAGTGGGGTTGGGCGCTGCGGCAGTGGGGTCGGGCACTGCAGCGGTGGGGTTGGGCGCTGCGCAGTGGGGTCAGGCACTGCGGCAGCACTGGCAGGGCGTTTGGTGAGGCTCCGCGGCGCACGCAGTTTGGTGAGGCGCACGCGGCGCACGCAATTTGGTGAGGCGCACGCGGCGCACGCAGTTTGGTGAGGCGCACGCGGCGCACGCAGTTTGGTGAGGCGCACGCGGTGCACGCAGTTTGGTGAGGCGCACGCGGCGCACGCAGTTTGGTGAGGCGCACGCGGTGCACGCAGTTTGGTGAGGCGCTGCGGCAGCGCACGCAGGCAGGGCTCCACAGCGTGGTGAGACAGTATGTGCAGGTGACAGACGGTACGTGAAGGCAAAGCGTGGCTCAACCCACAGGCTTGCCTTTTGCACGCATGGTGGCATAGCCATGTGGCTATGAAGCTGGTGGTGCAGCAGCACAGCCAGAGTGCTTTTCTTGGAGCATGCTTGGCACGCAGCGCACAGCAGAGGTCTTGCATTCAAACGTTTGCGGCTGAAATACCTTTCCGCCCTCCCTGGCAATGCTGCCTCTGCCAAAGCAAGGGTGAGCAGCTGCATGGAGCCGCTGCCAAGGGGCGGGCTTGATGAGCAGCCTGGTGGTGATAATGCGCAGGCTGATGAGCTTGATGGGCAGCTTGATGAGCAGTGCTGTTGCACACGCATGAGCTGCCCCCTAATCTTCAGTAGCTGCCGCCGCTGCTGCTGCTGCTGCAAGTAAGCTCTAGGCCACAGCCAGAGTCAGCCAAGCAGCCCCCTCTGTCATTTGCTCATCCTCTCCATGCGCGTCACTCACTGTGCGGCTTGCGGCCTTTGTGTGCAGTACGATGCATGCCCCAGCTGCCAGGTCAAATGCAGCCAGCGCTCTGCACACGCGCCCGCCCAGGGCAGCCGCACACGCATGCGCACTCACTTGGCGAGGTGGTCCAGGGTCAGAGGCAGCCAGTGCTTTGCACGCACGCTCGCCCCAGTGACGTGCACGGCCTGGATGACAAAGCCAGCGACCTGCAGGCATATGTTGAGTGTTGGCACCCTTACTGTACGATTAAGCAGGCACCTTGCAGGCACACCAACCCATGATGGGTGTTGGCATCATCACTGTACGACAAAGCCGGAAGCTCGCAGGCAGGCCGACCCATGATGGGTGTCGGCATCATCACTGTATGGCGGGCACCTTGCTGGCCACTAGCTTGGCAGCGAAAATGCACACGGAGGAAACACGGGGCATGCACGTGCTGTTGCGCCGGCTCACATGCCACATGGGAGCATGGGGCGCGTTTCTGTGGATTTTAGAGACCCTGGCCCACCTTTCTGATTACTGTGCATGGCACAACCAGCACATACACACGCACACACTCGCCTAGGCTTGCATGCACATGGAGTGCTGGCATGTACCTCTACATCCCCTAGGCCTGAACACAAAAGTCACATGCCACGCACATGCAATGCCACTCAGTGCCTATGGACGCGCATGCAATGCCACTCAGTGCCTATGGACGCGCATGCAATGCCACGCACATGCAATGCCACTCAGTGCCTATGGACGCGCCCATAATAATGAAAAGTCATGCACAGTGCTTGTCTGCACACTGTTTGCATACGCTTGCACAGACACAGACACTGCGACCACAGACCCACACACGCGCGCATCCCAACGCACCCATCCTCAGCGCTCTCATCCCCATCAGTCAGCGCACACAAAAAAGGGTGCGTCTGCATGCACATGAGCGCTCTAGCGCATGCTGCGCACCTCGGTGCTTTCATCCCCTATGGCGGCACACAGCGCGGGGACGAGCGCATCCAGGTGACTAGTGGCGCCCTCCCCTGCCAGCACCAGCGTTGTGAGCAGCGAGCGCGCCGCGCACTCGCGCTGCGCAACAGTCCATTCGTTGAGCTCCTTGATGAGGGGCGGCAGCAGCTGCACATTTGGAGTGCACGCGTGTGTGTTTAACAGCGCGTCAGAAACGCGCCTGCCCAGCTTGGAAAATGCGCTTGCAAGGCATTGAGCGCCTTGATGAGCGGCTGCAGCAGCTGCATGTTTGAAATGCATGTGTTTGGAGTGGTACTTGGACATTCGTGAAGAAGATGCGTTAGACAGCCAGACACTTGTTTTGTAAAACATGTGCGCAAAGTCGCGCAGTGCAAGAGGCTGAAGGGCCTGATTTTGCAGCAAAAGAGGCACGCCTTCGGCATGGATTCTTACCTGCCTCCTGGTACCTTGCATGCACAGAGCATGTGCTTTGCACATGGACCTGTGCGCATGGACGCGCACCACAATGCACTCCACCCCTGCACTCCCTTGCACTCCAGCGCACGCGCATGTACAGCCACGCGCACATACACACACGCACACACACTCACACGCACACACACAAGCGCACGCGCACTCCAGCTCGCACCCCACCTGCGGCAGCAGCGTGCACACCAGGTCGCGTGCGCCCCTCTCGGGGGGCCCCGTAACCGTCCCCACACCACCACCATGCTCTGCTCCTTCCAAAGCCGCCTGCCTGGGCCCTCCCCCTCCTCCCTGCGCCGCCGCCGCCACCGCCGTCCCCCCCCTTCTCCCACCCCCGTCAGCATCTCCCAGCTGCACCACCCGGCCGCCAAGATTAATAGCCACCGCATGCTCCCCGACGCTAGTGCCACCGCCACTTCCGCCGCCGTCTCCGCCGCCGCCGCTGCTGCTGCACTCTGGCCCTGCTGTGGGGGCCGGTGCGCTTGACGGCAAGGATCCCTGCCCCGCCTCAGCCATCTCCACCTCCGGTGCTGCCCCTGCCCCACACGCATCCCCCTCCATGTCCGCATCCGCCGCTGCTGGCCTGCAGCACTCCAGTGAGCCTGCACGCATGCGTGCGCACACATGCACGCAATTCCTCATTGCATGTCCGCGCCCGCCGCTGGTGGCCTGCAGTACTCCACGCCTGCACGCGCACACACACGCACGCGCGCACATACACATGAAGGCGCGTGCACGTGTGCTTGCCCGCCGTAATCTTGCACACACACACACATGCGCGCGCACACGTGCAGCAGCACTCCCGCACCCTATATGCCTGGAAAGCAGCTTCATACACACACAAACACACACGTGCGCGCCCACCCACCCACAGAGACAGATGCAAACCCATGTGCCCCCACTTGAACATTCACAAAGCCACACAAATAAACATACACGCGCAAAGCCAAGACACCCACATGTCATGAGTCCTGGCGTTAAGCATTCGGCCTGGCTGGCCTAAAGTTTTGAGCGCTGGAGGCATCAAATGTTGCCGTGCAAAAGATTTTCCCTGGTCAGCCCCAGCTCACTGGACGGCACTCAGCAGCACCCAGCAGCCCACAGCACGAGGGAAAGCAGTTGACACTGGCCCCAACACTTTTGCACACAGCACGAGGGAAAGCAGTTGACACTGGCCCCAACACTTTTGCACACAGGACGAGGGAAAGCAGTTGACACTGGCCCCAACACTTTTGCACACAGCACGAGGGAAAGCAGTTGACACTGGCACCAACACTTTTGCACACAGCACGAGGGAAAGCAGTTGACACTGGCCCCAACACTTTTGCACACAGCACGAGGGAAAGCAGTTGACACTGGCCCCAACACTTGCACACAGCATGAGGGAAAGCAGTTGACACTGGCACCAACACTTGCACACAGCACGAGGGAAAGCAGTTGACACTGGCACCAACACTTTTGCACACAGCATGAGGGAAAGCAGTTGACACTTGCCCCAATACTTTTGCACACAGCAGCCCTCAACACCGGCCAACAGCAGTTGACACCGGCACCGATACCAAACACTTCACATCCAGCAGCAGCACTCAACACCGGCAAAGCCTCCCAAGGCGCTGTTCACTGGCCGCTCCAAAAAGCAGCTCTTAAAACGGCACTTCAAACTTTCCAGCATGGGACCATAGCTTTGAGGCCCCTTCTGATGCCGGAATCTGGGGGGCATGGCTCACCTGCATCGTCTTGGCGTGCAGCCCGAGATGCTTCCCACGCTCGCCCCACCTGCATGGGTATGGCAGGACATGGCTGCGCATGAGGCCTGAGAGCTGCCCCCCCACCTGGCCCCACCTTTGCACGCGATCGGCGCACACAACCACACACTCAACTTCGCATGCCTTATCGTACCTCTGTTCTCTTCCTGGCTGCGCCCAGCCCTCACGCTCATCAGGTGCACACAACCACACTCGGTACTGCGTGCCATGTCATGCCCGCCCTCTTCCGCACCGTGTGCTGTGCCATACCTCGCATCTCTTCCTGGCTGCACCCACGGCTCTTACGCTCTTCGGGTGCCCCACACACAGTCTTGATGCCAGGGCCAGCACACAGGTGCATAGCTCACACACACACACACACACACACACGTGCCGGGGCACAGCAACTAGTCCGCAATGCTCCCATGCTCCACAGGTGCAGGTGCCACACGCACGCATGCTGGCTAGCGCGGCTCCAACGCACCAAAGCAGAGGCAGGCAGGCCACAGGACTGTGCGGGAATGCGCACAGCTGCTGCAAGGCAAGGCCCCGCGCAGCAAACACGTGCATGAGGAGGTTTACTGTTCCCGCCCCTTATCCACGTCCCACAACAAGACCAGCTGCATGGATGCATGCCACCCACTCCTCCATCCAGACCCAATCCAAGGCCACAGTCGCAGGGCCAATGATGGCACCCACATCCGACCCTTTGTCTTGGCACAAGGACAGTTGCTCATACAAACGACACACCCACACAGACCACTTGGTCGACGCCCATGAGTTCGCTCCTTACATGAACAACACACGCATCTCTACCATCCTCTACCAGCCCCACTGCTCGCTCGGCGCTCGCGGCTTTGTCTCGGCCACAAGCAGAGGCGTCCCCAAGGTCCCCAAAGTGCACACCTGCTGGCTAGCGCGCATGCGCACACAGATGTCCCCAAGGTCCCCAAGATGCACACCTGCTGGCTAGCGCGCATGCGCAC
>LKMJ01005480.1_pt1 | contig 11953 bp, 14 predicted proteins | sample 643391 | NCBI WGS metagenome assembly LKMJ01 (sample SAMN04112250, study PRJNA286221) | soda lake metagenome | biome: soda lake; feature: Kulunda Steppe; material: water; isolation source: sample PL-Br10 brine of Picturesque Lake | place: Russia: Kulunda steppe | collected 2010-07
CTTGTCCCGCAGGAAGGTCGCGAGCTCCGAGGCCGTCTCCTCGGCGCTTCCGTCCCAGATAGTGGCGTCGCTTTCGGATTCGGGCTCGTACATCGACGTGCGCTCGACCGGCGTCTCGACGACGCTCTCGTCGAGGCCCAGGTCGCCGAGCGACTGGTGTTCGAGCGGTTTGCGCTGCGCCTGACGGATGCCGCGCAGGCTGGCGTAACGGGGCTCGTTGATACCGGTCTGGATGGTGAGCACGGCCGGAAGCTCGATGTCGGTGAGCTCTTCGATACCGCCTTCGAGTTCGCGGTGGACGCTCGCGACGCCGGCGTCGACGTCGAGGTCGAGTGAGTTGACGACCGCGCCCCACTCGAAGCCGATCCGTTCCGCGAGTGCGACACCGGTCGCGCCGTTGGAGTCGTCGCCGGCCTGCACACCGGTCAGAATGAAGTCGGGCTGTTCGGCCTCGACGACGGCCGCGAACAGCTCCGCTTTCGTCGAGACGTCGAGGAACTGCGCGCTTTCGAGCGTGTCGTCCCAGACGCGGAGCGCGCGGTCTGCGCCCTTCGCGAGCGCCATTCGAATCGTTTCCTCGGAGCGCTCCGGGCCGATGGTGACGGTGACGACCTCGACGTCGTCGTTCTCCTCGGAGATCTGTACGGCTTCCTCAACGGCGTAGTCGTCCCACTCGTTGAGGTCGTATTCAAGAGAGCCCGAGTCGATGTCGAGTCCGGAGATATCGAACTCGTCGTCGACCTCGGCCACTTCTTTTACAGTGACGAGTATTTTCATAGCGGCTGGTCGGTTTATAATGACGACCGTCCGCGGTTAAACGTTTCCGAATCGGACACCGAATGTCGAGGATTTACTCAGCGACGAACCGAAGTACTCACTCTTCGGTGAACTCGGTGAGGTCGTGCTCCGGCAGGCTAATGAGGTTTTCACGGCCGATCCGGAGTTTGTTGATCCGGTTTTCGTCGTCCATCGACGACAGCAGTTGTGATACTTTCGCGTTCGACCAATCGGTCTCTTTGACGATAGTCGCCTGCTTCATCCGCCCACCGTTCCGTTCGAGGAGATGCTCGACTCGCTCTTCGTCCGAGAGGAGTTCGAGGTTTACCTCGGAAACAACGCCATCGTCGCTTCCGTCGCCGTCCGTTGCGGCGAGTCCATCCAGCGAGTCCGCAGACTCGGATCCACCTTCATCCGGCGACGGTGTCGGGACGGTCGGATCCGGGGTCGGGTCTCGTTCTCGGCGGCGGAACAGGAGATACAGTCCGAGCAGCAACGCGGCTCCGCTCAAAACCAGCGCCCCGACGAGTAAAATCGTCGGGAGATCGAGTCCAGCGGGGGCTTCCGCACCCGGTTGGTACACGATTACGAAATAGCCGGGGTCGAACGTCTGCGGGCCGTTCCATTCGAGCGTCCCGCCGTCCGCGCCGACTGGCGAAGTCGTCGGCCCCGTGTACCCTGGCGCCGCGTGAATCACGAGGGTTTGATCGGCGTCGAGTCCCGGGAGCCAGGTTCCGTCCGTAGTGTTGAACGCGTCGTCGACGTACATCGTTCCGTTGTCGTCGACTCGAGCGAACGATTCCCAGGTGAAAGATACCCGGAGTTCACCGCGAGCACGCTCGTTGCCGTCGTCAGTTTCGTTAACGACGACGGCCTCACGACTCGTCGAGTGCACCGACATCTCACGCCCGCTTGCCGTCGACGCCTCCGCCGCGGCCCGTTCGAACGCGCTCACACCGATGTCGTACGTCGCATCGCCGCTTTCGAACTCCTCGGCGAACGCTTCGAACTGCTCGACGTCTTCTTCGTCTTCGAGCGAGAGGCTTGCAGTGATCGTCCAGCGGGCATCGCCGTCGGATTCCAGTTGTGCTTCGAGACGCGTCTCTTCGGCGTCGGGCTGTGCGGCACCTGGCACGGCACCGAAGACGAACACACAGCAGAGGAGGACACACAGTAAGACGGAGACCAAGCGCCGCATAATCGGCCTATCTACGCCGGCGAGCCAAAACGCTTTCCATCACACGATAAAACGTCTCCGAGGCCGATGAACCATCTCGACAGGCCTCAAGCAGTGATACAGAAGCTGAATAGCGAGCTAACGAACTGGTAATGTAAACGTGTATATATTTAAATCGGCGAGTACGCACGGGTATCGACGGGCATGGCTGGACACCCTTGAGAAACAAGTTTTTTTATGCTTCACCCACGGAGTATCGGCGATGAGCGCCGCCCGCACAGCCGTACTAGTCCTCCTCCTTTGTGTCTGCGTTTCGGCAGTGGTCGTCGTCGGTGCGTCGACGACCGATGGGCAGCCGACGCAGACCGACACGTCGTCTATGCAGCCCGTCGCCGACGCGAACACAACGGAATATCTCGCGATCCCCCCCTCGGAGATCGAACGTGACGAGTTCGAACGGGGGAAACTCGACGTCGCCGCGGCCGTCAGCGGGGATGTCGGTGCCGTCAAGTCACGGTACGTCAGTGCCCAATTGGAGCGCTCGACACAGGAGGCGGAAACGGAAGCCGACAGACGTGAGGCGGTCGCGCGTGCCGTTAGACGTGCGGAGCGTCGAGTCGACGCGCTCGAAACGCGTGAGAGACAGGCGGTTACGGAGTACAGCGACGGTACACGGGACGGGCCGAGCTTCGTCAGGGCGCTGCTCGCGGTAGATACGGAAGCTGCGGCGCTCGATGAGATGCTCATCACGGTGTACGAGCACAACGAGCGGTTGGACGAGCCGGCGACCACGCTCGAGACGCTCGCAGAACTCAGGACACGGCTGATCTCGCTTCAAGGGCCGGTTCGCGACCACCTCGGCGGAGGAACCGGTGACGGGGCAGAACGAGTGTACGTCGAGACGAGTGGTGATGACATCGCGATGTCGACGATCAGCGACGGACAGTACGTCCGCGAGGCACATTACCGAGACGGCCGCGACCGCGACGGTGTCGATGAACTCGGCTTCTCCGGTGCGGATCGACGGTACGAGGAACTGTACCCCTGGACGTTCAACAACTCCGGACCGACTTCGATAGGCACCATCGCCGGCCAACCGTTCTACCACCACGCGGGCGTGTACGACATCAGCATCGGCCACTCTCACGGATCGGGGAGTACGACCGACCTCGTGACCTACATCGATGGATCGACGACCGAGGTGTTCACCGAACACCAACGGAAAGACCCCGAGCTCGTGCCGACCGAAGATCTTCACGCCGAGAACGACGACGGCTCGCTGCGACTCCACGTGGAGACCACTCGTGCGGGCGGGCCGCTCGGCGTCTCGGTCGTCGATAACGCGACCGACGAGCCGGTCGACGCCGAGGTGACGATGAACGACGAACCGCTCGGTTCGACGACCGACGACCGGCTCTGGACGGTCGCTCCTCGCGGTGAGGTACGGATTAACGCTACCCACGCGGGCGAGACGCTAACGGTGGAAACGCGGTTCGACTGATACGGGCGGCAATGAGGACACGATTCAACCGGTTTGACACGGAGAAGGCGGGCGGCCGACCGAACCCTCTTATGCGATAACGGAACCACAACGGGCATGGCCGACCGTGCTGTCGCCCCTGTACTCGGTGTCGTTCTCCTGGTCGGCGCGACGGTCGGGCTGGGCGTCGCCGTTGCGGCCGCCATACCGCCCGAACCGGCGCAGCCGGCGCCGACCGTCTCGTTGAGTGTCGAGGCTGAGGCGAGTGGTGAGGTTCGGCTGACGCATCGCGGCGGTGACGCGCTCGATCCCGAATCGCTCCGCCTTCGAGTCACCGTCGATGGCAACGCGCTGGCAGAACAGCCTCCAGTGCCGTTTTTTTCGGCGCACGGCTTCGAAAGCGGTCCGAGGGGTGCGTTCAACAGCGCAACGGCGAGAACCTGGCGTGCCGGGGAAACGGCGTCGTTCACCGTCGCGGCGACGAACAGCCCGACACTGTCAAGGGGCGCGACGGTTCGGGTTCGGTTGTACAGCGACGGCGGGAGCGTCGCAGATGTGACGACGACGGTTTGAGGACGGCGGGTCGAACCCGAGTCATTGAAGTACGCGGCAGGCCACCCAGTGGATATGAAGAGCCACGCGCGGTCGACGAAGAAGCGAACCGGTGGGCGTCGTCGTCACCTTCGAAAGAAGCGAAAACACGAGCTCGGCTCGGCACCGACGGAGACGAGAGTCGATGAGCCGAAGCTGAAAGTCGAAGATAGCCACGGCGGCACTGTCAAGTATCGCGCGGTCGCGGCCAACGTCGCGAGCGTCGCGACCGACGATGGCACCGTTTCCGCCACCGTCTCCGACGTCGTCGAGAACCCCTCGAACCCCAACTACGTCCGTCGGAACATCATCACCAAAGGAGCGATCATCGAAACGAGCGAAGGACGCGCTCGCGTCACCTCCCGCCCCGGACAGGACGGCCAGGTCAACGCCGTCTTGCTCGACGACGAATAGCGACGACGAAGCTACTCGTCTTCTCTGCGTTTTTCACCCATCCAGTAGTCGACGCCGTCCTCGAGCCGATAGTATCCGTGGTGTGACCGGGCACCACGGCCGCCCGGCGGCGATCCGACGAACACGCCGATCTTCCCGGAGTCGGGATACACCGTCACGTCCGGTTCGTTCATCGTCGAAACCATCAGATACGAGAGCGGTGCTTCGCCGTCGTTGACCACGCAGTGTGCACCGCGCTCGTCGGCGGGAAACGAGACGTAGTCACCGGCTTCGAGCGCTAGCATCTCCCCGTCGAGTCGAAGCGTTCCGGACCCGACGAGGACGTACATCGCCTCCTCGTTTGCCGCGTGGTAGTGATACGGCCACGACCGTCGGTTCGGGGGGAGCTCGTACAGACTACAGCCGATTCGGTCACCGTCGGTAGTCTCACTTAGCTGTTTTCTCCTGAGAAACGTCGGCCCGTTTTCGAGCGTAGACCAGTCGAGATCGGCTTCGTTGACGCGACTCATATCGAACGTTTCGAACCGCATCACGAATAAACCGGCCGCCAGGTCGAACGTTCAGAACAGCTGTCGTTTCAGAAACCGGGTGAGCGTTCGAGTCTTCGACGGACGGTGAACGCGAGCCATCTCCTCGTCGGTCAGCTCGAAATCGAACACATCGAGGTTCGCGACCAGGTGTTCTCGGCTCGTCGCCTTCGGTACCGCGACGACGTTCGGCTGCTGAATCACCCACCGTATCGCGACCTGTGCGACGCTTTTCCCGTAGCGCTCGCCGATCCCCGCGAGCACTGGGTCGTCGAGGACGCCACCGTGACACAGCGGGCTGTACGCCGTAACCAGTACATCGTGGATTCGGCAGTAATCGAGCATGTCCTGTCGCTTCCAGTATGGGTGGTACTGCACCTGGTTCGTGAGAACGCCGTGTTCCGACAGTGTTCGAGCGCGGTCGAGCTGATCGACGTTGAAGTTGGAGACGCCGACGTGTCTGACTTTCCCGGCGTCGACGAGGTGGTTCATCGCCGCGAGCGTATCCCGAAGTGGTGTCCGGACGTTCGGCGTGTGAATCAACAGCAGATCGACGTAGTCGGTGCCGAGTTTGGCGAGGCTCTCGTCGGTCGACCGGAGCACGTCGTCGTAGCCGCGACTGCCCTGTCCGAGTTTCGTCGTGATGAAGAGCTCCTGGCGGTCGATATCACTGTCCCGGAGCGCGTTACCGACCTGTCGTTCGTTGCCGTACGCCTGCGCGGTGTCGAGATGTCTGTAACCGACGTCGAGGGCGGTTCGGACGGTTTTACGGCACGTTTGACCGGTGAGCCGCCACGTCCCGAGACCGACGGTCGGCATCTCGATGCCGCGTACCGTCTTCGACTCCATACCCGTCGATGGGTCGCCGGGGTCGAATAGCTTCACCCTGGTCATGGGAACTCCCGGAGCGCGTCGAGTACGGTGTCGAGCGGTTCGGTCGAGGTCGCGAGCGAGACGCCGTCGGCGCGCGCGAGCGCCGGCGCGTGCTCCCACAGATCCTCGCGGTCGAGCCCGTGTAACACGACGGCCGACGGCGTCGGTGTGACGACTCGAAGCGCCACGAGCGGTGACTCCCCACGTGTGACGTTCGTGAACACGAGCGCCCGGTTGGTCGACTGGCCGTAGAGCCGATAGAACTCCTCGCTCGAAAGCCGCGTTATCGCTTCGACACTGTTTATAACGGTGTGCCCGGCGATGGTGTCGACGCGGCCGTCGACGATCGATTCGGCGTTGATACTGGCGTGAAACCGCCGCAACGGCACCGTCGTCGGATACTCGCGAAGGTCGTACACGACGTCTTTGTCGAACCCCGCCGACAGCACGCGGGCGTGCTGGCGAACCCGGTCGCCACCGCGGCGCTCGTCGATGGCGAGCAGCCCCTCAACGATCCGGCGGACGACCCCGATTCCGGGGTTCTCGCGGCGGCCGCTCTCGTAGTCGGAGACGACCGACGCCGAGACGTCGAGTTCGTCGGCGAGCGCCGTTTGGGCGATGTCGAACTCCTCGCGCCACTTCCGAAGCGTCGCTCCCGGCTCATCCGACAGCGTCACCTCGCCGGCGATCCGTTCTGCGAGCTCCTCACGAGGGTCGCGCATATGGACAGAGAGGTGACGGCCGGGTATAAGCGTGGCCCGAACGGCGAAAAGGGGAAACCGAATTTCACACCGGACAGGTCAGTTCCGTTTTCAGCGCCGGCGAATAGCCGGCCGCGAATTTAAGCCCCATGAGGCGTACGGGAAAGTAATGCCGCCGACGCTCGTCAACGTCGCCGTGGGAGTGCTCATCGGCGTCGCGCTTCTCGGCGCGGCGTTCGACCGCCGCTCTCTCGCCATCGTCGCCGTCGCCGCCGCCGTTCCCGATTTCGACGCCGTGTTGAGCCTGCTCGTCCACGGCGCGACGAACGCCGTCCTCCACTCGGTATTCATTCCACTCGGCGCGGCTGCCGTGCTGTATTACGATACACGCCTTCGCGAGCGGTCCTGGCTTCGTGAACGGCACGGCTGGTACGGCGTCCGAGTCGCGTGGGTCGCCGTCGCCGCCTACGCCGTCGCCGGCATCGGACTCGACCTGTTCAACGCCGAGAGCGTCGCGCTTTTATATCCCCTTTCCGACCGGTACTACGCGATAGTCGGGCGGTTCATCCTCTCGACACAGGAGGGGATGATACAGACGTACATCGAGTTCGGTGACGGCTGGTTCGAGGTCGCGACGCCGGGAACGATGGCCGACTACCACGTCCCGTCGTGGGCGAATCCGACGCCGGGAACGGATACTCCGGCGGGCGTCGAACGTCGAGTACGGCTCATCGACTCGGGTTGGCAGGCCGTCGTCGTGATGACCGCAGCCGCCGCCGTTCCCGCGAAGCGTCTCACCGAGCGAGGTGGCCGCTGATGCCATCATCAGTCGTCCACGTTGGATTCGCGCTGCTCGTCGCCGTCGGCCTCCTCGGTGCGTACTACGACCGACGGGCGCTCCTCGTCGTCATCGCGATCGTGTTGGTTCCCGAGGCCGACACGCTCATGGGGTGGGTCATGGACGGTGCACACCGGACGGTGTTGCACAACATGGTGTTCACCGCAGCCGCCGCCATCGCGCTGTACTGGGATACGGTTCTCCGAGAGGAGTCGTGGATTCGGGGACGCTTCGACGAGTACGGCGTTCGTGTCGTGTGGGTTGGCCTCTTCGCGCACACGTTCGCCCACATGGCTCTCGACTGGGCGCACCTCGACGGCATCAACTTCCTGTGGCCACTTCACGACCGCTTTTTCCGGCTCGAAGGCGAAATGTACCTCTCGACGGCCGACGGGTTCGTCCAGACGTTCGTCGCCATCGCAGAAGACCCCGAGACCGGCGGACGTGCCGTCGATGCCGGCGGCGGAGGGACGGCCCAGGAGACACACGTCTCCAATCCCGCCCAGCCTTCGCGCGACCCCGAACCCGGCCCCGTCGACCGACGTTTCCCGATTGCGGTGCAGGGGTGGCAGCTGTATCTCGTCGTCGTCGGGCTGTTCACCGTCGCCGCGAAGAAGCTACAGTCGTCCCCGCCGTCGGACGAAACCGATGCGTGAACTCGAACTTCGGCCGTACAATGGCGAAACCGACCGCGAAGAGCTGTGGCGACTCAAACGCGCGTTCGAAACCGACCTCGGAAGCGGCGATGACGTGAAATCAGAACGCTACGCCGAGAAGCTCACCGCCGACTACCGGAAGCGATGGCTGGCGTGGGTCGACCGCTGTATCGTCGAGGACGACCGCTGTGTCACACTCGCCGTTTCCGGGGACGAAGCGGTCGGCTACGTTTTCCTACTGCCGGAACGGTTGGCGTTCGTCTGGGACGCCGCCGTCGTCAACGAACTGTACGTCGTCCCCGAACGGCGAGGAACTGGCGTCGCCGACGACCTTCTGGAGACGGCCACGGCCGTCGCGCGCGACCAAGCCCTGCCGCTCGACCGACTGCTGCTCGACGTCGACCCGAACAACGGGCGGGCGTACGCTTTTTACAGGAAACACGGGTTCGAGCCGTGGGGAGAAATCGTCGCAAAGGAGCTATGAGCCGGCACCGCCCGCCTCGCGAGCGGTGGGTTCGTCGGCGGTCGCTGCGGCGATGACGCCACCGAGCGCGCCGAATACCACCGGGTAGACGACGCCGGCGATGATCAGCGCCGAAGCGAGGGCGGGTGCTCCGGACGCGCCGCCGACGGTGATTTCGAAGAGGAAGACGCCGACGGCGGTCACCACGAGATACCCCGGAACGACCAGCGCGCCCGCGACCGCGCCCTGATTCGTCTCGGTCGCACCGTTCAGCCGGGCGACGGCGAGCCCGGCGGCAACGAGCAACAACGGCGGGATGACGTACAGGAGGACGGTGAAACCGTCTTCGCCCCCAATGAAGTTTCGCGGTGGCGAGAACGGCCCGAGCCCCTCGTATGAGATATCGACGAGGTGTGCGTTATAAAACACCCAGCCGACGAGTTCGTACGTCGCCGAATCGCCCTCGAAGAACTCGACGATTTGATTCAGTGCCGACTCGTCGACGTCGGTCGCGACCAGCAGATACGTGAACACGTATCCGAGCACCCATGTCACGACGCCGGCGACGGCACCGGGGATGAGTGGGAGGTTTTCCGTATCGATTGCGGACATATCACTCGTGGGACGAACGGCTATTTAAAGAGGGTTGTGGCTAGCGTGGAAACACGGGACACGGAGTTCGAGTTCACCCGCTCGACCGAGTCGCTTCACGCCGAACGCGTCGCGTCCGTTTCGACGTCGTACACCCGCTCGGGCGTCTCGACGTGCGCTCTGTACAGCGCCTCCTCGTATCCCTGCTCGGCGAGCCACGCGGTTCGTTTTGGTACCGTCTTCGGCCCGAGCACCGCACCCGGTCGGTCGGGGTCATCGATAAAATCGGTCTCCATGAAGAACGGCCAGTCACCGCCGCAGGCGCGTTCGAGCTCGTCTTTCCGCGCGATGACGCTCGGTATCGGCCCCTCGACGTAGCCGCCCGAGTAGTGTTTGACGACGCGTTCTCGGGGGAGGCCGGCGGTTTCGGCCCACTCGGCGACCTCGGTGAACTCCTCGCCGCCTTCGGTGTGCAGTTGGACGGCGCAGCCAACCTCGGCGGCGCGGGCGAAGGCGTGGCGCATCACGTCGTTCGAAGCGTCCCACACCGCCTCCGGTACCTCGTAGTGCGGCCGTCCGGATTTGATCGCGAGCGCCGACCCCTCGGCGACGTACTCGGCGGCCACGTCGATGCCGATTTTCATCAGTTCGACCGCCTCGTCGGGCGCGTAGCCACGTTCAGTGAGCTGTGAGATGAGCGCTGGATGGACGCCGAGGACGGGCCACGCTCGGCCGTCGAGGAGTTCGTCGGCTTCGGCCGTCACGTCGAGGGTGATTTCGAACGTCTCGCGGAAACCATCGGCGTCATCGACGTCGCCGACGAGGTGCCACGACGGCTTGTTGAGCACGTTGAGATGCGTCCCGCCAGCGGCGGCGAACTCGGCGGCGGCGTCGACGCCGCGACCGTTCACCGGGTCGAGATGGAGGTGGTTGTCGAGAACCGGGCCGTCGTACATATGAACGACTTCGAGGAGCAAAAGCAAAAGCGGCACGGAGGAAGCCGGGATCGTTCTGCGGCCGCTGTCGGCTCAGATGACGTCGAGCGGAGGCACCTGCGACTGCACTGCCAATCAGTCCTCCGTGGTTCGCTGTTCGGTGATAACCGTCTCCTCGGCCCTCCGCCGAACGCTCTCGATTCCGCGCTCTGCTGACTGTCGCGAACTGTATCCCTCACCACTGTCCGCCAGGATGCGGCCATTACGGTGGAGGCCGTATTCGAACAGTCCCGGATACTGACGGTCACGTCGGCGGAACAGTCGACGGACACCTGTGGGACTCTCGATCAGATGACGTCGATAACGCCGACGCTTTCGAGCAGTAGCCAGGCGATAAACACGCCGTACAGCGCGAGCATCGCCGACGCCTCGCGATCTGTGAGTTCCATGTCCGTCCGGGCGAACCCGAAGAGCACGATGGTCGCAACGACGAGAAACGCCATCATCGGGACGGCAGCGGCGAACGAGACGGTCGTCGCGCCGGCGAGCAGGACGCCCGCCGGCAACGCGACGAGCAGGTCGAACACGTTGCTACCGAGGACGTTCCCGAGGCTGACGGCAGGCTCGTCGATTCGGGCGGCGGCGACGCTGATGAGCGCGTCAGGGAGGCTCGTCGCCGCGGCGACGACCGTCAGTCCCCACAGGAACGACGGCGTATCGAAGGCGTTGCCGAGCTCGATGGCGGCGAACACCAGCGCCTCGACGCCGACGATGATGAGCGCGACCCCACCGATGAGGAGTCCCCACTGTGCAAGAAGCGACCGCTGGGGGAGCGACACCGACCGGACGTTCGCGTCGGTGACGTCGAGATACTGGACGAAGACGTACAGCCCGTACAGCGCGAAAAGCGAGAGCGCGAGCGGCCGATTGAGGGTGCCTTCGAGTGCGTCGGCCTCGCCGGCCGGGAAGTAGATCACCGCGAGCGCGAGTACCAAAAACAGCGCCGCCACGGACAGCATATAAAACTGTGCTTCTTTATAAACCACGTCGCGACCGGTGTCGAGCGTCCCCTCGGACAAAAGCGTCGCAAGCGCCGGAATGACGAGGATATTGAACACCGCGGAGCCGACGATGATCCCGATGCCGAGTTCGAACTCGCCGTACCGAACCGTCGAGATGACGGCGCTTGCGAGCTCGGGAGCCGACGAGCCGACCGCCGCGAGAACGGCCCCCTGGACGATACGTGGAAGTCCGTAATGCCGGGCGAGTTTCGCCGACGAGCGCTCTAGCGCCGACGAACCGGCCCAGACGACCGCCGTCCCCACGAGCCCGACACCGACCAGCGCGGCGATACTCGTCATGTATTACTCCAGCGTTAGTTGACGGTGGGCGGCGTTTCTGAGCGCGTCCGAGCGGCCGTGCTCGCCCGGTGCGACCGCGACGGTTCGAAGGCCACGTTTCGCCGCCGTCTCCAGTACGGGTTTGAAATCAGTGTCGCGCGAAACGATAACGACCGTGTCGATACGGCCGGCGACGCTCGCTTCGACGGCGTCGACGGCGAGTTTGACGTCCACGTCTCCGCTCGTCGTCACCACCTCGAAGCCGCGGGCTTCGACCGCCTGTATCAGACTCGAGCCGGCGTTCTCGTCGACGTAGACGCGGGCGACGGCCACGACTCCTTCCTCGCGACCGAGCGCGCGAACATCGTCGAGGTCGACGTCGAACTCGGCGCGGAACACGTTCGGCCCGTCGACGAACACGCCGACGCGCGGTGAGCGCGAACCGCCCCGAAGCCGGTCGAGCAGACCCATATCCGGGGTGGGAGGGGGCGCTTCAAAGCGGTGTTGGTTCCGGGAAGGGAACAAACCAAAGTATTAGCGACCGGGGGTCGACGGATAGGATATGACCCTTCGAACGCCACCGCTCGGCC
>LKMJ01005481.1_pt1 | contig 11953 bp, 12 predicted proteins | sample 643391 | NCBI WGS metagenome assembly LKMJ01 (sample SAMN04112250, study PRJNA286221) | soda lake metagenome | biome: soda lake; feature: Kulunda Steppe; material: water; isolation source: sample PL-Br10 brine of Picturesque Lake | place: Russia: Kulunda steppe | collected 2010-07
CCGTCCCGTGATGAGCCGACAAAGAGGGTGTCTCCGTGGACGTCCGAGATAATCACCTGGCCGTCCATTTCCAACACCGGTTCGGCATCACCGTCACGACCGAGCGCATGGACATCGTTCTGCTCGTTGCCGTCCTCGTCGAGGTGGTACAGGACACGTCTGCCATCGTCATCCCACCGGACGAACCACCGTGCGTTCCGCGGGACCTCCCCTGCGGACCACTGGGTCGTCTCGCCGGTCTCGACATCGAGAACGTGGAGTTCGTTGCGGCCGGTCACGTCGTAGTAAAATGCGATCTCTGTGCCATCCGGAGAGACCGTCGGATGGGCGAGCGTCGGGAGACTCGCCAGTTCCTCTATCACGTCGATGTCTGTCGTCTCGGACATTACGGTTCTGTTCGGGCCAGTGACGCATAAATTCCCGTGCTGGGGTCGGAATTCCAACCATCGGTCGATACGGACATGTTGGCGATCATCCAAGTATCGGCAGCGGAGATGGTCGGATGCTGTGGCGGGGTTCCAACCGGGTCTCTGGCCGGTATACGGCGACTTTCGATCTACCGCAAAACACATACATTGATATTCCCCTTCCCTGTTGTACTAAACAGCATGTTCGATCTGACAGCCTTCCAGCGCGACTGCCTGTACGTCATTGCGGGACTCGACGAGCCGAAGGGTCTTGCCGTGATGGACGAACTCGAAGAGTACTACGAGTCCGATATCAACGCGGGTCGACTCTATCCGAACCTCGACGAACTCGTCGACAAGGGACTCGTCGAGAAACACCAGCAGGACCGGCGGACGAACGCGTACGTACCGACCCGACGCGGCAAACGCGAGATCGAAGCGCGAGCTGAGTGGAAAGCCGAACAGCTCGAAGCGGAAGCCGAGCCGCCTGCGGACGACTAGACGAGTACTACCGCCCCAGTCCCCAGGAAGACGACGCCGAATCCAGCGAGGACGAGGCCGCTCAGTCCCGCAATGATCGGCGCAAAGGCGTCAACGCGCCGACCGACCCTGACGAGCCCCCCGGGAAACGCGACGATCCAGAGTCCGATACCAGCGAAAAATCCGCCCAGCAGTGCCGGGCTTCCAGTTTCGACGACCAGTGTCCCCACCAATTCTTCGCCGATCAGGGGGACGTGCTCGAAGACGTCAAGTCGCCCCGGCGTAAGCAGGCCGACACCGATCGTGAGCCAGAAGCCGATCTGGTAGGGGTTCGTCAGCGAGAGCGCGAACGCCCTCCGAAAGCCGGTCGAGTCGTGTGACACCTCGCCGGTAAAGGACCGTGCGGCACGTGCGTCTCGGACCGCTCCCAGCGCGAAGTAAAGCATCAACACGCCGCCAGCAAGGTAAAGGAGTCCGCGGACCCAGTCGAGAGCGTCCACGAGCGTCGCAATGCCCAGTAGCGTCAGGACGAAGAACAGTACGTCCGCGGACATCGCCCCGAGTCCGGCCCGAAAGCCTGCAAGCCACCCACGGAGCACGCTCTCCTCGGCGATAATCGCGTTCATCGGTCCCGGCGGTGCGGCGAGGACGAGACCGAACACGGCCCCAACGAGCAGGGTCGTCAGTACGGAGAGCACACTCGGCGTTTTCCGAGAACGGTCAAAAAAACGTCGACAGCAGCGCGAGCCGCCTACTGGAACGTCCGTCCCAGTTCGTTCTTGCTCTCTGGCTCAGTGCGGCTGATCTCCGATTCGAGCTCCTCGTAGCGTTCCCGCACGTCGTCAGTCACGCTCGGGCCGACCTCGTCGAGCGCGTCCTCGAAGTGCTCGCGGGTGATCCGGACGTTCCCGATACTCTCGCCGATCTCCTCGGGATCGACCGAGTTGATGAACTCTCGGGAGGCCCCCATCGATGCCTCGCGGGTCACGGCCTCGATGTCAGCGCCGACGAAGCCCTCGGTCTCGCTTGCGAGCCAGTCCATGTCGATGCCATCGGCTAGCGGTTTGTCCCGCGTGTGGACCGCGAAGATCGCCTTGCGAGCGTCCTCGTCGGGGACCGGCACGTGGACGTGTCGGTCCAGCCGTCCGGGACGGAGCAGGGCGTCGTCGATCAGGTCGGGTCGGTTCGTCGTGGCGATAACCACGACGTCTTCGAGCTGTTCGAGCCCATCGAGCTCGGTCAGCAACTGGGAGACGACGCGTTCGCCGACGTTCGAGTCGCCGCCGCCGGAGCCGCGCTCGGTCGCGATGGCGTCGATCTCGTCGAAGAAGACGACGGTCGGGGCGTTCTCACGCGCCTTGGAGAACACCTCGCGGACGCCTTTTTCGGACTCGCCGACCCACTTACTGAGCAGTTCGGGCCCCTTGATCGAGATGAAGTTCGAGTCGGCCTCGTTGGCGACGGCTTTGGCCATCAGCGTCTTGCCGGTCCCCGGTGGGCCATAGAGCAGGACGCCTTTGGCGGCCTGCATATCCATCTGGTCGAACACCTCGGGGTATTCGAGTGGCCACTGTATCGTCTCGACCAGCCCCTCTTTAGTGTCTTCGAGACCGCCCACGTCGTCCCACGTGACGTCGGGCACCTCGACGAACACCTCCCGCAGCGCCGAGGGCTCGATCCCCTTGATCGCCTCCCTGAAGTCCCGCTCTGTGACCTGCAACGAATCGAGGATCTCGGCGTCGATCTCCTCGCTGTCGAGATCGATCTCCGGCCGGATGCGCCGAAGCGCGTTCATCGCGGCCTCTTTCGTGAGGCTGGCGAGGTCAGCACCGACGAAGCCGTGGGTGTTCTCGGCGTAGGCTTCGAGATCGAACTCCTCTTCGAGCGGCATCCCGCGGGTGTGGACCTGCAAGATCTCCTCGCGGCCGCCCTTGTCGGGCACGCTGATCTCGATCTCGCGGTCGAACCGGCCCCCGCGTCGGAGTGCGGGATCGATCGCATCGACGCGGTTGGTCGCCGCGATGACGGTAACCTGCCCACGCTCTTCGAGTCCGTCCATCAGACTCAGCAGCTGGGCGACCACCCGACGTTCGACATCGCCGCCAGCTTCGCCGCGCTTTGGCGCGATCGAGTCGATCTCGTCGATGAAGATGATCGCGGGGGCGTTCTCCTCGGCCTCCTCGAACACTTCACGGAGCTGCTCTTCGCTCTCGCCGTAGTACTTCGACATGATCTCCGGGCCGGAGATGGTGTCGAAATAGGCGTCGATCTCGTTGGCGACGGCTTTGGCCATCAGCGTCTTGCCGGTCCCCGGCGGGCCGTGAAGCAGGACGCCCTTCGGTGGTTCGATGCCCAGTTGCTGGAACAGCTCCGGGTGGCGCATCGGCAGCTCGATCATCTCCCGGACCTGTTCTAGCTCGTCGTCGAGGCCACCGATGTCCTCGTACGTGACCGAGGGGCCGGTCTCGGAGCGTTCGGCCTGCCCGTCGATCTGCTCGGCGGGCGTCTCACTGATTTCAATGTCCGTCGAGTCGGTGACGACGACCGTCCCACTCGGGTCGGTGTTCGCGATCTTCAGCGGCACCGACCGGCCGTTGCCGGACATGGGGCCAAAGGAGAGCGGGAACGGGACCGTCTGATTCTCCGTGATCGCCTGCCCGCTCAGCTTGTCGCGGACCAGGGGCCCGATGTTCCCGCGGATACGAAGGTTCTGCGGGAGCGCGACCGTGACGCTGGTTGCGGGCTGGACATCAGCCTTCTCAACAGTCACACGGTCGTCGATCCCGACGTCTGCCTCCTGTCGAAGTCGTCCATCGATCCGGATGACGTTGCGCCCTCCGTCCTCGGGGTAACCCGGCCAGACGCGGGCGACCGCCTTCCGGCCCTCCCCGCCCTCAATGACGATGTAATCGCCGTTCTCCAGGTCCAGTTCACGCATCGACTCCCGGTCGACCGCGGCGAGTCCCCGCCCTGCGTCTTTCTGTTTGAGTGGTTTTACAGTAAGTCTCATCGTCCGTCCTCCAGTTCGATAGTGAGGATACCGTTTTTGATAAACGCTTGCGCGCCCGCCTCGGGCAGATCGAGATCGATCTGTTCGCCCTCCTCGGGGACGACGATCGCCGTGTCACCGACGACCTCTACGCTCGCGTCGACATCGCTACCCAGATCGGCCACGATACGGTGAGTACCATCGGTTTCGTACTCCCGGACGCGGCGTTCATCGCGCCGTGAAAACTGTTTGAGATCCATGATTCCTAACAACAAGTTAGTTACAATACTATTTAAATCTATCGCTCAAAAACGCAGTACGGCATATTCTGATACTGGAAAAGACGAATTGCAGTTCACACCCATGGCGGACGCTCGATTCACCCCCCAGCCATGGGGGAACATTCACGTCGATCTGTACTCAACGTATAGTATGAAAACGATCACACACCACGGTCGGGAGACGGCCTATCGCCGAACCGATCGCGGTGGTAACGGTCCCGTGGTACTGTTCGTCCACGGCAGCGGCGCGACAGGTGACCTCTGGCGAGGACAGCGATCGCTCGCGGAGCGCTGCGAAGTCGTGGCGCTCGATCTGAGCGGCCACGGGGAGTCGGAAGACGTCGACGTCAGCGCGGGCTACGAGACGCTTGCCGCGTACGCCACGGATGTCGTCGCGGTGGCGCGTGACGTTGGTGCGGACATCCTCGTCGGCAACTCGCTGGGTGGGGCGGTGGTACTCCACGTCGCGCTGGAGCGAGGCTACGATCCGTCCGCGCTGGTCCTCGCGGGAACCGGTGCAAAACTGGCCGTACTGGATGACCTGCTGGGGTGGCTGGACGACGACTTCGAGCGCGCGGTCGAGTTCCTTCACGCCGACGGCCGACTGTTCTACGACCCTGACGAAACACTTCGGACGGCGTCAGCGGACGCCATGCGCTCGGTCGGTCAGGAGATCACCCGGCGCGATTTCCGGACCTGCCATGCCTTCGATGTCCGCGAGCGGATCGGTGAGATCGAGACGCCCACGCTCGCCGTGTATGGTGAACACGACCAGTTGACGCCACCACGGTATCACGAGTACCTGGTCGACGAACTGCCCGATGCCGCCCGCGCATCGATCGACGACGCCGCCCACCTCGCGATGCTCGAACGGCCAGCGGCGTTCAACGCAGCCCTCGAACGGTTTCTCGACGAACTCGCGGCCAATGGCTCAGTATAGATCGTCGAGTTCGTCGGCATACCGGCTGTGCTCCTCGGCGGGGAACTCCTCGTCGGAAACGGCGTCGACGTAGCCGTCGATGGCTGACTCCATTTCGGCCCGGACATCGCCGAACTGCTCGGCAAAGGGGGGCGACCACTCGCCAAGCCCGACGACATCGTTGAACACGAGTACCTGCCCATCCGTTTCCGGACCCGCGCCGATACCGATCGTCGGAATCTCCAGTTCCTCAGTAATCGTCGCTGCCAGATTCGCCGGGACGTGTTCGAGGACGAGCGAGAACGCACCCGCCTCCTCGTGAGCGCGGGCGAGATCGACGATCTCCTGTGCCGCCTCTGGATCGGCACCCTGCTGGGTGTAGCCGCCGAGTTCGTTGATCCGCTGGGGCGTCAGGCCCAGATGTGCCATGACGGGGATTCCCAGCTGGTGGAGCCGTTCGGTCAACTCGACCGTGTGCTCGCCAGATTCAAGTTTGATCGCGTCCGCGCGGGCCTCCTTGAGCATCCGTCCGGCGTTTTCGATGCTCGTCTGTCGGTCGGTGCCGTAACTCAAAAAGGGCATGTCCGCGACGACCAGCGCCTCCTCGACACCCCTCGCCACCGCGGCGGTTCTGCTCGCCACCTCGTCGACGGTCACCGGGAGCGTCGAGTCGTAGCCGAGCACGACGTTTCCCATGCTGTCGCCAACCAGAATGACGTCGACGCCGCCCTCGTCGATCAACTCGGCGGTCGGCGCGTCGTACGCCGTCAGCATCGTGATCGGCTCCCCGCCCTTCCGGGCGCGGAGGTCCTGTACGGTCAGTGCCATACAGAGTGGTTGTCGATGGGACAATTAAATGGCAGGGAAGGAAATCGTCCGCGCTCTCGAGGGGTGGTATATAAGTACGTCCCGCACCGAATGCGCCGATATGTACGGACCACGCGAGATTCTGGCAGCCGTCCTGACGTTCGCTATCGGTCTCGCACTGATCGTTGCGCCGAACACCGTGGCACGCCTGCAGTTTTTCGCCCACGGACCGACCACCGGACGCCATGGGGAGTACGGCGATGACCGAGTACTCACCGAAAAGCAGGCGTGGATCGCGCGTGCGATCGGACTCGTCCCGATCGCGGTTGCGGGCTATATTCTTGCTGTTCCTGTGTTGTGAACCGTTCGGTTCCCGTCAGTCGACGTATTGTTCACCCATAGCGCCGACGACCGAATCGAGCAACCGGACAGCCCACAGGTAGAACGCCGAGTCCGATGTCTCCTCCACGCGCTCGCGGAACGCGGGAATCCAGTCGAAATGGGCCGCGTGAAACCGGGCGTACTCCTCGTACTGCGCTGCGTCCAGCAGGAGACTCGCGTACTCCAGCAACAGTGAGACGTGATCGGCGGGATACTCCGGGGGCACCTCAGCATCGAGTGCCTCGTACCGGCGCTTCATATCGCTCGCTGGCGGCCCCGAGAGGATACCACGCTCGGTGCCATCCCACCACTCCTCGTAGGTGGATTCAGCGGGCGGGGCGTACTCACCGTCGAAAGCCTCGAACGTGCGGAGATACTCCCGGCGCACTGTGGTGACATCTTCGACTGGCGGGACGTCTTCGAGGGATGCAGTCGACAGGCTCACCGCTCCCGCATTGATAGTAGCTTCGAGTGTTCCATCCTGCACCGCTGCGACGAGATCGTCGCCGGGATGCTGGAAACACGAGGCAAGTGCGGCGTACAGGTCGGCATGTTGTGTGTTCATATAGTTGGTTCAGATGGGAACTGATATGAACTCGCTCATCCCACGAGTACCGGCTGTTTGACTGCGGCCGTTATCACCAGAAATCGCAACAGCATGGATCCCATGATGACCAGCCCGAACTTCGCCGAACAGATTCGTTTGGTCATCAGCATGTTTTCGTCCCGGACGAGATCGACAGCCTGCTGTGCCCCCGAGATCAGGAGTGGGGTCACGAGTCCGAGTCCGATAACCCCGCCCCACAGCAAGAGCCCGTACGTCCCCGTGAGTGCGGCGTACGTTTCAGTTGCTGCGACGCCCCCGGTTGCGAGCGTGTACAACAGGACCCCCAGGATCATGATCTCAACGACAATGACCGCATCGTCGAAGAGGCTGAACCGATGGACGAGGTGACTGTCGATGTCGCTGGTCAACTGGGCGAGCATCACCACTGCTGCCGTCCCGGCCGACACTCCACTGGCCAGGAACAACAGCGGGAGCAGCCGTGGATCCCACAGCGGGACGTTCCACCCGACATCGCTCAACAGGAGTCCTGTGTAGACGACGACGAGCACTGCCAGCCCGACGCCGGCCAGTCGCACACCCACACCGAGGATACCCGAGGGGCGAGTCGCGTCGGCTAGCTGGTCCAGCAGCCCTTCGATACCGAGTTTCGCCACCAGGTGCCGGGGGAGCCCACTGGGATCGGCGGTCGCTTCAGCACCGAACGTGGCCCACACCAGCCGCACCGTGACGAGGAGGCTGAACAGCACGATCACCCAGGTCCCGATTGCCATCCAGGACGACCAGTTCGTGAAGCTCACCGGGAAGGTAAACGCCCGGAGGAACGGCCCGGAGAGGTGCAACAGCAGCGTGATCGAGCCGACGGCGATCGTGACAAACGCCGTCAGCAGCCCCCACCGGGTGACGTGCTCGTAGCCGTCGTACTCGCTTCGACCGGCGACTGTCTCGGCGATCGATGCGACCACGTATGCCCCCCCGGAGACGCCCCCGAGGAAGAGGTAGATCGCGACGAAGATGTCCCAGTGGCCCGCTTCGAACCAGAACAGTTCCGGTGTCGTCATGGGCTCACACCTCGTAAGTGACCGCACCCGCCTCGTCGTCGTCACGATCTGCCTCGACGATCACGTTCGCCGGCTCCGAGGCGAACCGTTCGAGCGCTTCCTTGGATGCCTCGGCTTTCAGTTCACTGACCGGCCCGGCTTTGATCGCGTCGCCGACACAGTTATCGACACAGGCTGGCGTCGATCCACCGTCTTCCTGTTCCTCGCGTGGTGGCATGTCGTGGCCGCCGCCCGGTCCTTCGCCGAGGCACATGTTGCATTTCGACATAATACCGCCGTCGTCGTAGGTCGGCGCACCGTACGGACAGGCCCACGCACAGTAGTGACAGCCGATACAGCTGTCCCGGTCGACGGTGACGATGCCGTCTTCCTCGCGCTTTTCGATCGAGTTACACGGACAGACCTTCTCGCAGGGTGCGTCCGAGCAGTGCATACACGACATCGAGATCGGCATCGAGCTCACGTCGGGGAACTCCCCGGACTCGACGTTGCGGACCGTCCGCCACTCGTCCTGGTCCGAATCGCGGTCGTGGCGTTGCTTACACGAGACCGAGCAGGCGTGACAGCCGATACACTTGTTCGCGTCGAAGTAGAACGCCCACTGTTCACCCATGGTCAGGCACCCCCGTTGTGGACGTCGACAGCGATGTGTCTGTCCGGCTGTCCCGTGATCGGATCCATCTGTTTGGCGTGCAGTTTCATCGTGTTCATTCCCTCGTAGTCTTCCTGTGCCGATCCCTCTCCGAAACCGTACTCGGCGGTGACAAAGCCGGGTTTGATCGTCTCGGTGACGTGGGCCATCAGTTCGCCCTCCCCGGTCTCGGATTCGACGGTGACCATATCGCCAGTCTCGATCCCTCGCGGCTCGGCGTCGGCCGGGTTGAGATGCAGGTAGTTGCCCCGGTAGTCCTCGTCTTCGAGTTCGTTCTTCCGCGCGAACTGATCGAGACAGCGGTCGATCCCCTGATCGCTGCCATGGGAGAAAAACACCGAACGGATGTCGAAGAAGTTCAGCGGATACTCCTCGCCGAGCTCGTCGCCGTACGTTCCTGGCGGCTGCCACTCGGGGGCAGTATCCATCCCGGCCTCTTCGGCAGCCTGGACGAACGTCGGGACCTGATCGAGGTCAAAGCTAAACGCCGGGCCGTCCTCGTCGCGCCACTGCTCGTAACCGTACTCGCCGACGAGCTCGTAGTTCTTCTCGCCGCTGTCGAGCTCCTCCAGCGTGAGGTCGACCGCCTGTAGCTGGTCGTTGATGAACTCCTCGTGGTCGTCCCACGGGAAGTACTCGCCCCAGCCCATCGCCTCGGCGATTCCGGTCAGGATCTCCCAGTCGGGTTTCGTGTTGAACTGTGGCTCGACGGCGGCCTTCCCGCCGACGACCCACTGGTGTTCGGGGTACGCGCTCCAGGAACCGGTTCCCATCGTGTCCTTTTCCAGCTGCGTGGCGTCGGCGAAGACGACGTCGGCGTTGCGCGTGACGCCGTTCCAGTAGGCGTCGACGGCGATCACGAGGTCCATCTCGTCGAGCGCGTCGAGCCAGGCCTCGGCGTTGCCGTCTTTCAGCGGCATGTCGTGGTGACAGTAGATACCGTTGATATGTCCGTTCTCGACCATCTCCGGGACGAGGTTGTGTGCGATTCCCTCGATGTGGCGGAACGGGTACTCCTCGTACTCCTCGTACTTGTTGAGCGCAGGCTCCTTGCCCTCGGCGTTGTTTGGCAAGTCGACGCCGATGGTCACGTCGGTGCCCTTGTCGTCGGGCGTCCACTCACAGACCTCGAACGGATCGGCGGTCGGCGTCCCCTTCCAGAGTCGGAGCCCGCCGGGACGATCGATATTACCGACCAGGCCGTTCAGGGCGGTGATGTTTTGGCTCGCCTTCCAGCCGTTGCTCACCTGAGCCGTCCCGGTCCAGATCGAGATTCCGGCAGCCGGCGCGGCCTCGGCGAACCCACGGGCAATCTCGCGGATCTTGTCGGCATCGATACCGGTGATCTCTTCGGCCCACTCGGGAGTCTTGTCCTCGACTGCTTCTTGGTACGCCTCAAAGCCGTAGGTATGCTCCTGGACGAACTCCAGATCGAGCAGCCCCTCCTGGATGATGACGTGGCCCATCGCCAGTGCGAGTGCGCCGTCAGTCCGGGGCTCGATCGGCAACCACTCGTCGGACTTCTCGGCCGTCTCGGTGTACTGCGGGTCGATCGTCACCAGCGTGGCATCGTTTTGCTCGATCGCTTTGAGGATCCCCTTTGCCTCGAACTGCCCGGCGAACGCCTCCAGCGGGTTCCGGCCCCACATGATGAGGTACTCCGAGTTCTGGTAGTCCGGGATCCGGTTGTTCGAGCCGACTCCCATCATGCCGCCGGCGACGAACGTCGGGCCAGCACAGACGTGGACGCCCCGGCCGATCCGTTCGGGCGTGCCGTAGAGATCGCGCCAGATCGTCCGGAAGATCGGCGTCTCCGCCCAGCTGCCGGCATCGAGAAACGTCTCCGCGCCGTGTTCGTCGTCGAACTCGCGGAGGCGTTCTGCGGTGTACTCGAACGCTTCGTCCCACGTCGCCTCGCGTAGCTCGCCGTCCTCGCGGATGTAGGGCTGTTTGATCCGGTCGGGGTCGTGCGTTTTGTCGAGCTGTGCGAGCCCCTTCGGACAGAGCGTCCCGTTAGTGCCGGGCCCAGCGCTCCCGCGGGGATTCCCGTCGACACCAGTGATCCCGACGACGGTGTCGTCGTTGACTTTCACTTCCTGTGCGCAGTTGTGACAACACATCCAGCAGTTGCCGAAGGCGGTCTCGGCGTTGGCGATTGGCATCGCCGATCGATCCGTGCTCCCGAGCCCGGGAACATCGTCGAGACAGCCACCGAGCGCGGCAGCGCCGGCAGCGGCAACGCCGGTTTTCAGCAGGTTTCGGCGCGTCAGTCCGCTACCGTCCTCGCTACTCATCGGCGATCACCTCCGCCGGGGTGTAATCGTCGCCGAACTCCTCGTGGAGTCGTTTGTCGTACTTCTCGTGGAACTCGCGTTCGGATAGCTCGCCATTTGCGACACGCATCGCGTCGATCCCGACCTGTTTCCCGAGTTCCTGATCGTATTCGCTGTCGTCTGGATCCGTATCGAGTGCAGCCAGTGCCTCGAGCGGATCCCGGTTGTTTCCTGGGCTCATGGAATGCTCACAGTAGAAACAACGGTTCTGGATCGCATAGGTCGCACTCGGGATCAATTCAGGCTTTATATACGGGGTGGTATGCGTGTCGACAGACGGTCGGGTCGAACGATCAACAATGTGGTATACCCGAACGGCTACAGCCGTTCAGTTGGGAACGCAAAACGCGGGTAGGGGAACCTAGTCACAGCCCCAGTCACCGCCCTCGTCGTCGCCGTCGCCGTCGTCGCTTTCCGTGTCTTCGCCGGCCATGTACGCCGCGTCGGTGGATTCGATCTGGTTCGCGTCGGCCGAATCGAGGTCGGGAATCTCGTCGACGACGATCTCCAGTTCGCTCTCGCCGGTATCACCCTCCGTCCGGTCGTTCAGATCGACACGCCACTCCTCCGGCGGAACGTTGCCTTCGGTGTTATTCCCGTCGTACTGGGCCCACTGTCTGGAAAAGGAGCCGTCGTAGACGGTGACGTCGTCGTAGCCAAGTAGCCCGTCAAGGACGAAGTAGCCCATCGTTGCACGATAGCCGCTCCCACAGAAGGTAACAATCGTATCTCCTTCCGCGACGCCGTCGAGGTCGAAGATGTGGGATTCGAGTTCGTCGGCATCCTTCCAGTGACCTCCCTCGGCGAACTTCGTCGAGTAGCTATCACCTTCGTGGTAGTTCGCCGGATCGTCGATGATCGCGGTCGATATCGTCGCGTCGGGATCGGCCCGGTTGTCGAGCAAGACGTCCTCTCGTTCGCCCTTCTGTTTGAGGTCGACGCGCTGGATCATCTGTGCGATTCCGAGGCGGTCCTCGTTGTTCAACTCGTCGTTGGCCTCCACGCTGAACGTCGCTGCCGGCGCGTCGGGTTCACCGCCGGTCTCCAGTTCGTACTTCTCACCGTAGGCGTTGTACCC
>LKMJ01005484.1_pt1 | contig 11951 bp, 19 predicted proteins | sample 643391 | NCBI WGS metagenome assembly LKMJ01 (sample SAMN04112250, study PRJNA286221) | soda lake metagenome | biome: soda lake; feature: Kulunda Steppe; material: water; isolation source: sample PL-Br10 brine of Picturesque Lake | place: Russia: Kulunda steppe | collected 2010-07
GGGGGGGGGGGGGGGGGTTCGGGGGAAAGAGGGGATGGTGCGCGCTTGAGTGTGTGCGCGTGCGTGTGTGCGTGTGCATGCATGGGAGCATTTAAGTAAGCGCGTGTGAAGTCGTGTGTGCGTGTGTTGTCGGGTGTATGTAAGTGTGCATGTGTCGTCGTGTGCGTGTGTGTAGTCAGGTGCGCGCGTGCACATAGTCGTATGTGAGCTTGTGTGCGTGCATGTACACGTGCATGCGTGCTCACTTGCACGTGGAGCGCGAGCTTGTGCATGCATGCGCACACGTGCCTGGTTGCCTGGCAAGGTGGGCGGGTGGTAGGGAGAGCAAAGGGGGTTATCGAAAGGGGACGGAGGGGGCGGTGTGCTGCGTTTACCCGTGGCTGAGGCATGGGGGGTGCAGTTGTGGTGGTGCAGGGGAGCGCTTTGGAGGCAGGAGGTGGTTGGTTGCAGAGCAGCCACAGCTGAGCAGGCACGTTGAGGGTGTGCTGTGCGGCACGCCGGCTGAGCGCCCTGCCACGTCCGTGCTGTGTGCCACACACTGCTGCCCCGTTGCAAGCCATGTGTCGTATTGGTGCGGAGGGCTATCTGTGGCAATATTTTTTGAGCCCTCTGGATGCCGGATGGCAATGCCTCTGTGTGTGGACTCCCATACCCACGCACGTGACCAGCACCCCACATGCGCGCTCATGGCTTGGTTAGCCAAAGAGCGTCTGCGCGCGCACGTGAGGCTGGCCACCTTGCACGCACATGTGGCTTGGGTGACACGCACAGGGCACGGCTGCTCGTGCGCACGTGGTTGGGCCCCTGACACACACAGGCACACGTGGCTGGCTGCCCCACATGCACATGCAACGGGCTGCCTCACACACACACATGTGTGGCTGGCTGCCCCTCATCTCTGTGTGCGCGCGCGCGTAGTTTCCTGGAGAACCTGACACACACAGGCACACATGGCTGGCTGCCCCTCATCTCTGTGTGCGCGCGTGCGTAGTTTCCTGGAGAACCTCATCTCTGTGTGCCCCTCATCTCTGTGTGCGCGCGGGTGTAGTTTCCTGGAGAACCTGACACACACAGGCACACATGGCTGGCTGCCCCTCATCTCTGTGTGCGCGCGTGCGTAGTTTCCTGGAGAACCTGGTGAAGCGGCTCTCAGCAGAGCTGTCGCGCCTGCAGCCGCCCGCCTCGCAGCCGCCGTCGTACCCACTCATGGAGGTACGTGGGCGCACGGCCTCTGCGCACGCAGGAGGACGCATGGGCGTCGGCTGCCTCATGTGCACATGCCCTAGTGCACGCCCATGTACTTTCGTATTACATACCCCAACACCCCCGCGCATCAGCTCCGCCGAGAGCATGTTTGTGTGTGTGTGTGTGTGTGCGTGAGTGAGAGCGCCCAGGTCAGATGTATGCACCTTGTTGCATGTGCACACCTACACACGCGCACGCACCCGCATTCCACATACTGCCCAATTTTGCACCCCCCCCCCTCCCTCGCACATCTGTGTATCTGTGTGGCTGGCCGCAGGTGGACGACGGCACGCCGCTGCCGCCCTGGCTCAAGGACCGCCGCTACCTGAACCCGCTGCTCACGTCATACGACAACCACATGGGGGAGCTGGAGGCCAAAGCAAAGGAGGCGTCGGCAGCCCTGGAGCAGCTGCAGAAGCAGGTGGGCGGGGTGGGGCGAGGGCATGCGTGCTGCGCTGTGCGGCTGTAGCTGCAGGCGCAGGCGCCTGCGCGCGCTGGTGTGTGAGCATGAGTCTGTGTGTGTCTGTGTGAGCATGTGTCTGTGTGTGTGTCTGTGTGAGCATGCGTGCGTGTGAGCATGAGTGGAGTGCATGAGTGTGTGAGCGTGAGTCTGTGTTTTTGTGTGAGCATGAGTGTGTGTGAGCATAAGTGCGCTTGTGTGTGAGCATGTGTGTGTGTGTGTCTGTTTGAGCATGCGCGTGTGTGAGCATGAGTGCATGAGTGTTTGAGCATGGGTGCGTGTGCGTGTAAGCATGTGTGCATGAGTGTGTGGCAGTGCAGCGGCTGTCTCTTGAAGCGCTGCGCAGAGTCAGGGGGGTGTGCTCAGCGACCTTGCGTGCCATCACCCATTGTGATGGAGGCAGGCTGCGTGGGTGCTTGCCAGGAGGGGTGAGCAGGTGGGGCCGTTGGTTTTGGGCTGCTTGCTGATTTTGTGCCCCCCTGTGGTATCTCTCCCTTTTGAGCCCAGCAGGCTCTTGCAGGCGTGCACACTATATGCACGGCGCATTCGCACACACACAGGCACACACACACACAGACACACACACACACATTCACATGAACGCACGCGCACACGCGTGCGCGTGTTTGGCATGCACACAAACATGCACATGAACGCACGTGCAGACGCATGCATGCAATGCAGTTCGGCATGCACAGTCACCTGGCTGCCCACTTTTGCCTGGCCTGATGTGTACAGCTGGACGAGGTGGTGGGCGAGAACGAGCAGCTGCAGGAGCGGCTGGTGAAGGCCAGCAGCCCGGACCCCAACCCCAATGCCGGCAGCGCGCAGGCGCTGCTGAAGGAGGAGAATGCGCTGCTGCGCCAGGTGGGCTTTGGTTGTTTGGGGGGGGGGGGATTGGTGGGGCAGGTGCGCTGGAGGGCCTCTGGTGGGCATTGTCCTGGTCTGGGGAAAGAATGTGCGGCTGCGCCGGATGGTGGGCAGCCAGGATGGGGCAGGCCGTGTGTTGCCTGATGTTGGTAGTGTTGTTGTTGGTGGAGGTGTTGGCGGTGGTGGTGGGCGCCCTCTCGCTCACGCACACATGCGCGCGCTCTCCTCACACAAACACATTCACGCACTTGTGACCCACCTACTCACCCACCCACCCTCCGATGCTCTCGCACGTGCCCACTCACATTTGCGCATGCCCCCTCCCCCAAATTCAATTACTGTCGCACCTGCGCGTGCATTGACGCACAACCACGCGCGCCGGTGCACGCGATGGTGCACGCAGGAGAACGACCTGCTGACGTCGCAGCAGGAGGAGACGGACCGCGAGCTGCAGCGCCTGCACCGCCAGCTGGAGGAGCAGAAGCAGGCGGCGGTGCGCATGGCGCAGGAGGAGGGCACCGCGCTAATGCGCGCGCAGCAGGAGGTGGCGCAGATGAAGGTGCGTGGGGGGTGGGCGGGTTTACTCTGTGTGTGTGTGTGCATGTGCAGGTGCGGGTGTGGGGGGTGTGCCTGTGTGTGGTGTATGGGTGTGGGTGTGCATGCGTGCCTGCGTGCACGCGTGTGTAGAGCCAAGCGAGCTCCCCGCTCAACCCAGTGTGTTGCATGTAGCGCTGCATCAGGCTACGCACTTGATGTGTACTTGATGTGCACTTAATGTGCACTTGATGTGTACTTGATGTGCCTCGCTCGTGTTCTGGGTGTGGCCTGTTGCTGGTGGGGCCGTGCGCTGTACGGGCGTGGCCGCATTTACCCCCCCCCCTGAACCCCCGCAGCACGCCCTACCTGCACAGGTTTGAGTGCACGCCTGAGCACTGCCCTGTGCACGGATGCACGGTTGCGCGCAGGTCATGGCCGCCCAGTTCACCAGGATGCAGGCATCGCTGCGCGCGGCTGACCAGCGCGCAACCGACCTGGAGCTGCAGCTGGCAGAGACGCGCTCGCAGCTGGTGAGTGGGGGGGAAAGGGGAAGCAGAGCCTACGGGGGTGGGTAAAGCAGCGGTGTGTTTAGTGCTGCTGCCGCTACCCAGCGGGTGCGTGCTGTGTTGTTGCTGGAGAAAAGGGGTGGGCGGCGCCCACTTTTGCCGGCGCGTGCATGTTCTGAGCGCTGCCGCGTGCGTGTGCTGCCTTGCCTGTGCATGCATGCTGCCTTGCCTGTGCACACGGCTGAAGGCGTGAGCGCGGCCGCGCGTGGCTGTGTGTGCGCGCGCAGGAGGACAACAGCATCACCACGGAGGCGGCCAAGCGCTCGCACGACATCCTCACCATGGAGCAGGGCTCCCTCAGGGACCGCGCCGTTGCTGCAGACACGCGCGCGCGCGTGGCCACTGAGAAGCTGGCCGGCTTGCAGGTGAGCAGGCGCAGGCGCGTGGTCGTCGTGCTTTTGCGCGCGCACGGGTGTGAGCGTGGGTGTGCGGGTTGGGTGTGAGCGCATGTGTCTGTGTGCCTGTTCTGGCTTGCCTGTGCGCGCGCGGCCGCTCTCACCGGCTGTGGTGCGTGGTGCGTGGGGGCGTGCATCAAGTGGCTGGGTAGGGCGGCTGCGTGCGCAGGCGGCCACGTGGCCTCTGTGGTGCAGGGTGTGTGTGGCCATGAGGCCCCCTCTCACCCGCTGCCCTCCGTGCGTGTGGGGTTGGTGGCGCAGGCGGAGAACAGCGGGCTGCGGGACCGCCTGGATGCGGCGGTGGCGGATGCCATGACCGGGCAGCGCGACTGCGAGGCGCTGCGGCACGCGCTGGCCAGCGTGGAGGCCAAGCTGTCGGTGTACCAGCAGAAGGACGCGGAGGTATGAGAGGGTTCCGGGTGACGCAGAGGGGGGGTTGGAAGGGGGGGTGGGAGGCTGCAGGCAGAGGGTGCTGCTGCTGCCGCACAGGCGCGCATGTGATCGTGGTTGTGTGCTGTGTGTGCTGTGCGTGCACGCAGCTTCAGTGCCCAGGCGGCGCTATCACCTGTCCCTAGGACAGGGCAGGTGTAGAGGGGCGGTGGAGGGGCGGGGGTGTGGGCGAGCATGTGCGTGGCTGTGAGCGCGCGCACATGAGGCAGTGCATGCGCACACTTGCTGCTGCGCTGGGAAGGTGCACGTTTGCTGCCCATGACGCGCACACGTGCGTGTGCATGCGTGTCTGCAGGTGCATGAGGGTTTTGAACATCAGAGCTGTGCGCGCACATTCAAAGCTGTGCCCATGGCCAACATGCCCCCGCCCCCCTGGGCTTCAACCCTTTCTATGCATACGCATGCGTTTGGACACGCGCGCGGTCCAAAGCCTTTCTATGCCTGTCTATGCATATGCGTTTGGACACACGCGCGGTCCAAAGCCTAAACTGCCAGGACCCTTGCCCCCCCCTACATGCCCTTATGCTCAAGCCTGAGCTGACAGCCCCGATGCCCATCCGTGCATGCATGGGTACCAGTATCCGGCACCTGTCTCTCCCACCTGTGTGCACATGTGTGTCTGTGTATGCACGCACGCAGGTGTACACACGCATCCGGGAGGCGCTGGAGACGGCGGAGAGCGCGCGGCTAGCACGCGATGCTGGTCTGGCGCGCCAGAAGGAGCTGGAAGCGGAGCTGGCAGCCATGCAGGCGCGCCTTGCGGGTGTGCGGCAGGTGCGTGGGTCTGTGCGCGTGGGTGAGCATTTGTGTGTTTGCGAGCGTCCGCGTATGGGTGTTTCTGTGAGCATGAGGGTGGGAGCTCCTCTGTCTGCGTGGTTTTGTATAGACCAGATGCTCGTGTGTGTGTGTGTGTTCTAGTCTGTACTAGTGGTACTAGTGTGTGTGTTCTAGTGTGTACTAGTGTGTGTGTGTTCTAGTGTGTACTAGTGTGTGTGTGTTCTAGTGTGTACTAGTGTGTGTGTGTTCTAGTGTGTACTAGTGTGTGTGTGTTCTAGTGTGCACGGGTGTGTGTGCGTGATTGTGTGCATGCGTGCGCGAGTACCAGTGTATGCCGTGTGCGTTGTGGAGGTGTTGGACTTGAAGCATGCCAGTGGATGACATGCAGCAAGAGGGAACTGGCTTCCTGCCCTGTTGTCACCTGCCTGCCTCTGCACGCGTTCCTTCCCACCCCCCTGCAGGCCGTGCGCGACCAGGTGTACGCGGAGCTGCAGGACCGCATGCACACACTGACCAAGGAGCGCGACGCAAGCAGGGACGCAGCCGCCGCGGCCGACTCCCAGGTGCGCGCGCGCGCGTGTCTGGCGCTTGCGTGAGCGTACGGCCATGATGGGTGCGGCGCGCACACGCCACGCCGACCTGGGTCGGTCCTCTTTGGTGTGGGCGCGCGCGCATCATTGCCCCCTGTGCGGAGGGGTGCTTACGTGGGGGGAATGGGGTAGGCTTACGTGGGGGGATGGGGTGTGTGAGGGGCAGGTGCACACACAAACAAATGATGTGTGGGCTGGGGTATGGGCTAGGTCAGAGGTGTGCCCAGCCTCCACCTGTGCCGCCAGCTGTGGAATACCCGGCGTGCCCTTGCCGGGACGGGAGCACCCTAACGTGAAATTGTGCTTACAGGAGGTGCGCGCACGCTCCTGGGGCTGTGAGTCAAGGTGTGGGTGTGGGTGGGGATGCGCGGCCGTGCAGCGCCTGCGTGCCTTTTGCACAGCGCATGGCGGTCTTGCGCGCATTTTGTGTAAACCCCAGAGCCCTTCCCCCCAGAGCAGCACCCCCGGTCCCCTCATCCCCCCTGAAAACTCTTTGGAAGACTTTCTTGCCGCGGCCGCCAGGTGCGGGGTAGCCTCTGCTGCAGCACACCCAGCCCCTGCACCTGCAACCCAGCAGCTGGCGTGCAACGCACCCCCTTCATGCATGCGCACTCAGCATCCCCTGCCCACAGGGTACTGTGTGCGTGTGTGAGTGTGTGTGTGTGTGCTTGTGCTGGGCGTGCTGCGCAGGCCAACCAAGCGCGCGCTGCGGCTGACCTGGCAGCGCGGGACCTGCTCAGCAAGACAGCAGAGCTGAAGGCGCTCAAGGTGAAATGCATGTGTATGTGTGTGCGCATGCAAAAGTGTGAGTGCCTGTGCCTGTGGTGCGTGTGTGTATGTTTGAATACATGGGCATGTGCAAGTGTGTGCATATATGTCTGTGGCTGTGTTGGTGAGTGTGCGTGGATATGTGTATGCACGGCACATGCGCAGGAAAGCACACTCCGGCGCCGCCGAGCAAACACACACGTGTCTCCCTCCTTCCCTGCTCTATTCACACCCTTCCTTTTTTCTTTTTCAATCTGTCTTCGTCTTTCCTTTATTCTCTTCTCCATGACTCACCCTCTCCACCTGTACCTGCGCCACCTCACCTCCCTGCAGGAGGAGATGGGAGAGACGCTGAGCACGAAGAGCCGTCTGAACCTCATGTCCATGGACATCATGGAGCGCATGCAGGTGCGTGCCTTGGTTTGCTGTGCCGTGCTTGGCTGTGCCGTGGTTGGCTGTGCGCTCTCTGTGAGCACGTGCGCCTTCACACAGATTTACTTACTTTAGACTTTACACCGCGCATGTGTGAGCACACGGCTGCGTGCATGTGCGCACACACATGTGTGCCTTGGTGAGAGAAAAATGTGTGTGCGCACGCGTGCGCCTTTGCCTCACGCAAGCCAGCTCCGCCAGGTGCATGCGAGGCAAGGCCTACTTTTGCACACATGTGCGTGCGTGCTGGGGTGCTGGGGCGCGTGCACGCAGGCGGTGGAGCGGGAGCGTGACGAGGCGGTGGGCAGGATGGAGCGAGAGGCGCGGCGCACGGAGCGCACCAAGAAGGAGTGGGCGCTGGAGAAGCAGAACCTGGAGGTACGCCATCCGGTTGCATGTGCGTGTGTGTGCATGCAAGTGCGCGCTTGCATGCTCGAACCCACATGCTGCTGCTGCTGCTGCTGCGTTATGCGCGGCAGAGCATGGCAAGGGACAGAGGGCGCTGGGGGTAGGCGGAGCGGGGAGAGGTGGATGCTGTGGGTGTGGGTGTCTGTGGGAGTTGGGTGTATGGGTGTCAAGTGCTTGCATGGGTGGGTGCAAGCTCTGAGGTGCGTGGAGGTCCTCTGCCCTTGCAGCTTGGCGCGCACCTCCACACCCTTCCTGTGCCAGCTAGCGTGTTGGTGTGCTGGCTCGGCATCCCCAACCCAGTGCCACGTCTCCTCTGCGAGCGAGGGGTGCGTGTGCAGATGGACGCGCCCGTGCCCCCGTGCCCATATGGCCCTCTTTGCTGTGGTGTGCTGTGCAGCTGGAGCTGCGCACGCTGCGGCGGAACGTGCCCGAGCTTGAGGCCAGCTGCACGACAGTGCGTGGAGAGGCCGCCGGCTACGCGCGCCAGGTGAGCATATGGGCGGCCAGGGCCGTGGTGGCCGCTGCTGGGATGTGTGTGGCCGTGGTGGCCGCTGCTGGGATGTGTGTGGCCGTGGTGGCCGCTGCTGGGATGGCCGCTGCTGGGATGTGTGTGGCCGTGGTGGCCGCTGCTGGGATGGCCGCTGCTGGGATATGTGTGGCCGTGGTGGCCGCTGCTGGGATGGCCGCTGCTGGGATGTGTGTGGCCGTGGTGGCCGCTGCTGGGATGTGTGTGGCCTTTTTGACGCGAGGCCCTTATGCATGCGCCCTTGTGCGTGTGTGTGTTTGCGGTCGAGTGCGCATGCACGTGTCCAAAAGCGTGTGTGTCTATGTTTTCATGTGTGCATCTTGTCTGTGTTCAAGTGTGTGTTTGTGTGCGTGAGTGTGCATGTGTGTGTGCGTGTGTGTGAGGTGACAGGCAAATCGGGGCGAGGGCGGCAGAACCTGTGCGCAGCAGGCATGCGGCCATCGTGCACAGCAAGCACCGTGCGCCGCAGGCATGCGGCCAAGCTGTGTTGATGTGGCTCAGGCTGTGTGGCTCAGGCTGTGTGACTCAGGCTGTTGGCCTCTGCACCTTTTCCTGTGTGTGCCTGTGTCGATGCGTGTGCTGTTGGTCACACGGGTGTGGGTCGATGCGGGTGCTGTTGGTCACATGGGTGTGGGTCAATGCGGGTGCTGTTGGTCACATGGGTGTGGGTCGATGCGGGTGCTGTTGGTCACATGGGTGTGGGTCGATGCGGGTGCTGTTGGTCACACGGGTGTGGGTCGATGCGGGTGTCGACGGGTGTCAGCGCTCGGCGTGTGCATGCCTGTGCGTGCTGGTGCGGGCGCGCTTTCCAGCGTGCGAGCGCACTAGGGTGCCTGCTCTGGCGGGCGTGTGCGTTGATGCGCGCCTGTCCGATGCGTGCAAGCGGGTGCTCTTGCGTGCGCGTGCAGTGCGAGGCGCTGGGCCGCGAGCTGGTGTCCGCACGCCAGGCCAAGGAGAGGATGGAGGCGGAGCTGCGGCAGCAGGTGCGTGCACTTGCGCATGCCTCTGTGCGTGGGCATGAGGTGCATGCGTGAATGGGTGCGTGCGTGCATGTACGTGTGCATGTGGGCATGTGCACCTGGTGCATATCGTTGGTGCAGAAGCGCGTGCGTGTGTGCGTGTGCGTGTGTGTGTGTGCGTGCGTGGAAGCGCATTCAGAGGGCGGAGGGGCATGCCAGGCATGCAAGGCGCCCTTGCTGTCTTGTGCACCCCACCCCCATGCATGCAACCACCGTGCATGCATGTGCGTGTGTGCATCAAATTTGTTTGCTTGTTTGGACTCGTGCAGCTGATATGGACACATGTAGCTGATATGCATGCATGCGAGCCCCAGAGCACCAGCCCTGCACAGTAAGTACCACAGCCCTGCACAGTAAGTACCACAGCCCTGCACAGTAAGTACCCCTGCTGCTTTCAGCTCGTCCTATGCCCGCGCCTTCCCCCCTCGTGTGCTCCTGCGCTGATGGGCGCATGCAGATGGCCAATGTGATGGGCGCAATATGATGGGCGCAATGTGATGGGCGCAATGTGATGGGCGCATGCAGATGGCCAATGTGCGCTCGGAGCGCGACAACGAGATCCGCGGCATGGCGGCACGTCTGGAGGCGACGGTGGCAGCAGCCAACCGCAGCGTGAGCGAGGCTGAGCAGCACATGGCCCAGCAGGAGGCGCTGATGGCGCGCTGGAGGGAGGAGGCACAGATGGTGCGTGCGGGTGTGCTGGCGTGTCATGTGTTTGCGTAAGCCATGGGCAGCAATCGGAGTGACGTGCCTTCAAAACCCAAGCCTCACTCACGCACACACGCAAAAGCATGCGCAACAGCACAAGGCGTATACCCAACACAGGCATGCCCTCATCACAGACTCACACATGTGTGCACACAACAGCACACACATGTGCACACTCACACATGCACACGCACACACTCAAGCGCATATACCTGAACGATTGCCCACTCGCAGGTTGCCACCAAGCTGGACAGCGCATTGGCCAGCCACCGCCGCGAGCTGACGTCGCGCGAGGGCGAGATGGCAGTGCTGAGCGTAGACCTACAAGGCGCGCGTGCGGCGCATGCGGCCGCGGTGGCCGAGGCGGAGAGTGCGCGCACGGCAGGGGCCCGCCTGCAGCAGGCGCTGCTTGAGGTGGGTGGCCGTGGTCGTGGGGATGGGTGGGGCTGGATTTGTTTGTCTGAGCAGGTGTTTGTGTTAGCAGGCACGCCTGCACACACTAGAGGGGGATTGTGGGGGGTGGAGGCAAGAGTTTCAGGGCTAAGGGGATTTGAGTGGGAGGTCAGGGCCGCCCTGCCCTCCATCAATAGCTACTGCCTGTGAAGTGGCAGGCTGCCTGCATGAGTGGGGGCTCATCGTGGGTGGCCAGAGCTGAAGGCGTTTGTTTGTGTGTATGGACGTCTGTGTTTATGTGCATGCACACGAATGTGTATGTATATGTGCATGTGCATGTATGTGTATGTGCATGTGTATGTGTATATGTATGTACACGTATGTGTGAGCACTTGTGGCTGTCCAGCAAGAAGCACTGGCACGACCAAAAAGTGTGGTCATGCATGTGCATGTACTTTTGTGCAAGCATTTGCCATCACACGCCGTCATTCACTTATCACACACATCACACAAGTGATCACACACGCGCACATGCACATGCACACGTGCATCATGTGAAGAGCACGGGCTGTCTGGCGGCTGACATGCCTGCTGCCTCTGGCATGCGCTGTGCAGGCTGAAGCCAGCAACAAACAGCTGAGGACGCAGGCGCTGGGAGACAGCGCGCGGCAGGAGGACCTGGAGCAGGTGCTTGTCTTGAGGGGGTGTGCTTGCCTTGAGGGTGTGCGTGTGCGTGTGCACACCAGGATGTGTGCCTGTGCGTATTTCCTGGGGTCCGTATGTGCGTGCTCTCCTCATATGTGTGCGGCAGGAGGATATGGGGCAGCAGGCGCTTTGAGGTTGTGTACACGCGCCGGTGTGTGTATCGTGCATGAGAAGGCAGGAGGACATGGCACGCAAGCACCACCGCTCCACCACACGCTGTTGCCTATGCTGCCCATCGCTGTGCGAGTGCACCCACCCGCCCAGGGAGACAGTCCTGCCCCCCCGCACATGCTGCATACGCGCATATATATAGTCTGCATATGTGCATGCGCATGTGTGCCTCAGTGTGTGTGTATGTACATGCCTGCACTGCGCGCAGGAGCTGCGCACGCTGCGTGCCACTTTGGAGCACCTCAGCGCCAGCCAGCAGGCCAAGCTCGGCGCGGCCGCGCTGGCCGGCGGCGACGCTACTAGCTACGGCTTAGCGCAGAAGCTGGACCAGCTGCGGCGGGGTTGCTAGCGCTGCTTGAGCCGGTCCTGGCAGCATCCGCTAGGGGTGGGGGTGGAGGTGCTAGGCACTGGCGGGGGGTGAGGGTGAACCACAGGGGTTTGTGGTACCCAGGGTGCGCAAGGGGGTGGCATGTGTGCCTTTCCCAGCGCAATCGCTGTGCGGTGCCATATGCCACCCTGCGCGCTGGCGGACACCGACGAGGAGCCCTGATACCCACGAGGAGCCTTGGGTCTGCACTGCTGAGTCGTGAGCTGCTGAGTTTTGAGCTGCCAAGCACTGCGAGCGCGGGTAGAGCACTCAGGGTGTAGCACACGCACGCACTGAGGCGTATGTTGCGTGGCGGTGTCGCCTCGAGCACGCTGGGGGCACCGATGGCGTGTCACACCCGCTGCGGATGTGCATTTACGTTGACTCACCTGTGACAAGAATGTGATGTGTGGCCGATATTGGCCTGGACTGCCGCGTGTGTACATGCATGCATGCGCACACGCACACACGCACGCACACACACCCCTACACACACACACACACACACACACACACACACACACACACACACACACACACACACACACACACACACACACACAC
>LKMJ01005485.1_pt1 | contig 11948 bp, 12 predicted proteins | sample 643391 | NCBI WGS metagenome assembly LKMJ01 (sample SAMN04112250, study PRJNA286221) | soda lake metagenome | biome: soda lake; feature: Kulunda Steppe; material: water; isolation source: sample PL-Br10 brine of Picturesque Lake | place: Russia: Kulunda steppe | collected 2010-07
CCGGCCTCTTTATGTCCTCCACGACGGCCCTCCCTACGCCAACGGTCATCTCCACATGGGCCATGCCTTGAACAAGATACTCAAGGACATCATCCTTAAGTCCAAGCGGATGTCCGGCTATCACTGCCCCTACGTGCCAGGCTGGGACTGCCATGGCCTGCCTATTGAGCTCAACGTCGACAAGGAGTTGGGCGACAAGAAGGCCGGGATCGACAAGCTGACTTTTCGCGAGGCCTGCCGCCGTTATGCCGATGGGTGGATCGCCGTCCAGAGCGAGGAATTCCAGCGTCTTGGGGTGCTGGGCGACTGGCGGCAGCCCTATCTGACCATCGATTACCGTTACGAGGCGGCCATCGCCCGCGAGTTCAATAATTTTTTGCTCAAGGGCCTGGTCAGCCGCAGCCGCAAGCCCGTGCACTGGTGCGCCTCCTGCAATACCGCCCTGGCCGAGGCCGAGGTGGAATACGCCGATCATGCCTCGCCGTCGATCTACGTCAAGTTTCCCCTGAGCCCGGCGGCGATCGCCGAGCTGGCGGAACGTTATCCGGCTCTGGCGGACTCGCCTAGCATTCATTTGGTGATCTGGACCACCACTCCCTGGACCCTGCCCGCCAACGTGGCCGTGGCCCTGCATCCGGATATTGACTATGCCGCCGTGGAGACCGGCGGAGAAATCCTGATCATGGCCCGGGAGCTGGTGGAGCATGTGACCGCCGAGTGTGAAATCGGCGACTACCGCATTCTGACCTCCCTGGCCGCTGCCGACCTGCTGGGGCGGAACTGTTTTCATCCCTTCATGGGGCGGGACTCCCTGATCATCGCCGCCGACTATGTCACCCTGGAAACCGGCAGTGGTTGTGTCCACACCGCTCCCGGTCATGGCCGGGAGGACTATTTGAGCGGGCTTAAATACGACCTGCCGGTGCTCTCGCCGGTGGATGACAAAGGGCACTTTACCGCCGAGGGCGGCCCTTATGCCGGGATGTTCATCCTCAAGGCCAACAAGCAGATCATCGCCGATTTGCGGCAAAGCGGCGCCCTGCTGGGCGAGAAGAAGCTAACCCACAGCTATCCCCACTGCTGGCGCTGCAAGAAGCCGGTGCTCTTCCGGGCCACCGAGCAGTGGTTCATCGGCATGGATATTCCCGCCGAAATCGGCGGGGAGACCACCACCCTGCGGCAGAAGGCCCTGGCGGCCATCGACGGGGCCGACTGGATCCCCCGTTGGGGCCGGGAGCGGATCCACGGCATGGTGGCCGGCCGGCCCGACTGGTGCTTGTCCCGGCAACGGGCCTGGGGTGTGCCCATCACCGCCGTCTGGTGCCGGGATTGCGGGCGGGTGATCAACGACGAAAAAATCGCCGCCCGGATCACCGAGCTTTTCAGCCTGGAAGGGGCCGATGCCTGGTTCAGCCGGGACCTGGCCGACTTTATCGGGGATGATGCCCGCTGTTCCTGCGGTTCGGCCAACCTGGCCAAGGAAGAGGATATCCTGGATGTCTGGTTCGACTCCGGGGTCAGCTTCGCCGCCGTTTTAGAAGAGCGCCCGGAACTGCAGAGCCCGGCCGACCTGTACCTGGAAGGCAGCGACCAGCACCGGGGCTGGTTTCAAAGCGCTCTGCTGGCCGGTGTGGGTACCCGGGGCGAGGCGCCCTACAAGGCGGTGCTGACCCACGGTTTCGTGGTGGACGGCAAGGGCAAGAAGATGTCCAAAAGCACCGGCAACGTCATTGCCCCGGATGATATCATCAAACGCCACGGGGCCGAAATTCTCCGGCTCTGGACCGCTTCCGAGGATTACCGCGACGATATCCGGATCTCGGACAATATCCTCAAGCAACTGGCCGATGCCTACCGCAAGATCCGCAACACCGTGCGCTTTTTGCTGGGCAATCTTCACGATTTCGATCCCGCCGCCTCCGGCGCCCCGTCCGAAGCGGAGATGGCCGAGCTGGACCGCTGGATCCTGGCCCGTTTCGAGCAGCTCAAAGAGCGGACCCGGGGCGGTTATGAAAAATTCGAGTTCCACCAGGTTTATCACCAGCTTTACAACTTTTGCACGGTGAGCTTGAGTTCTCTGTATCTCGATATCGTCAAGGACCGGCTTTACACCAGACCGGCCGATGACCCCGGGCGGCGGGCGGCCCAGGCCGTGATGTATGAGATCTGCGACGGCCTGCTGCGCCTGATGGCCCCGGTTCTTTCTTTCCTGGCCGAGGAGGCCTGGGAGTATCTGCCCGCCGATGAACGCCGGCAATCCTCGGTGTTTCTGGCTCCCTTTCCGGAGGCCAGGCCCGCACGTCTGGCCGACCAAGAGCTGCTTGCCAAGTGGGACAAGATTCTGGCCCTGCGTTCCGAGCTGACCCGTGCCCTGGAGATCGCCCGCCGGGACAAGATCATCGGCCATTCCCTGGATGCCGAGGTGGTCATCGCCGCCGGGGGCCAGTGGGGGGAGTTCATCGACGCCAACTGGGAAACCCTGCAGACGGTGACCATCGTTTCGGCCATGGGCCGGGAGGAAAGACTGGAGATGGAGCAGGGGGTCTACGAGGGCGAGGAAATTCCCGGTCTGCGGGTGCTGGTCCGGCCGGCCCCCGGGGAAAAGTGCCAGCGCTGCTGGATGCGGGCCGAAGGGGTGGGAGATGATGCCGAGCACCCCGGGATTTGCCACCGCTGCCGGGAGGCCCTTGGATGAAGCCGGCGGCGCATGAACAGACTCCGCCCGGGGGTCTGAAGCAGACGGTGCTTGACCATACCGGTCCGGTGATGGTGATGCTTCTGCTGCTGGTGGCCGATCAGGTCAGCAAGTGGTGGGTTCGGGCCGAGCTGACTCTCTATGAAAGCCGAGAGCTTATCCCCGGTTTTTTCAGCCTGGTCCACTACACCAATCCCGGGGTCGCCTTTGGCCTGTTCGGCGGGGATAATTCGGCCTGGCGGCGTTTTTTCTTCGTCGGCGCCACCCTGGTCGCCCTGTTGCTGCTGGTCCTGCTTTATCGTCATGTCCGCCACCAGAGCCGGCTTTATCTTTATGCCCTGGCCCTTATCGCTTCCGGCGCCCTGGGGAACCTGCTGGACCGGGTCCGGTTTGGCGAAGTTACCGATTTTTTGGATATTTACGTGCGAAGTTACCATTGGCCCGCCTTCAACGTGGCCGATGCCGCCATTACCGTGGGGGTGGGGCTTTTCCTCCTTGCCACCTGGCGTCAACCGCCGGATTTTGATAACCGTTCACCAGGGCCAGCAAAGTGTTGATTTAACGGTGAGCGGTCACAGGGCACCGCATCTTGCGCCGATCGGGCCGGCTCACGTACTGATGTACGCTTCGCCGCCGAGGCTCACCGCAACCTGGGGCGCCCTGTGACCGCTTACCTGCTTGGCCCCGTGATCACTTACGTAAGCTTTGCTGATCGCCCGAAGATGTGGTGCTGCTGAATGGTTACGGAAAAATGAATTTACAAGGAGTGTTGCGATGACGTTTGACGGTAAAACCGCCATCATGTTCCCCGGCCAGGGTTCGCAGTTTGTAGGCATGGGCCGGGAATTTCTCGATGCCGACGCCGAAGCCCGCCAGCTGCTGGTCCGGGCCGAGGAGATCAGTGGACTGCCCCTGTCCCGCCTCTGCCTGGAAGGGCCCGAGGCGGAGCTGACCCGTACCCTGCACCTGCAGCCGGCCCTGACCGCCGTCAACCTGATCTGCTGGCGGGCGCTGGCCGCCGCCGGGGTCAGGCCGGATTATCTGGTCGGTCACAGTCTGGGGGAATACGCCGCCCTGGCCGCCGCCGGGGTGTTGAGTTACGACGACACCATCAGGCTGGTAACCCATCGCGGCAGCCTGATGGAGCGGGAGGCGGCGGCCAACCCCGGCGGCATGGCGGCGGTGGTCAAGCTGGATATCGAAACCGTGCGGGATATTGTCAAAGCCGCCGCAGACCAGGGCCGCCTGGCGGTGGCCAACCACAACTCCGCCGCCCAGGTCGTCATCTCCGGCGACACCGGGGCCCTGGAGGCCGCCGCAGGAATGGTCAAGGACAAGGGCGGCAAGGCCATCCCGCTCAAGGTCAGCGGCGCCTGGCACAGTGAACTGATCGCCGGGGCGGTGGAAGACTTCAGCCGCCTGATGGCCGAGTTGCCGGTCAACCCCCCGCAGACCCCGATACTGTTCAATGTCACCGCCGCCCCCGAGGAGGACCCCGCCGAGATCCGGGCCATCATGGCCCGCCAGATCGCCTCCACCGTCCGCTGGCACGAGATCATCGAGAACCTGCTGAACCGGGGAGTGCGGTGTTTTATCGAAGTCGGTCCCAAGAATGTCTTAAGCGGCCTGGTCAAAAAGATCATTCCCGCCGACAGCCAGTGCACCGTCGTCCAGGTCGAAAACCCCCAGGGACTGGAGCAGGCCATGGGGGAGTTGCGCCGGTGATTTTGCCCTGTCTTGTTTCTTGACATATCCCGTGCTTCCAAGTATGTTTGCCCGTTTACTGGTAGTGTGCCCGCCTTTGGCGGCGCTGCCGGATAATAACCCAGGCGTGAATGGTTCCAGCCATGTTTGATAGTCTTTCCAATCGTCTGCAGGACGTTTTTAAAAATCTGCGCGGTCACGGTACCCTGTCCGAGGAGAATATCCGGGACGCCATGCGCGAGGTGCGTCTGGCGCTGCTGGAAGCCGACGTCAACTTCCGGGTGGTCAAGGATTTTGTCGCCGCCGTAACCGAGAAGGCGGTGGGGCAGGAGGTTCTGAGGAGCCTGGAGCCGGGTCAGCAGGTGATCAAGATTGTCCATCAGGAGCTGGTGGAGCTGCTGGGCGGCAGCAGTGTCGATCTGGATCTGGGCGGCCGCAAGCCCGCGGTGATCATGATGGTCGGCCTCCAGGGTTCGGGCAAGACCACCACCGCCGGCAAGCTGGCCCGGCGCCTGCACCAGGAGGGCAAGAAGCCCTACCTGGTGCCCGCCGATGTTTACCGGCCCGCCGCCATCGATCAGTTGACGGTACTGGCCGGAGAACTGGAGCTGCCGGTACACCCCTCGCGGACCGACCAGGACCCGGTGGATATTTGCCGTCAGGCGGTGACCCGGGCCGGGGAACTGGGCTGCGATACCCTGCTGCTTGATACCGCCGGCCGGCTCCACGTTGACCAGGAGTTGATGGAGGAGTTGGGCCGGATCAAGTCCGGCCTGCAGCCGGCGGAAATCCTGCTGGTGGCCGACGCCATGACCGGCCAGGATGCTGTGGGGGTGGCCGACAAGTTTCATCAGGACCTCAGCCTCACCGGGGTGGTGCTGACCAAGCTGGATGGTGACGCCCGGGGCGGGGCCGCCCTGTCCATCAAGAAGGCCACCGGCCGGCCCATCAAGTTCGTGGGCGTGGGCGAGGGCCTGGATGCTCTGGAGCTGTTCCATCCCGACCGGATGGCCTCGCGGATCCTGGGCAAGGGTGACGTTCTCTCCCTGATCGAAAAGGCCGAAGCCACCATCGACCAGGAAAAGGCCGAGGACTTGAGCCGGAAACTCCGCAAGGACGGCTTTACCCTGGAGGACTTCCTGGACCAGATCAAGCAGGTCCGCAAGATGGGCAGCCTGGAGCAGCTCATGGGCATGATTCCGGGGATGGGGCAGCTCAAGCAGATGCAGAACATGCCCAAGCCCGATGAGGGGGAGTTGACCAAGGTGGAGGCGGTGATCAACTCCATGACCGCCCAGGAGCGCCGCAACCACGCGATCATCAACTCTTCCCGCCGGCAGCGGATCGCCAAGGGCAGCGGCACCCAGGTTCAGGATGTCAACAAGGTGATCAAAAGCTATACGGAAATGCTCAAGATGATGAAAAAGATGCGCGGCAAAACCGGTGGTCTGGGTGCCCTGGCCGGCGGCGGGGCCAAAAAGAAACGCAAACGCCTTAAAGGAATGACCAGGTAAGCAGCCGGGGTAACCGAACAGCCGCACCGCACCTTCGGGCGATCAGCCAGACTTGAGTACCCTGTGTACGCAGCGCCTGGCTGCTTACCCGAATATGCGGCACGGCTGTTCGGTTACGGCCCGTATGACTGGTCTTGGTTGAAGTTGATTGACAGTTTTTATTAGTACAGCAATTACCAAATGGAGGAACACAATGGCAGTACGTATCCGCCTGACCCGCATGGGCAGGAAGAAGAACCCTTTTTACCGCATCGTGGTGGCGGATTCCGAAGCCAAGCGCGACGGTCGTTTCCTGGAAGTGGTAGGCACCTATGACCCCATGCAGAAACCCGCGGTGGTGAATATCAGGCAGGACCGGATCGACGACTGGCTGGCCCGGGGCGCCAAGCCCACCGACACCGTGCGCAGTCTGCTCAAGGGTGCCCAGGCGCCGGTCGCGGCGGAATAAGCGACGATGCGGGAGCTGGTTTCCTTTATCGCCAAGGGCCTGGTGGACAATCCCGAGGCGGTGACGGTCAGTGATGTCGAGCAGGATGACACCCTGGTTCTGGAATTGCGGGTAGCCCAGGAAGATCTGGGCAAGGTCATCGGTCGTCATGGGCGCACGGCCCGCGCCATGCGCGTGTTGCTCAACGCCGTGGCCGATGACCAGCGCCGGGTTCGCCTGGAAATCGTGGAGTAGGCGCTTGCGCATCCTTTTTACCGGAACCCGCCGGGGTGACTTGGTGGAGATCGGCAAAATCGCCAAGCCTCAAGGGATCAAGGGGGAACTGAAAATCATCCCCTTTGATGCCGCCGCCTTCGATTCTTCCGGCGCCGATGAGCTGTTCGTGCTGACCGACGACGATACTCCGGCCCGCGGCTATGCGGTACTTGCCCTGCGGATGCAGGGCGGGGCTTTGATGGTGCGCCTGGCGGGCATCGATGACCGTGATCGAGCGGAGGAGCTGCGGGGCCTTATTGTGGCCCGGGCCGCCGGTGAATTGCCGGAGCTGGAGCCCGATGAGATTTACTGGCACCAGTTGGCGGGCCTGCCGGCCCGCACCGCCGACGGCCGCCATGCCGGCCGGGTTGCAGATTTTCTGATGACCGCGGCCCACCCGGTGCTGGTTATCGTCGATGACCGTAATCGGGAACACCTGATTCCGGCCCATGCCGAATTTGTGGCCGTGCGTTATGGTGCCGACGGTGAGCCTGCCTGGCTGCTGCTGACGCCCCCGCCGGGCTTGCTGGAAGAAGACAGTGCGCTTTGATATTTTAACGATTTTTCCGGATTTTTTTGTTTCCCCCCTGGCCCAGGGAATGATCCGGCGGGCCATCCAGGACGGTCTGGTTGGCGTTGGGCTGCATGATATTCGGGATTATGCCACGGACAAACATGCCATGACCGATGACCGCCCCTTTGGCGGCGGCGAGGGCATGGTGATGAAACCTGAACCGCTGGCCGCCGCCGTCCGCCATGCCCGGGGCGCGGCCGCCTCGGCCCGGGTGGTGCTGCTCAGCCCCCAGGGCCGGACCCTGAATCAGGAAATGGCCGCCGAACTGGCCGGGGAAGAACAGCTGATCCTGGTCTGCGGCCGCTACGAAGGAGTAGACGAGCGCTTCCGGGAAGCCTATGTGGATCGCGAAGTCTCCGTTGGCGATTATATTCTCACCGGCGGGGAGCCGGCGGCGCTGGTCCTGCTGGATTGCGTAATCCGGCTGCTGCCCGGGGTACTGGGCTGTGGTGACTCGGCGGAGAACGACACCTTCAGCCAGGGCAGCCGGGGCGGCCTGAAGTATTCGCAATATACCCGGCCGCAGGTTTTTGAAGGCAGGGAGGTGCCCCCGGTGCTGCTCTCCGGTGATCATGCCGCCATCGCCCGCTGGCGCCTTCTGGAGGCGGTGCGCCGCACCCGGCAGCGGCGGCCGGATCTGCTCAAGGCCGCCGACTTTACCGGTGCGGAGCGCCGGTTGCTGGCCCAAAACGGTATTGAGATAAACCAGCCCGGCGCCGGTGACGGCCAGGTCGAACACCGGCCCGGGGCGGCCACCGACCCCGACCAGGGCCGGAACGAGCCGGAGTGCGGCAATGACTGAAAACGGGCAAACCACGGCTCCGGCGACGGATACAGGCGGCGATCATCCGGGAGCCTGGCTGGATATCGCCCTGGTTCATTATCCGGTGTTTAACCGGCGGCGGGAGATCATCGGTTCGGCGGTGACCAACCTGGATATCCATGATATTGCCAGGACCGCCAGGACGTACGGGGTCAGGCGTTTTTACCTGGTAACCCCCTATGAGGACCAGCAGCACCTGGTGGCGGAACTGCTGGACCACTGGCTCAGCGGCCGTGGCGGCCAGCTCAATCCCGCCCGCAAGACGGCCCTGGAACTGGTCAGGGTGGTGCCCGACCTGGCTGCCCTGTACGAGCAGGTTGGCGCAGCCCGCGGCGGCCGCCCCCTGGTGCTGGCCACCAGCGCCAGGATGCAGGCGAAAACTCTGGACTTTGGCACCCTGCGGCAGCGTCTGACCGCCGGGCAGCCGGCTCTAGTTCTGCTGGGCACGGCCTGGGGGCTGGCCCCCGAGGCTTTGGGGGAAGTGGATGCCTTCCTGCCGCCCATTAAAGGGGGCGGGGATTATAATCATCTGCCGGTGCGCTCGGCGGCCGCCATAATTATGGATCGCCTCCTGGAGCCCGAGTAGAGCGCTCCCGTCCCCGGGTCGGGGTAGGGGGGCGGATACGGATTTACAACATTAATTGATGCCGGTTTTTTTACCACGGAACCGGCGGCTGATTATCAACCGGTAACCCCGGCATAACCAAGCACATGGTTTGCCCCGTAAGCGTAAACAGGGTGGGCCCGGGTTGTGGCCCCGGGGTTACAGCAACCGTAGCTAAAGGAAGATGTGATGAACGCGATTGAACAGATTGAACAGGAACATGTGCGCCACGACCATCCGGATTTTCGTCCCGGCGACACCATCAAGGTCCATTTCCGGATCGTGGAAGGAACCAAGGAACGGGTCCAGGTGTTTCAGGGGGTGGTTATTCGGCGGCGGCGCGGAACCGTTGGTGCCAGTGTCACCGTGCGCAAGGTTTCCCACGGGGTTTCGGTGGAAAAGAACTTCCCCCTGCACACCCCCAACGTGGAGAAAATCGAGGTGGTAAGCCATGGCCGGGTTCGTCGTTCGCGGCTGTATTATCTCCGCAACCTGCGCGGCAAGGCGGCCCGGATTCGCGAACGCGACGTCCGCTGATCTTCTTGCATGGCGGGGCCGCAGGCACTTTGGCAGGGGGAGCCGGCCGGGGCCGACTCCCTGCGCTTTGAGCGCACGTTGATGGACCAGGGATACCGCCTGGTGGCCGGTACCGATGAAGCCGGGCGCGGCCCCCTGGCCGGCCCGGTGGTCGCCGCCTGCGTGGTATTGCCGGAGGATTGCCGGGCTGCTGGGCGCTTCCAGGACTCCAAACAACTCAAACCTCAGCGGCGCCTGGAACTGGCGGCGGAAATCGCCGCCCTGCCCGGGGTGTATCTCGGGATTGGAGTGGTCGAACCCGCCGAGATTGATCGCCTTAACATTCTCCAGGCCTCGCTGCTGGCCATGAAAAAGGCGGTGCAGGCGCTGGCTGCGGCCCCGGCCGGAGATGGATTGGACGGTTTGCTGCCCGATTTTCTTCTGGTCGACGGCAAGCAGCAGGTACCCTTGGCCCTGCCTCAGCAGGCCCTGGTCCAGGGCGACTCCCGCAGCGCCTCCATCGCCGCCGCCTCCATCGTGGCCAAGGTCCGCCGCGACGAGATCATGGAGCATTGTCACCGTCGCTACCCGCAGTATAATTTCCGCCGGCACAAGGGATACGGCACCGCCGAGCACCTGCGGCTGCTCCGCGAGCACGGTCCCTGTCCCCTCCACCGCCGGAGTTTTCGCCCGGTGCGATCGTGCCTGGGGGGTGAAGATGACTAGGCAACGTCAGGGTCTGGGGCGCCGGGGGGAGGAGCTGGCCGCCGCTTTTCTGGAAAGGGCGGGTTACCGCATCCTGGCCCGCAATTACCGGACCCGGGCGGCGGAACTCGATATCGTCGCCCGGCATCATGACCAGCTGGTCTTTGTCGAGGTCAAAAGCCGCAACAACCGGGCTTTCGGCTCTCCCTTCGAGGCGATCACCGCCGGCAAGCAGCGGAAAATCGCCCTGGGCGCCAGTGAATACCTGGCCCGGGAAACGGCCTCGACCCAGGCCGCCCGCTTCGATGTGGTGGCGGTTTCCTTCGTCGACGGCAAACCCGAGATCGAACATCTGCCCAATGCCTTTGAGTTGTGACCGTCCATCCTTGCCCGCCCTCCTTTTTCCAAGGTGAATCCGAGTCCCCGCCATGACCAGCCACCCTCGCAATGAAAACCCTGAAAAGCCGTTATTGGTCGGGATTACCATGGGTTGTCCCGCCGGGGTCGGTCCGGAGATCATCCTGCGACTGCACCTTGAGCGCGAGCTGGCCCGCCGGGGCGACGGCGCCGTCGGTGCAGGCACGGCAGCCGGGACGGCGATGCGTACTTTAGTACCTGAGCCGGCCCTGGTGGTATTGGGTGACCTCGGGGTGCTGGAGCAGAGTGCCCGGCGATTGGGGCTGACGGTGAACTTCAATGACTGGCGGCCGGGGTGTAAGCCCCTGCCGGAGGCGCTCAACGTCCTGCCCGTCTCCGCCCTGGAGCCGATTCCCCAGCCGGGCCGGCCCACCCCCGTCTCCGGCCGGGCCATGGGTGAATATATCGAAAAAGCGGCGGCCCTGACTCAAAGCGGGGAACTGTCGGCCATGGTGACCTGTCCCGTCGGCAAGGACATGCTCAACGCCGGCGGGTATCATTATCCGGGCCATACCGAGATGCTGGCAACCTTGTGTAATCGCCGGGAATATGCCATGATGATGGCCGGAGACAGATTGCGGGTCACCCTGGTCAGTATCCATCGAGCCCTGGCGATGGTGCCCCAGGCGGTGAGTGAAGAAGCGGTGACCGGGCTGATCAGCCTGACCGCCCGGGCTTTGCTGGCGGATTTTGCCATTGCCCGGCCGCGGATCGCCGTGGCCGGCCTCAATCCCCACGCCGGGGAAGGGGGGATGTTCGGCGACGAGGAACGCCTGGTCATCGGCCCGGCCCTGGCCCGGGCGGCGGATCTGCTGGGCGATCAAGCCGAGCTCTCCGGTCCCTGGCCCCCGGACACCGTTTTTCACCGGGCCGCCCGGGGTGATTTCGACGCGGTGGTGGCCATGTATCACGACCAGGGATTGATCCCCTTCAAGCTTCTCCACTTCCATGACGGGGTCAATGTGACCATCGGTCTGCCCATTGTGCGAACCTCGGTGGATCACGGCACTGCCTATGATATCGCCGGCCGGGGGGTGGCCGATCATGCCAGTCTGCGGGCCGCCGTTCTGCTGGCCGCCCGGATCGCGGCCAACAGGGCGACGACGACGGGCGCCAAACAACATGATTGAGGGCAAATGACCGGTGTTGAACGTGGATGAGGAATCCGGGCGGCAAGGACCCAAGGTAAGTGATCATGGGAGTAAAATGGTAAGCGATCACAGGATGCCGCAGGTTGTGGCGAGCGGGACGGCGAAGCGTACATCAGTACGTGAGCCGGCCCGCTCGCCGCAAGATGCGGTGCCCTGTGATCGCTTACGACGCAAGGGGCTGCTGATCGCCCTGGAGGGGATCGACGGTACCGGCAAGTCGACCCAGCAGCAGCTGCTGGCCCGGCGTTTGCGGGAAGAGGGCCTGGAGGTGGTTCCGACCCGTGAGCCCACCGACGGCCCGTACGGCCGGCGGCTGCGGGAACTGTTTCTCCACCGCGCCACCCTGGCTCCGGACGAGGAGCTGCGGCTGTTCATCGAGGACCGGCGGGAGCATGTCGCCGACCTGATCGCTCCAGCCCTGGCGGCGGGCCGGGTGGTGGTCACCGATCGCTATTATTATTCCACCGCCGCCTACCAGGGGGCCGGCGGTCATGATCCGGCGGATATCCTGGCGGTCAACGAAAGTTTTGCCCCCCGCCCGG
>LKMJ01005486.1_pt1 | contig 11947 bp, 25 predicted proteins | sample 643391 | NCBI WGS metagenome assembly LKMJ01 (sample SAMN04112250, study PRJNA286221) | soda lake metagenome | biome: soda lake; feature: Kulunda Steppe; material: water; isolation source: sample PL-Br10 brine of Picturesque Lake | place: Russia: Kulunda steppe | collected 2010-07
CAGCCCATTATGTCTCACTGAGGCAACCTGCTCCACCGGAGCAGTGCCCTACAGTGGCACCCCATCCAGCCCATTATGTCTCACAGAGGCAACCTGCTCCACCGGAGCAGTGCCCTACAGTGGCACCTTGCCCACGTCATCACACAGTGGCACCCTGCGCCATAGAAACAATGTCCCACAGTGGCACTCTACCACACTGAAGCAGTGTCTCACCGTGGCACACCCTGCCCTGCTTCACTGAAACATATGACTCGTGTTCATATGGTGCCCTCTCCACCCACCCTCGTGTTCATATGGTGCCCTCTCTACCCACCCTCGTGTTCATATGGTGCCCTCGTGTTCATATGGTGCCCTCTCCACCCACCACCCATGCGCACACACCCACCTGCTGCCAGCACCTTGTAGCCGCTCATGTCCATGACACAGCCCTCCACGCACACCCATCGTCCAGCTGCAAGGACCTGGCGGTTGGCAAAGTCCTGCACACATATGGGCGGGCATGGCCACGTGCAGCACTTGTCACCACGTGCAGTAGTTGACCACATACAAGTGATGGTTGTGGCCTCATGACTTGTATGGGTGAGCTCCATATTTTCATGCACAGCAACTGAAAACATGGAGCTCACCCAAAAATCGCTGCAGTTCATCATGTACAGTAATTGACCACATGAAGTTGTTGAATATGTGCAGCTCATTATTCACTTATCAAGTTGAGGCCCTCAGTTAACCCTGCAATCATGAGGTTGGCCTCTCTTGGCAAAAATAGAGACAGGGAAAAAGGCACTGCACAGCTGCTGCCACAGCGCAGCTCATGAAGTGGGCAGCACACAGATCTGCTGGCATACACGCAGCACCTGGAGTGGATTGTGCACAATTCCACTGACACGGCACAGCTACAGGAGCAAATGAGGGTGTGGCGCACGGGCCTCTGCTGACGGAGCGCAGCGCAGTGGGTCACAGGGCATATGGCATGACGATGGCTGATGCATGGCTGATGCATATCGCATGACGATGGCTGATGCATGGCTTATGCATATGGCATGACGATGGCTGATGCATATGGCATGACGTTGGCTGATGCATGCCCAGAGACGCACTGCTGCAGAGTGTCCCAGCCTGGGTAGGGATCTCCTGCTCCACAAGCGCAGACACACACACACATGCGACTGTGCTCTGGCACGGCTCAGAAGGGAGCTGCGCTCTGGGTAGAAGGGACACAGAGAATCAGCCCGAGCGAGAATCAGTGAGAGGGAAGATCAGTCCGAGGGACACGGAGGATCAGTCGGAGGGAAGAGAGCAAAGAAGCCCGCAAGGCTCACTCAGGAGCATGTGATCACAGAGTACAAGGCACAGCGCGCACGGAACGACAGCATGGAGTTGCAAGGAGTGCCTGCGCCTCACAGATGGTGCGTTTGGGGTACAAACCAGGCGCAAGCAGCCCCAGCCATGTGCAAGCAGCCATGCCAAATGGTTGCTCAAATGTATGACCCATGTGTACCTGCCATATGAGGATAATGCATTTGAGAATGTGTACCTGCCATATGAGGATAATGCATTTGAGAATGTGTACCTGCCATATGAGGATAATGCATTTGAGGATGTGTACCTGCCATATGAGGATAATGCATTTGAGAACAACAAGGGATGCTTGACCAGGCATGCCACAGAAGGGAAGGCTTACGTAGTTGATAGGCTGGCCGTCATACGTGTCCAGGGCCTTGTCTCCAATGCAGCCCTCTTCTTCTTCAATCTCCTGCGGAGAGCAGCCGTAAGCGCGGCAGAGAGAATACAACATGTGCTGAGAAGGCATCCAAAAACAGCTCTGCACTCATGCCAAGCTCTTCTTGTCCTGTTCAGGGTCCACTGTGGATGGTGTTCCTTGCCCTGTTCAGGGTCCACTCTGGATGATGTCCCCTAACGCCACTCAAAATCGGAGCCAGTCTGAAGTGCATGCTGCATGTTCAGCATTGTGTACAGTGGGAGCACTGCATGCACAGGAACTGTTGCAAACCTGGATCCGAAGCAAGGGTGCCTTCCGGCGACACAGACAGGATGTGCTGGAGGTACCCCTCTGTTGTTATGGTTGTAGGGCCCTTCTGCATGATATGCTACAGTACTGAACTGTACTGGACATTGTAGTACAGTTTGCCATGTAGTACAGTGGTTTAAGTACCAAATGGCAATGTTTAAGTACATTGCCATTCATTACATCAATCCTGATTCCTTCCCCCCAAAAAAGTATTATATCTTTTTTAAGTTGCAGCTACTCAAGTCTCAATAGCACAAGCTTCCAACCAAAGCTCCCTGAATTGTTAATGAAGACATCTGCTGAATGAGGGAAGAGGGCCCAGTACTTAGCAGCCTGTCCTTCAACACACAAGGATCTGCATCTGTATCCTCTGGGAATATCACCGGCATGCGCTAGAAGGCGCTGCAGCAGCATGCTGCATGCAAAGCTCCAGACCCCTGCACACTGCTTTCATCACCCCATTCACACTGCATGCACGCAGCCTGTGCAAAGCTAGATGCAAACATATGCGTACCATGTGCACACACTTGTCACGCGCGCACTCATGCGTATACACACGCCTGCTGCGCCAGCATCATCCGCTGTTCGCACCTGCTGCACCAGCATCACCTCCCGCGCAACCTCAGCAGCCCTCGCAGCTGCCGCAGCCACGGCAGCCGCGTCCTCTTTGGATACGCGCGGGTCCGTCTGCGGGTCGAAGTTGTGTGGCATGGGCGCCTCCCGCAACTTCAGCCGTAGCCCCCTAAGGGACACAACGTGTGTGCGTAGCAAGGATGCATCTCAGTGGCATATGAGGGCATAGCCTGGGTCAAAGTGATGTGGCACCAGGGGGTCCTGCAGCTTTTGCCGAGGCACCCTGCAGTACACTGAGACAGATATGGAAAGAAGGCACAATGGGAAAAACGTCCCAGTGGCACAATGGAAAAAACGGAACTGTTTCTAAGTGGCAAATAAGCACACAGACCAGGCTCCTTGTGGTGAGCAAAACCAGGGATGAGCGCACAGGAGCACGGAAACGAGTAAGGGTCGCAGACTGGGCATTGTCGCAAAGAAAGTCACTCAGGACACACTTGGCGAGCTGGACACACCTTTCAGCACAGATTTTCTGAAGCTGCGCCAGCGGGCTGTGGCCCATCAGCGCTGGCAGCATCGACTGCTGCTTTGCCAGCATGGGCGCGCTTTCCATCTGCTGCTGCTGCTGCTTGCTGGCCTCCCCCTTGCTTCCGTTTGCCATGTTTGTGGCGTGGTTGCTCCCATGGCCGCCGGCCCCTTTGCTCTTGGGTTGGTCTGCATCAGACCCTGCCCTCACGCGGCTTGCATCAGCATCCCGGGCAGCCTTCCCAAACCTCAGCTCCCCCTCTTCAACATCCCTGCTGCATTGGTCCGGTGGCCTCTTCCCCACACCCAAACCGTTGCGCTGCTGCTGCTCTGGCGGTTGCAGCTGCGTCGCAGAGGGCGTCTGCGCGTGGCCATTTGTTGAGGCCGGGGGGTGGCTGGAGGGTGGTGCGGAGGGCGTGGCTTTGGGCTCCACCTTTGGTTGGATGGAGGCTGGCGGGGGCGGGCGCTTTGGAGGGGGTTGGGCTCCTGCAGGGACATGGAGGCGTAATCAGCGCCCTGTGCTGTAAATTTTGCCCGACAAGGGGCATGGACAAACATGCCTTACAGGGCATGTGTAGGGGGCGTGCCTGCTTGAGAAGCGCATGCACTTCCGTACCATAGGGGCACGCGTACATGCATATGTGCCATAGGGGCATGCGTACATGCATACGTACCATAGGGGCATGCGTACATGCATACGTACCATAGGGGCATGCGTACATGCATACGTGCCATAGGGGCATGCGTACATGCATACGTGCCATACATGCACTTCCGTACCATATGGGCATGCGTACATGCATACGTACCATAGGGGCATGCGTACATGCATACGTGCCATAGGGGCATGCATACATGCATACGTGCCATACATGCACTTCCGTACCATAGGGGCACGCGTACATGCATGCCTGCTGCGAAAAGGTGCGCTTGCCTGGGAATGGGGACCCGGAGGGGCATATGCGCACATGCCTACACCTGGAAGGCACACTCACCCGGAGGGGCATATGCGCACATGCCTACACCTGGAAGGCACACTCACCCGGAAAAGGGGAAACAATGGCCTGGCGGTCAAGTTGGGCCACCCGCACAGAGGGGCTGCTGCCAACCTGCCGGCACAGCACACAGACACAGGATGTGCACCTCTCTATACAGTCCCCACGCAGCAGGAGCATGCGGGTCAGCTGGCTCCATGTGCAGGCCAAGCCTATGCATGCAGGCAAAGGACTGGAACCATAGGCCCATAGGCAACAGACTGGCCCAGTGCATGATACGAGCTGGCGGCCATTGCTGCAGCTCCTGCCTTGCTGACAAGGCCAGAGAACTGGCCAGGCTGATTTCCGTTGAGGGGTCTACACATGCACACAAAAAGGGAAGCTTGAAGATATCTGCCTACCCAGTTCCCAGGCCCCACCAGCAAGGCAGGAGCTGCCATGAGATGGCCGCCTGCTCAATATGATTTTACCCAGCGACTAAAATGTACACAGAGGCAAAGAACTGGCAAAAGGACATAAATGCAAACAGAGGCAAAGGTCTGGCCCAGGGACTGAAATGCACGCAGGGGCAAAGGACTGGCCAAAGAACTGAAATGCACACAGAGGCAAAGGTCTGGCGAAAGGACTGAAACGTGCACAGAGGCAAAAGACTGGCCAAAGGATTGAAATGCACAAGAGGCAAAGGTCTGGCCCAGGGCCGGGAACACGCGCAGAGAGCAGAGGCCTGGAACCACATCCCAAAGGACTGGAACCACATCCCGTGCAGACAGAGGCAATGCTGCAGCCCTCATGCTGGCAGTACCCTAAAACACGGCAGGCATCACCAGGCAAGGCCCACACACGAGGCAGAGGCTGCTCCCAGCGACAAAAGCGCGCACAGCAGCCGTGAGGTGCCTTTGTGGCCCAAACAATCAGGGAGCGCATGCCAAGTCTGTTAGACACGCACAGGATTCAGGCAGGTTGCAAGAGAGCAGATGGCAGACAGGCGAAGGAGCTGGTGCCAGGGGAGGAGAAGGGGCTCGGGCACAGCTGCCCTGGTCTTGGCGAGGGCAGCCCTGCGTCCCGTGTCACATTGGGCGCAAGTCTTCAGGGCATGCGTGCACTTGCACGCAGGGAACCTCTGCTCCCACACGCCCTCAAGCTGGGACAGCGCCTGCGCCTGGCCAGAGAAAAAAGGCTCATTTTCTCTTCATGCACCACCCACTGAACTCTATGGTCCCCACCTGCGCCACCTTCAGCGCCTTCCGCAGGTCGCTGCTCTTTTCCAGGGTGCAGAACGCATACCCAAGGCACCAGGTCACCTCGCGATCAGCATCCGTTGGGTCCTGCAAAGGCACACAGCTGCATGCCCAGGCGGGCGGCCAGGTGCGCAGGAGCAGTCCAGGGGTGTGGCAGGTGCAAGCACAGCAGAGCATGGCTAGCCAGCAGTGCACCGGGCCTGGGCGCTGAATCCCAGGATCATGCGCTTCTGTCAAAAGATGACTCTTGCCTAGGTGCGCCTCTCCAGGCCAGTCTGATTGCAGCAGATGGAATTGCAGACACTGATGAGTGTTTGCGCAGGGCAAAGCATTCACCTCTCAGGAGTGACCAGCCCTACTTGTGGCAGGACCACACTGCTGATGCCCGTCAACTGAGTCATGCTGCATGTAACTGCAAGCTATGCCATAGCCAGGGATCTCTCGGCCTTGCGCTTTGCCTAAATGGCCCCATGTCCTCGGGAGCCGTTGACATGACATCATGCCACGCACGCTACTGGTTCACCGCACCTCAGGTACACATGTGCCAGTGAGGCTTGACACTGAGCAAATGCCTCACGCAGCTGCTCCTCTGTGGCATCTGTGTTCAGCTGGCAGACCAGGAGTTGTTGTTGCTGCTCAACCTGCCCGTCCTGCTTGTCCGCCATAAAGGCGTCCGGACTCATCGTCACGGCTTTTCGAGCATATGTCCAAGATCACCCAACGGCAGCACTGATGAATTGAGACACAAACGGCCACAATTGAGATAAATGGACGGGACGCAAGAGAATAAAAAATGAAATTATGAAATCACGCTGAAACTTTGAAGATGCCTTCTGCAAAAGGCCTTTTAGCTCCCCTCCTTGTTGTGCTTTTCTGGACAGCTGCGCCAGCTGCAGCTTCACTTTTTGGCCATTCTAAGTGGACACCCAGCACATTTCCGGACCCCACACAGGACGTGGAGCGCTGCAACCGAGGTATGCACGCACTCATACGGAACAGCATTGTGCATGCCTGCTCATGATGTGAGCGTGCATGGGAGCTTATGCTGCAGCAAATAGCAAGGAGTATGTGACAGCGGGGAGGACCAGGTTTGATTCTGGCGAAGCATCGGACATGTCAGCAAACTAACTCAGTTAAACAACTTTTTGCCAGGCGTGCCCTCGTGGATTTGTGATGCTGATGGCCTACTTTCCCGGAAAAGCACCAATGTCATGGAGGGGTGAGTGCACGCATGTTTAGGGACATAGGTCCCAATCTTGAGACAGGCAGGCATGCCTCATGAAACATGCCACGACGTCACTCACCAAAAAGCTCCTACTGACTCCACATTCTATCAGCATCAGCACTCCAGTATACTTGGGTATACTGCAACAGCATGACCCTCCATTTCGCTTCCCCAAGGAAGCCCCCCCTCCTCCAATATCCATGCAGTGTGATCAAACTCATCTTCGCGGGGGAGTCCCCGTACGTCAAGCGCGAGTGTGGCGATGCTGGCAAACAAGGCTACGAGGTAAGGGTGCTGAATTCCATCACAAAACCTGCTGCTGGACCTCACTGCTGATGCTCGCTGTCAAATGCGTCTTTCATCACATTGTCCATTGCCTAGATCAGGCTGTATCTACGCACCAGCTACTGCAGTGTCTGCAGCTCTGATAAGGGGCTCAGTCCCAGTCATTCCAATGTTGCCTTCCTCCTGCATGAATGCTCTTCCCCAAGGAGCCATTGTGTGCGTATTGGACACTCTAATTTCTTATTCCATGTTGGCTGCATCCAGGTGGCAGTCGCCGTCATGAAGGAGATGGACACGGGGGGCACAGAGGCGGCCGTCGCAGCCAAGGACTTTGCCAAACAGCTGCACGCTCGGTGGGGCGTGGGGCGTGCTGAGTGCCAGGTGCGGCCGTAAAGGACTCATGATGCTGCTGGGCCTGTTTCTAAGGCGTGCACACACATGTGGATGTGTTGTTGTGGAAGGGGGCTCACAATGTGAAAAGTGCACCTTTAAAACAGTGAATTGTTGGGTGCCGAGTTTGAGTGCTTCAACCAGAGATCAAGTTCAGAAAAAAGGGAGGCCATTGCAGTGCCAGAGCCACCACTTGCCCCGGCAAATGCTGCGGTTGTTTTGGAATTGCTGTGTTGGTCTTGCCATATGTGCATGGCTTGCGTTTAAGATCATGCAACACGTGCCGTGGAGCATACAGAATAGTCCGCGCTATGTTAGTTGATCATTAATTGCATGATTCGCGTCAGCTTGTGTGTCCACTCCACGGATGGCACAAGGAATCGCCCAGACATCCATCAAAGTGTGCGTCCACTCCATTGATGGTATTGAAATTTGTCCACTTGTCAAACTCTGTGTCCACTCCACTGATAGCATTGAAAATTGTCCAGACTTGCGTCAAACTGTGTTTCCACTCCGCTGATGGCATTGAACATTGTCCAGACTTGCGTCAGCTGTGCGTCCATTTTGCAAATGGCATGAAAATTGTCCAGACTGGCCTTAAACTGAGCGTCCACTCCACTAACGGTATTGAAATTGTCCAGACTTACGTCAAACTGTGTGTCCACTCCACTGATGGCATTAAAAATTGTCCAGACTTACGTCAAACTGTGTTTCCACTCCGCTGATGGCATTGAAAATTGTCCAGACTTGCGTCAATTGTGCTTCCACTCCACTAACGACGTTGTCCAGACTCGCGCCAAACTGTGCGTCTACTCCACAAACGGCATTGAAAATTGCCCAGACCTGCATCAGATTGTGCGCTAACTAATAGCATTTAGAATTGCCCAGACTTGCGCCAGATTGTACGTCAACTTTGCTAAGGGGAATGAAAATTGCCCAGACTTGCCTCAGCTTGTGTGTCCACTCTATTAATGGCATGACAATCGCCCAGACCTGCTTCAGCTTGTGTGCTCATTCTGTGCAAGGCAGGGCGTTGTGCACGCAGCTTGGTATGCTTGTCCGTGCAGCCACACGAATGTGCCTGATTCGCGTCTGCATCAGCTCGTTTGTCCATGCAACATCTGGTGCTTGCAGAATGGGGTGCTCATTCTGGTGGCCATCGAGAATCGCCAGATCTACATCAGCACTGGGAAGGGTACCATGAAGTACCTCACCGACAAGGTGCTGGACCAAATCATAGGGCAGTCCAGGCCCTTCCTGCGGGAGAAGAAGTGAGTCTTGTGCGTAAACGCACGTGCGTCTGTTGTGCATGTTTGTATGTTTTAACGCATGGTGGGAAAGTGTGTGCTCTGCAAGTACTGGGTCGCTCAGCCAGGCTTGTAACCATGAGCATATGATCAGGCCGCCACTTGCATGCCAAGCACACATACACACCCTATATATAGCATATATAGCGTATATAGCATACGTAGCATATGATCAGGCCGCCGCTTGCATGCCAAGCACGCATACACACCCTCACACCTGCGTGTGTGCATCAGGTACGACCAGGCCCTGGAGCACGCCGTGGTAAACACAGGCCTGGCCCTGGCCGGCAAGGCCCTGACCCCCTCCTCTGACCAGGAGGAAGTCTCACCCTGGACCATCCTGCTCTTCGTGCTGTTTGGCATTGCGTGCTTCCTTGTGTACAAGAGCGACAGGAAGAGCAGGCAGCGCTACGCGGTAAGCGGGGGCGCCAGTGCCCGACGGCTGGCGGCGTGTGCTGAGGGGTAGGGTGGGGGGGGCGTTGCGCACCAGGGGGCTGTGCTGTGCAGTGAGCGTTGTGACGGGGCTGTGTATGCCTCATGCTGCCGTGCAGTGTTGAGTGGGGGGTTCATGCTGCATGAAGCGTGAGCATAGTTGGGGAGCAAGTGGCAGCTCTGAGCTGCGAGTTCTGGTGCTATGCAGCACGATGCACGTTCTAGCGCTTTGCCGCGCATGACCCCCTCAAGTCAAAATTGCTGCCCTGCATTCCTTGATGTTGGCCTGCACAACATGACAGCCCGCAGGCACCCAGCCGTCCCATGCACGGAAATGTAGTAGCGCTTGCGTCCGACACTCTCTGCCCTCTGCTGCTGCGGGCTCTGTCTGCGGGCCAGCTGCAGCGTGCGACACTCTCTGCCCTCTGCTGCTGCAGGCTCTGTCTGCGGGCCAGCTGCAGCGTGCGACACTCCTTGCCCTTTGCTGCTGCAGGCTCTGTCTGCGGGCCAGCTGCAGCGCGTCTTGTGTGCACACCGCACTGGCGTAGGCACGGCACCTGCGCCTTCCCCCTTCCTTCCCTCCCTCCTCCCGCCGCTGCCCCACTGCCCCTTCTTTTCTGCAGGCCTGCAACGCTCATCCTGCCCCCCTCAGCCTCCTCTCCCTGCCCTGCTGCCCCACTGAATCCTTCTGCCCCTCTGCAGGCTTGCAACACCATCCTTGAGCGCATCAAGCGGGACCAGTCAGCCCTACAGCAAGGCTCGTACGCTGTCACCTCCTGCCCAATCTGCCTGGAGGACTTCCAGCTGCCGCCGCCCGGGCTGGCACCTGCTGCAGGGGATGGGCCAGAGGGGCATAGTGCGCCCCAGCCCGAGGAGCCATCGGCACCGGTGAGCGCAGCGCTCCACAAAGCAGTGGCGGTGCGCCTGCCTTGCCTTTGGTGACAGATATGCTCCCTGCAGTCGGCAAAGGTGCTGCTCCAGGTGCTGCTCCAGGCGCATCCAGGTGCTGGCGGGCACTGGAAGCGCTGCCTCAAGCGTCGAGAACCCCTCCAGGCACAAGAATAACAGGCATGCTGTGAGGCGGGCCCACTGCTGCACACCTTTGCACCTGCAGGTGCAATGCCAATTTGGTGCTGACAAGTGGCTTAAACAGGCCACAATGTACAAAACACCTGCTCCAGGGTGCAGGCAGCAATCTGCATAGGACTGAGGGCCATCTGCTTGTCGGGTCCTGAGTGTGACCAGATGCCCACTTGGCTGCATCCCTGGCAGCGCGCCCAGCCCTGCCTGCGCATGCTCTGCACGCTGCATGCCACAGCGCTTAGTAGCTTGCTGCTAACTTGTGGAGCCTTTATCCCCACCCCCTACGATGCGCACTCCGCGCGCTGTGGGCAACGATGCTGCTGATGTGCTGCTTGCTGGTGAAGCTGCGTCCCCAGCAATGGGTCCAACCCTGCCTGGCATTTGTTGTTTTGAAAGCAAGGTGCTGCTTGCTGGGAGCCCTTGCTTGCTCAACATCCTCCCACTGTGTGTTGTGGTCAGCGCAGTGTCTGCCCCTCTCTCTCTCTACTGCATGCGCGCTCAACATCCTGCCACTGTGTGTTGTGGTCAGCGCAGTGTCTGCCCCTCTCTCTCTCTACTGCATGCGCGCTCAACATCCTCCCACTGTGTGTTGTGGTCAGCGCGGTGTCTGCCCCTCTCTCTCTCTACTGCATGCGCGCTCAACATCCTGCCACTGTGTGTTGTGGTCAGCGCAGTGTCTGCCCCTCTCTCTCTCTACTGCATGCGCTTGCTGTGCCCCTGCGGTGTGCAGGCAAGCACGGCAGCTGCCGAGGATGACGCCGGCAATGAGCAGGCCGCAATGCGGGAGCCACTGATCAGCCGTGGCAGGCAGGCGGCGTTGGCACGGGCGCAGGGGGCAGGCGGCAGCGGCAGCGCAGCGTCCGCAGGCACTGCCAGCAGCGGGGACGATATTGAGAAGATGAAGAGGGATGGCAGCAGCGGCAGCAGCGCCGCCAGGGGCTTGAGTGGGGTAGCAGGGCACGGCGACGGGCTGGCCGAAGGGGAAAGAGGCGGCAGCGGGCCGGGGCGGGTGCCGTTGGCACTGCCTTGTGGCCACCTGTTCTGCGAGCCTTGTCTGTCCCGGTGGGTGCAATCCCTTTTATTTGTGTGCACTGCATGCCACACAGCGGGTGAACGCCCTTGTGCTTGTGTATGCTGTATGCTAAGCAGCAGGTGGACGCCCTTGTGCTTGTGTGCGCTGCTTACCGTTCGGCGGGTGGAACCCCTCGTTCTTGAGCCCTGCCCATCAGGAGGGACTGGGTGAGCCCCCCCTTGATACTAAGCCCTGCCCTTCGCACTGTAGTGAGGCCACCTCTTTCACAAGCCCCGCCCCTCTCATACAGTGGGTGAGCTCTCTCATTTGCAACCCCTTCCCATCACAGAGGAAGCATGCACGCGAGCATGGACTTGGGTGTGGCTGTGCGGCTTGCAGTACCATGCCCTTGCTGCCTGGCTGTAGCAGAGGCCAGGAGAGCCGGGCTGTGGTGGAGGCTAGGAGACCACTAGTAGTAACGCATCGTGTGAGCCGCTTGTGCTCTTGGCAGGAGAGCACCAGGCAGTGCATGGTTTTGGGGAGCTCGTGTTTCAGCCGACACGTGCGCCAGGGCGAGCGCCTCCTTCTGGTCCATGCTAGTAATGCGGTGTGCCCAGTGAGCAGCTTTGTGTGCTGCAGTTCTGCTGTCCATCTTTGGCACCATGGTCTGTGCTATCATAGCCTCCCCCTTCCCTCATTGCCAGGCAGCTGGGGGATGTGCGTATAGGTAATTTCCATTCATGCGTCGCCGGTTGCTGCTTGCCCCCACCCCCCTAACCACCACCACCACCACCACCACCACCACCACCACCACCACCACAAGCATCACCAAAACGAATTACTGCCCCTGTGC
>LKMJ01005487.1_pt1 | contig 11947 bp, 22 predicted proteins | sample 643391 | NCBI WGS metagenome assembly LKMJ01 (sample SAMN04112250, study PRJNA286221) | soda lake metagenome | biome: soda lake; feature: Kulunda Steppe; material: water; isolation source: sample PL-Br10 brine of Picturesque Lake | place: Russia: Kulunda steppe | collected 2010-07
CAGCCAACAAGAACGCGGTTCCGGCCTCGGTCACGTCGATCAACTCCTTGAGGGAGCCGATCTTGGCCAGGTTGATCGAGCCCAGGTTGCACACGTCGTTGTCGTCTGACGTGGTGATCTCGGTGCAAGCGTTCCTTAGCGTCTCACCATCGTTCTCGCCCGTGTCGATGCTAAAGCCGGGCTCCCCGGTCTGCACCATGTGTTCCGTGACGCGGTTGTACACGTCCACAGCCCACTCATGGTCCGGGTGTCCGAGGGTGGGGTGCCCGTTGCGGTTGTGGTAGGCGTCGAAGAACTCATCATCCAAGATCACGGAGATGTTGGTCATGTCCATGCGTGCCGGATAGTTGAAGTCCTCGGCCTTGGCCACCTTGGTGCGCTCGTCCCAGTCCTTCAGTTCGATGAACTTGAAGACATCGGGATGATCCCACCGCAGGCCAGCCCAGATTGCTGAACGACGCGACCCACCCTGCATGACGTTGCGCCCGATCTCATTCACCATCGTCATGAGACTGATCGGTCCCGTGGACTCGCCGCCAAGACCGTTGATGTGCGCGCCCTCGGGGCGCAGCGCCGAGTAGTCCACGCCGATGCCCGCGCCCGTCATGAGCGCGCTCGTGGCACGGTTGGCGAGGTCGGCCCAGCCCTCACGGCTGTCCTCCACGGACAGCAGCATGCAGTTGTTGACCTGGTTGAACTTGCGGCCCGCAGCGTACAGGTACCGACCACCCGGGATGAACTTCCGCTCCCGAATGTAACGTCGGATCTTCTCCACGGTCTCTTCGTCCAGGTACGGAGCGGCCACGCTGTCCGTTACCCGGTCTGCCGCCTCGATCCATGTCTCTCGGTCGCCGTTGGCTGGAGGCGTGAACCCTCCGACCTCTCGGTCAACGGCAGCCATGGCGTACTTCTGCTGGAAGATGGCATCAGCAAAGGAACCCAGCGGCTCGGGTCCTTGCTGATCAAACTCCTCTCCCAGGTCTAGCGTCATCTGATCGGTCATGTTGCGCCTCCCGTTCGACGGTGCTTGACTGCCCGGAAAGGCAGCGCAAGAGTACACGCTACCACACCTTGTCCGGTTTGTCAAGACCTTTCTTGGGCCGGTTCCACGATCTCTGCGCGCTCGGACACGCTCAGGCCGCTCAGCAAACGGTCCCGGCACTCTTGGCACAGGCCAGTGTGGTGATCCGTCATGTTCCCGCACACGTAGCGGGTCACGTCCTGGCCCTCGACCGGCGAGAGGCGCCATCGGTTCAGCCAACAGGGGGTTTCCAACGTATCACGTCCTCACTTGATGTCGTACTTGTTCACAAGCCAGTAGAAGTCTTGGGCTTCCATCATGACGATGCTCTGGCGGTTCCCTCGGCCATGCAACTTGGCCCACACGATCTTGGCTGGCTTCTTCTCCTTCTGCTGCTCCTTGTCAGCCTGGAGGAACCAGCCAGCCACGTCCTTGTGGCCCCAACGCTGCCAGTTCTTAGCCTCGATGCTGAAGGTGGGCACTCCCTCGATGTCGCCACGGTCCTGTGCTCGGGATCCGGTGCGCTTGGCATTGGGCCAGAGGGGCTTCATGAAGCGAACGATCCAGGTCTCGAAGCGAGTGCCCTTGTCCCGTTGCTTACTCATCCTTGCCCTCCCTTTCCCGGGCCAGCAACTCGTAAGCATCCACACGGCACTGGCACATCTCGTCAGGTTGATTGCGTCGGTACAACCAACCCTTTCCCTTGCACGTTTTGCACTTGATGACAGATTGAAGGGCAGAAACAAACTCAACCTTCTGTGGCTTGAGTCCTTTCTTCTTTCCTTCTTCAACCCTTTCATTCTGTTCTTTCTTTTTCTTCTTTGCTGCATGGGAGTCTAAGAATGCAAGAACGTCAACATCTCTGGGGCTGTAATCATCCATCAGATCACTTCCCTTCGAGGGAATGTGCCAATGCGTAGAAGGTTCCAACCCAAGAGAAGATTGTATCCTTTCCTCCCATGTCCCCGGCAGTTACTCCAGGCTGTACTTCTGCTCCGATAAAGTCCCAAGACTCGCCATCAAAGAACCCATCGAATAGTTCATAAGCCTTTGTGATTAGATCGTGATAACTTTGTCCTTCCACATCAACCTTGACAACTGCACCGGGAAGATCAGAAGTTGGAAGGCTAGACATGGGTCACGTTCCCTTCGTTGGCACGGGATCGGACACTTTCTCCCTCGTGGAACCGGGAACGAAACTTTGCAAACCTTCTACGCTCTTGCCTTGTGAGCGTTTCCCCATTCATGATCTTCTCTAGCACTGGAAGATCAGAAGCATGGGCCTTGGAGACGATGTCCTTGACAAGATCCTTGTCTTCCACATCGTCCAAGGGACACTTTCCAGTGTCCTCTGTCTCGTTTCCATCTTCTGTATTCAGTTCTTGATCCTTGTGAACCTTGTTCATGGTGTACTGCATCTGATTAGTTATGTTGTTTCTAATCACTGTTGCAGCCCATGCAGTGGGATCATGAATGAATGCACCATTCTCATTCTCAACGGAGAGATAGAGATGGTAGATGGCTTCCTGTGCGATGTCGTCAAGAAATGGGTTCAAGCGATCAGAAGGGTTCAGGGAGTAGAGGATCTTATACACCAGGTTCTCAAGACCCTCATAACCATTGGTGAAGTGGGACAGGAACTCATCCCACTTGCTTTCACCAGTCACTGTTCCCTGTTCCCCATCATTCATCTTTCCGGTGGACTCTGACAGCATTGTTCTCACTCCCTTGGGCAGTGGAGTAGTGGATAGGGTTGATCTCATGTCCTTACCCTATCACACTTTCTCTCTTGGGTCAAGTCTTGGGTTCGTTCTTCACCCTTTCCCTTTCCCTGGCCCAAGGCCATTGTACAGGGGACCGTACCACAGAGAACCCAGGGTTGTCAAGTCTTGGGTTCGGGGAGTGGACACCGTGCGCGCGTGCGCGAGGCTCCGCTGCCTGGTGGTCCGGTGCCACGAAGCGCTGAGAGCCCCGTAGACGGCCTGAGACCCTCTACCCTACCCAGGGGTCGGGGAGCGAGCCCCAAGCCGTTCTAGGGGCATCTCAGCGCGTTCTAGGGGCATTCTAGGTTCGTGAGTCCTGTTGCACCTGCGCCAGGAGGTCCACAGCCTCGTGGATCGTGCCCCGGACCCCGAGGTAGCGCCCCCGGTGCCGGGCCTCGTAGACCACGGCCTTCTTTCTTCGCCGTGGCGTGATCCCCACCGGGGCCGAACCCAAACTTGACTCGGGCTCGAAAGTGTGGTACGTTGCGAAGTGGTCGGCGGGGATAGGGGCCTTGCCCTGCTTTCTCGCCAAGGCATTCGCACGACGCCACTCGGGCACCCAGCCCGGGACGCCATCAGCCATGATCCACTCCCTTGCGGGACGTGAAGATAGTGTTCATGATGATGTCTCGGGACCGTGGGCTGTACGGTTCTGCTCTCCCTGCTTCATCAACGCTCGTCCATCCCATCAGCACGGCGATGGCATCGGTGAGCACGAATGATGCAATCTCTCGGGCGGAGAGAGTGACTGTTCCTCCCTCCAAGACCAAGAGAGTGCGGTCGTCAATGGCAGAGATCACACTCAGCAAACCACCCACCACCATGCCAGTGGCAACAAGATCTGACTCGGTGCCATCGTTCTTGATGATGAAGTCCCATCGAGGATAGTTGAGCAGATTGGTCTCGGAGGAATGCGTGTCGGTCGTGGTCTCTCCCGGGCGCTTGATCCGAACAGCACACGAGAGACTGTCCATGATGTCACCGTCGCTGTCCATGCTGGGCAAGCGAAGGTTGAGCAGGGACACGATCTCGTTCTCGTAGCGCACGTCCGTGACCACGAAGCCCTCGGGCTCGGGATCACTTACCATCTGCTCATACACCGGGTTGATCCAGGCGTTGATGTCCACGTGGTCGCGGACGCCTTGGCCCAGTCGCTGGAGGAAACGACGCATCTCTGGATCCACACGCTTGAGGTAGTCCCAAGCCTGTCCCCACGTCATCCCCTCACGTGTCATGAGCCACTGAATGACCTCACGCAGCGGCCGAGGGGTTCCCGGGACCACGCTGCTGTGGATGATGGGGTCCACGTCCCAGGCCATGGACTTGAGCGCGTCCGCGAACGCCAGCCGCTTGTAGCCAAGGTGCCGAACGCCCAGGGCGAATGTGTCCTTGCCGCTTCCTGCTCGTCCGGCCACCCCGACCACTTTCTGTGGCCGAGCGTAGCCGGGCTTGCGGGCTCCGTCTGCGATGAACAGATCACTCATCGACGTTCTCCACGCCAGCCAGGGCCACGAAGTCCTCGAAGTCCACGACGCACCAGACGTAGCCGTTGTGATCATCGGTCGGGAGGTTGAGCGAGTGGACGTGCTCGGGGAGCGTAGGCTTCCGCAGGTTCTTGTTGAACCACGAACCCGCGCTGAAGTTTTCCGTCTCCCAGTGCGCGCCGTACTGCACCAGCAGCGAGCCGGCCACGTGCGGGCTGACCTCCCAGGCGTAGACCTGACCGTTGTTGGTCTCGACCCCGATCACGCTGTCCTCGCTCACGAGGATCCGGTGGATCCACGAGGAGTCCACGATCAGGACGGCGGACACGGGGTGGAAGCGGTTCTGCGTCATTGCGTTTCCTCTCGTTCGATGCCGGGGCCTTACACACCCATTGGGGTCAGTCTGCCCTCCCTGGTGTCGGCGCAAACTCGGTTCCAGCGCGCGGGCGCGGGCGCGGATCCTCTGATCTATCTCTCGGTACTTCACAGAGGCCACGTGCCGTCCTTTCTCCTTGCCTTAGTTGTGGCCGTTGTGCTTGTCGTCGGGGAAGCGGGAACTGTAGAACCCGGGATTGGTGGTGTAGGCGCGGTCGCGTCGTCCTTCCTGGCGAGGCCTGCGAGCCTTCTTGTAGTCTTGGCTGCTCAACACTGCGCTCACCACGAAGGCGGCGAAGAACACCAGGCCGAACATGACCCACGCCCCGAAGAGGATGACGAGCAGCCACACGAGGATGCTAAGTCCAAGGTCCAGCATGTGCGATCCTTTCTGAGGCCCTGAGAGCCTCTGTGTGGGCTCGGGACGCCCTACCCTACCCAGGGTATGGGCACGGCGCCCCGAGCCGTTCTAGGGGCATCTGAGCCCCGTGTGTGGTTACTACAGCCACGCCTTCGCATCCCCGGAGCCAATCTCCGGCAGGTCGGCGCTCGGGCGAAGGGCTTCCGGGCCATTGTACTCCTTGGCCTCGCCGTCCACGTCCAGGCTCAGGCCCAGCGTGAAGTCGTTCTCGATCACGAACAGCGCACCAGCCAGCCGTGCCATCTCGATCCGGTCGAGGTCGGTGAAGGCCATGTCGCTCGGGATCTTGGGCTCGTTCACCGTCTCCGTGGTCCCGTCTGGGTGGTACAGGGTCAGGTTGAGCGTGATCGTGTTCTCGGTGGTGTCAGTCATCCTCGGGATCCTCTTCTTTCTCGTCGTCGTCTTCGATCTCGTTCGATTCCAGTGCTGCATCCACCAGGGCATCGGCCTCGGGGTCGTCCAGCATCCAGAGGAGGATGGCCCGCTCTTCCTCGTCCAGGTGAGCATCATCGACCTCTCGAAGCAAGTCTTCCCGGGACGGGTACTCCTCAAACTCTCCGATCTGTGAGTCCAGGGCTTGTTGCAGGTCTTCCTTCGTGATCTGGTCTGCGGGGTCGTGATCACTCATGCTGGTCCTTGTTCTCCTCCTGCCGTTGTTGGAGGCGTAGTTGATGCCACTTTTGGTGATCTGGACCGGGACGATAGTATTCCTCGTCCCAATACCCAGGCACTTTCCGCGAGTCGTGAACAGTGTGCATGTGCGTTCTGATCTCACGTCGAAGCCTTTTGGCATCGTCACCCATCACTTGCTTGAAGGCCTCAAGGAACCCAGTCAGGACATCGACGGCGGTCATCTCGGCGTAGGTGTCCTCTGCCTTTTCCAGTACTCGCATTGCTCGAAGGTAGGGCCGCGTCTTGCGTGCGATCCCCGGGTACTTTGCCCCCCACCATGTGGTGGCAAACCTCTGCTCGATCTCTTCAGCGATCTGATAGATCGGGCGGACTTTCCTAGCCATGATAGGCTTCGATCTCTTCTTCAGTCAGCGGGCGAATGTATTCCCAGCGGCATCCTCCCTTGCAGTAACTCAAGCAAGAGCGGGGCACGTGCTTGTTCTCATTGAACGGAAGGTTCTGGTCACAGTGCTTGCAGTGATACAAACTCTTGGGCTCGACCATTCTGCTCCTTCGTGGATCAGAAGGGGAGACCTTCGCACGTTGGGCAAAGATCGGAGAAGTAGACCTCTTTCATGGTCTCAACTTCTCCGCATTCCTTGCACGCTTTCTCTTCGATCTTGACGGTCTCCCCGGGCTTCTTCTGCGTCACGAAGGCCACGCTACTGCCCCTGGGCCTCGCGGACTTGGGCTCGCTTCTCGGCGTCGTTGTTGGGATGCTGCTCGTGGTGCGGGGGCAGGGTCAGTACGTCGAGGGGCTTGGCGGGGCGCGTCTTCCACGGACTCGGGGCCGGTGGCCGGGGCGGGAAGACGTGCGGGGTGCGCTTGGCTCGGTTAGTCCAGCGTGACTGGAGCGACATGACGGGTTCCTCCTATGGCAGGTAGTTGGCGAGGGTTCCGTCGGCGGCGCGCTGCTTCTGCGTCTCCCAGGCCTCGTCGTTGACGTAGGTGGCCCGGCTGTGGTGACGCGCCTCCCGCTGGTAGTCCAGGTCTGCGCTCAAGTCTGGCCAGAGCAGTCGAACCTCGACCTCGCACAGAAACTCCAGCAGGCCGTAGTCCCCGGCCTTCTCGGCGCGCTTCTCGAAGTGCTGAAACTCTCGGCGCAGGCGCTCTCGCGTGTCGTTGGTCATGTTCAGTCCTCGCTTTTGTGGGTTCTTGTGACTCGGGTCCGTGCGGTCGTGTTGGGTTATAACACTCCGATCTATCGCAAGTCTTCGGGGTTGGCGTCCTCCCTAACCAGTCCCAGGTCTTGAAGGATCTTCAGCATGGCCTGGTGCTGGGACTCGTTGCGCGAGGAGTCGCTGCTCAGGCTGGGCAGGTAGATGGTGCCCTCGGGCTGGTCGTGCTGGGGATCGGCCGGCGAACCGTAGCCCGGCCACTGATAGTCCTTGGGGAAGGCCCCCATCAGCAAGAACCCTACCACGCGCAGGCTGCTCGGGTGGCTGAAGGCCCAAGCGATCCGGCTCGGATCCACCACGTCCTTCGTGCCCTTGACCAGCACGCGCACCTGGGCTTGCTTCCCGCCCTCCCGGCTGCGAACCGGGATGTAGGCCCACAACTCGACCTCGTGGCCGGTGCGCTGGAGCGCCTGGGCCAGGCCCGTGACGTAGGCGCCACGGTTCATGATGGTGTCCGTGTGGATGCCGCCGGAGTAGCACACGCTCGCCACCAGCGAGATCACGCGACCGGCGCGGCTGATTGTCACGGGCTCGTACTCGATCATGCACTCGGGGGTGCCCAGGCAGTAAGCGCCGACATCGACCTCGCTGCCTGCCACGTCCCAAGACTGGGTGAAGGTCATGTCCTCGACCTCGCCCTCGATCAGCGACAGTGCATCCCGAGCCACGCCGTCGCCCTTCTCGCCACCCTCCTGCCATCCGTAGGTGGCCAGGTCGAAGGCCTCGTGGGCGGTGACGTTGCCTGACCAATCCCGGCGGTCGGCGAAGGTCTCGTTCGTGGACGACGTGTGGCGGTCGCCGCTGTCGAGCATCTTCTCGGCCACGTCGGTGGCTTCTTGCAGGCTGTGGAAGGTCAGGTTCACCACGCCGTCGTCGGTGATGGTCATGTGGTCGTCGCGGATCTTCTGGACGGTGTTCGAGACTGCCATCGTTGCTCCTGTTCGGCGCTACTGGGAGTGTGCCCGGGGCGGGCGGGATCGAAACCCGCCCCGGGCAACTTTCCCTACTTCTTCAACTTGCGCCAGTCCGACTCGCTGATCCCCTTGCGGATCCGCAGGGCGTAGGCCTCGTCCCAGGTCATTCCGGCCTTGAGCAGCCGCGCCATCCCGACGCTGGCTCGCGGGCTGAAGACCACGGGCAGGTTGGCATCCTCGGCCGACTGCCGCAGACTCCGCACGGTCTCCAGCACCTTCTCCACGCGCTTGTCGTCCTCGCCCAGGATCTGGACGACCTGCTGCTGCTCCAGGGCCTCGTCCACCGGCACGAAGACCGTGGCGAAGCGGTCGAGGGTAGCGGCGTCGATCTGGAGCCGCCCCACGTAGGCCCGGTCAGGCCCGGTGCCGAAGGTGTTGGCCGCAGCGATGCAGCGGAAGTCCTCGTGACGCTGCACCATGCCGTCGGGGAAGGCCATCGACCCGTTGGACAGGCTCATGTTGATCTTGGCCAGGGTCGAGGGGTGACCATTGTCAACCTCGTCGAACAGGATCACGCCGCCGTTCTCGTAAGCATCACGGAACACGGTGCGGACGTAGTTACCGTTCGCGTCACGGTATCCGACGATCTCCGACAGTGGGGTGTTGGGGGACAGTGACAGTGCGTAGAAGTGAAGGTTCAGAGCGTCCGCGACCTGGTGGCCGATGGTGCTCTTACCCGTTCCGGCGGGGCCCACCATCCACACGTGCTCGCCAGCGTTCAGCGCCATGAGCACCTTGGGCAGCACCTGGTGCTGGAGGCCCGGGATCTTGCGGACCTCGCGGGTGGCCGCGTCGTTGATCTCGACGGTCGTGGGCAGGGACGCCTTCTTGATCTTGTCGTTGACGGTCTTGCGAACCTCGTTCAGGATCTTGTTCTCGTGCTCGCCCAACTCGTCCCGGGCGATCCGACGAACCTCGTCCTCGTCCACCTGGTCCGTGGACAGGGCCTCGATGGCCCGGCGCAGCATCTCGGTCTTGTCGTTGGCCTTGGCCTCGGGCACTGCCTCGTCCTTGGTCTCGTCCTTGGTCTCGGTCTTGGTCTCGTTGCCCTCGTTCGGGTCGGCCAACTTGAGCAGCCCCGTTTCCGGGCGCGACCAGCGCTGGGAATAGAACTCCAGCAAGTCCTGGGTAGTCCAGTCGTTCGTGTCCGGGTGGTCGTCCAGCATGACCCCGGGCACGTCCAGGTACGCGACGCCGAAGCGGGGGTGCCAGCGCTCGAAGCGGAAGGGGTTCTTCACTCGGAGGGTCAGGGTCCGGCGCGCCCGGCGGTCCAGGCGGTGGCCCGGCTTGATGTTCTTCAGCCCCGGGGAGTCGTGGGCCAGGAGCCAGTCCATGCGCTTAGCGTGCTTGTCGCAGCGGGTTCTGCCCAGGTGGTCGATCGAGGAGCCGTTGTCGGACTTGGCCTTCAGGTTCCCGGTTTCTTTCGCAGCCGCCAGGATGCGCTTGATCTGCGAGTAGTGGTGCTCCCAGGGGTAGTCGACGAACCCGACGTCTCGCACCTGACCGTGTACGAGGTAGAACCCGCGCTGGCTGGAGTAGGGGCAGGTGACGTTGCGGCCAGAGTGCTTGATCGACTGCGGAGTGTTGTCGTTCATGCCGGTTCGTTCCTTCCTTGCCGTTCGCTCGGCGGTTCGTTGATCCCAGTCTACCCGCTGACCGAGCGGCCAAACCTGCCCGGTTCAACTTCTCTCTAGTCGAGTTCCACGCCCGCGTCGTCGAGCGCTTGGCGGACTGACTCCCACGTGACGCCTACCTCGTTCCACGTGGATGGCGCGTCTCGCCAAACCTTGGTGTTGCGGACTTCATCCCACTCACGGTCGGTGAGTTCGCGCCCGGCCTCGCTCTCGGCGTCCTCGCGCGTCATGACCGTGCCGGACCACCCGAAGCGGTCCATGAGGTAGTGCAGCAGCCGCAAGGCCTCCTGCTCGGGCTGCTCGGAAGCATCGAGGACGTGGCTGGCGGCGCGGTTCAGGTCATTCATGGGTGGCTCCTCTCGTGTGTTCTGCGGCGCTGACGGTGCGGTGCTTGATCGACTGCGGAGCGGTGTCGGTCGTGTCGGCTCGTTTCTGGCCCCGAGTGTCCGTTTCGCCCTTCTCGGGGCCGTCGTCCTACTTGTTGCGGTTCCGGGCCACGAGCCGGTCCCGCACGCTCTGGAGCACTGCGAGGGCGAAGGGCACCAGCACGTAGGCCCAGGCGATGAAGAGTCCGAAGAAGAGGGCGGCGGCCAGAAACTCGCCGGTCAAGTCTGCGATGATAAGGGGGTCGATCATCTTAGATCTCCAGTCCAGGGGCGAGGTCTCGGAGGATGTTTCGCTCCTGCTCGATGAGTCTGTCCAGCCAGTCGAGGTCGGTCTCGTCCAGACGGTGGGCGTTGCGCTCACGGTAGCGTCGCAGGTGCTGGATCGCGGCGAGCGAGCGGTCCCGCTCTTGGTCGTCGTTGTGGTAGAAGGTTGCCATCTTATGCATCTCCTCGCATACTTATGCGTCCTGGTGCAGGGGTCCGTTCCACCAGATCTTGATCGCTTCCTCGGGGTCGCGCCAATCCTCGGCCACGAGGATCTCGCCCTCCGCAAACTCGCTCAGCGGGGCGACGCTTACCCCTACGATCTCTACGTCCAGGGTTCCGATGATGTCGCCGGTTGCGCTGTCGATCAGGTTCTTGCGGGCCATCGTCCTGCCTTTCCGGGGTTCGGGCTGCTGGGGGGAGTGTGCCCGGGGCTCGGGGTTCCAAACCTGCCCCGGGCACACTTTCTGCGATCAGAAGGGGACCATGTAATCGCGGCTGCCGCCCAGGTTTGCGGTCTGCTCGCTCACGATCTTTTCCGTGGTGCTCCGGGCGTAGCGCTCCGAGCGGAAGGCCTGGGCGTACTCGTTCAGGCCCTGCTGCGACAGCGCGCTGATGTCCGATGCGATCTCGCCCCGCACCAACTCGGTGATCTCGGTGCTGCCCGCGAGCGTCGCCAGCAACTGGCCCTCGATGGCCTCCACCAAGTCCTGCACGTCGGAGCCGTTGGCCTCGCCCCAGGCGTTGGTGGTGGTGATGACGCGGTAGTAACCGATCAGGAGGTTGCGGATCTGCTGGGGGCTCACGGTTCTGCCTTTCCGTCGGATCTTGGCTGCTGGAGGCATTCTACCCGCTCTCCGGGTGCCGAAACATCGTTCCTCTAGAGTCCCTGCCCGGGGGCGGGCGCCTGCCAGGCCTCGCACGCGGCGTTCAGGCCGTCGTACACTGCGTTCGGATTGTCCAGGGCTGCCACGTGGTCAATCAGAATGTCCACGGCGTCCTGGGGCTCGACGTTGAAGACGAAGCAGGTGTTGTCGCGGTCAGCGTCGCTGAAGGCGGGGCCGTAGAAGGCATCGACTACGAGGGTGGCCTGTCGGTGCCAGTCTTCGTCCCGCTGTTCCACCTTCGAGGGGCCGGTTCCGATCTCCCCGTCGTCGTTGTTCCCGATCAGACCCGAGGCCAAACTTACGATCACGACCAGGGCCAGGGTTGCGACTACTCCGAGGGTGATGAGGGCAGCGTCACGGTTTGTCACTTTTGTGCCTTTCCGGCTGGGAAGAATACATTCACGATCTCGGCGAGGGTTGCGATGTTCTCCAGTGTGCGCTTCCGGGCGTGCGCCTTCCGCACGAGGTCTCGGATCTCCGCGTCCGACACGATCCTACCCCTTCACTAGACTTCCAAACTCTTCCAGATCATGATCGTCCGGTGGCGGGGCGCGCGGCTCTCCAGCACAACGAGATCGCGCTTGACTTGTTCCAGGTTACTGTCCAAGACCTCCAGGTGCAGGAAGGGGGTCTGCCCTCCAGGTGAGTGCGCGTCTTCAATGTTCCGCAGCAGGCTGGTGGCTGCACCACTGCGCGCTTCGCGCGAGAGGCGGTTGATCTCTTCCCACACATCCTCGGACGGCAGCCAGTGACCCGTCGAAGGCTCAAGCCCGCGCCCAAGGTAGAGGATGGCCACGGCAACCTCGACCAGAGTGTCCTCGTACTCGTCTTCCCAAGGGTCGTTGCGGGGGTCATTGGGGTGGCTCGTGGCCGGTCCCCAGGTCTCGG
>LKMJ01005489.1_pt1 | contig 11947 bp, 16 predicted proteins | sample 643391 | NCBI WGS metagenome assembly LKMJ01 (sample SAMN04112250, study PRJNA286221) | soda lake metagenome | biome: soda lake; feature: Kulunda Steppe; material: water; isolation source: sample PL-Br10 brine of Picturesque Lake | place: Russia: Kulunda steppe | collected 2010-07
CACTGTCACCGACCAGCCCGACGAGGAGGAGGACTCCCGGCTGGCCGAGCACATCCTGCAGACGAACTTCGCGGGGGAGCTAAACACCCAGCGCGAGGAGATGAGCGCGCCAAACGTCACGCGCGAGCAGGTCGAGAGTCAGACCGAGGAGGTCGAGCCCGAAATCGACGCCGAGTTGCTCCGCAAGTACGTTGCCCATGCTAAATCGAACGTCTATCCGACGATGAGTGACGAGGCCAAAGAGGCCATTCGGGACTTCTACGTCGACCTGCGCTCGAAGGGGACTGACGAGGACGCCCCGGTCCCGGTCACGGCCCGGAAGCTCGAAGCACTGGTTCGTCTCGCGGAGGCGAGCGCGCGGGTCCGCCTCGCTGACACCGTCGAGATCGAGGACGCCGAACGCGTCATCGAGATCGTTCGGTCGTGTCTCCAGGATATCGGCGTCGATCCCGAGACGGGCCAGTACGACGCCGACGTCGTCGAGACGGGGACGAGCAAGTCCCAGCGCGACCGCATCAAGAACATCAAACAGTTGATCGCGGACGTCGAGGAGGATTACGATGAAGGCGCGCCCGTTGACGTGGTGCTCGAACGGGCCGACGAGATCGGGATGGACCAGTCGAAAGCCGAGCGAGAGATCGAGAAGCTCAAACAGAAAGGCGAGGTCTACGAGCCGAATCTCGATCATCTGCGGACGGCGTAAATGGACCGAATTTCAGCGATCCGGAACATCGAGGACGCGCTGGCAGCGTTCGAGGACGGCGATATCGACCTCGAAACGACCGAAGAGCGCGTGCTGGCGACGGTCCGGACCTACGCGACGAACTACGAGGGCGACGCCACTGCGGCGTATCGTGTCCAGCCGATCAGCCGGAACGAACCGGTTGTCGTTGTGGCCGCCTCGCCCACCGATGCAGTTGACCAGGTTGAATCCATCCTGGATGAGGACATCGTGGCCGAGTCTGCCGGGCGGATTTGATACTTTTTAATTAGTTAATTTTATACTGCTTTTGTTGTAACCGTTGGGTGTGATACTGGTGGTTGCCTACTCGGTTGGGGCCCGACAGACGCTCCGGAACGTCTGCTCGGCCCACGAGGAAACGATCGTACGCCGACTCGGTCGGGCGGCGCTGTTCGAGGAGACGGAACTGGGGGCCTTTCTCGCGCTTCGGCTTCGCGAGAAACACGGCTGTGACGTGCAGGTCGAACGGACCCGGCCGTTCAATGAGTTCTCGCTGGTCCCCGAGTCAGTCAGGGAGGCTGCACGGGCCTACGAAGCGCGGTCCACGCCCAGTACGTCCTACGCGAAGTTCCAGTCGGGGACGGAGCACCCGCATCCGCGTGACCTTTACGGGCAAGCGCTGACCGAATGACCGCGGAGCGAGGGCCACACTGGGTACACCCGGGCAGTGGAGTAGCGACCGCACCGGCTGTGGATCACCCCTCGCGTCTCACAGTGACGATCGATGGGGCTACAGTTCGCGGCGTTGCGGTCGACCTTCGACCGTGGTCGATCGATTCCGAGGACGCCGCGGCGGCAATCCGCGGGCGTACTGGTGCGTGCACTGTCGCGTGTTCGTATCCAGGTTCACTGTTCGACACCGTCGGGGTCGTCGAGCCCTCACTCAACGTATCGCTACGGCGGGTCCTCGCTGCGGTCGCACGTCGCCGCGGGCATCGGGCGGATGCCGCGGACGAACTTCGCTCGGTCCGGACCGAACTTGTGACGCTTGCACTCCCTTGCTGTGACCGATCCGAGCAACGACGACAGGTCGCCGCGGCCGGTGCCGATGAGACTGAACTGGCCGAACGCGTCGCAACGATCCGCGGGGAACTGCAGGCCCGTCGTGACGCTGGCGCGGACGTCGGTGCTACCGAGGAACGGCTCTCCGATGCGGTTGCGGCGCTGACGGACGCGCGGACCGAGCGACTGTCGGCCGAACAGGCGCTCAATCGGGCTCGCGAGGACAGCAGGACTCCCCGTGACCGGCGGGATCGACGCCTTCGATTGCAGGATCGCGTGCGGAACCTCGAACGGGCAATCCGTCGCGAGCTCGCCGATGCAGTCTACGACGAGTTTGCGGCTGCGATTCGGCGCGTTCCTGGTGGGGCTGCTCCGGGGCGTTCGGTCGTCGAGTACGACGGCGACGACGTGACGGCTGCTCTCGCTGTCCTCCGGATGCTGCGAACGGCGACGCCAGCGGTCCTCGCAGTGGACCGGTTTGATGGACCGGAACCGGCGGCACACGAACTTGGTGTCCCCGTCTTGCGGGTCTGAGCGGACGGAAGTTCAAGTACGATCGGGCGGCCAGCGTCCCCATGCCCGAACTGTCGTGGACCCAGCGGCGAGAGAACGGCGTAACGCTCGTCGAAGCGGTAATCGAGAGCACGGCGCCGACCGGCGAGGCGGCAATAGCGCTTCGGAGTACGCTCTCTGGCCCGGTCTGGCCGCCACGCTCACAGGGAGTGCCGATGGCTGGCTGGGACGGTGATCGGTACGAGACGACCGTCGAGAGCGGCTGTCGGGTCGCTGTCGGCTTCGCCTCTCCCGGAGAGCCGTGTGAGCCACCGATCGAGATCGTCGAGTCGGAACCGGTTGCGCGTGTCGATGACGACAAAGACGAGGCTGTCGACGCTGCCGACGTGCTCCGGGCGCTCGGTGATCCCACACCACCTCGGAGAGCTATTCCGACCTCGGCTCCGAATAGTTCGTTGCCGGACGAGTGGCTCCCCGCGGGAAACGACCTCGACGCCGAGACGGAACGTGAGCGATGATTCTGGCCGTGACAGGGGGGAAAGGTGGTGTCGGAAAGTCGACCGTCGCTCTGAACGTCGCTTCCGAACTCGACGCCGTGGTCGTCGACGCTGATCTCGGGATGGCCGATCTGCCCGAGCGTCGTGGGCCTGACCTGCACGAGGTCCTCGCCGGGCGCGCGGATCCGATCGAGGCGGTTGACGAGAGCGGACCCGTCGACTTGCTCCCCTGTGGCCGGTCGATTCATGGGCTGAACGCCGCCGACCCGACCCGTCTCGTCGAGGCAGTCGAGACCGTCGAGCGGGAGTACGGTCGCGTCATCGTCGACTGTCCGGCGGGGATGTCCGCCGATGCTGGGCTCCCCTTGCACGTCGCCGAGCGGTGTCTACTGGTCACCTGTGCCGACGAGTTCGCCTTGCCCGATGCCATCCGTGCGCGGGCATTAGCAAGGGTTCTCGATGCGGGTATCGAACGACTGGTGCTCAACATGGCGGGCGAATCGCCACCCGTCGACCGGGTTCGATCGGTGTTCGGGACGCCGGTCGTGACTGTCCCTCACTCCGATGTCGTTGCTCGTGCCCAGCGAAACGGTCGACCGGTTTCGGCGGTTGCTTCCGGAGCGGCGGCAGCAGCGCAGTTCGAATCGCTCGCGGGGGCGCTCCACTCGGAGTGACCCGGCCAGTCAGTCCATCTCGCAGAGTGCCTGAAACACCGACCGAAGCGTGACCGGCGAGACGTCCGCGACCCCCGACGCTTCCTTCTGTGTCAGGTCCTCGTCCAGCTCGCAGGCTGCGGTGTACAGACAGCCTGCAGCGACGCCGCTCGGGTCCCGTCCTCCGAAAACGTTCGCCTCGCGCCCCTCACTGGCCAGTTCGCGTGCGCGCCGCTCAAGTTCGGTATCGAGGTCCAGTTCGCTGGCAAAGCGGGGCAGATACTCTCGCGGATCGATCGGGCCGACCGGCAGTCCGAGCTCTCTGTTCAGGGCACCGTAGGCGGCTTTAAATTCGCCACGATCCGCACGCGCGACCGTCCCGATCTCGTCGATCGTCCGTGCGACGCCATTGACCCGGCAGGCGGCGTAAGTCGTCGCCGCTGCGAATCCCTCCAGGGAGCGCCCACGCAGCAGATCCTCTTTCTGTGCGGAGCGAAAGAGCGAGCACGCGCCGTCCCGCACCGACTGTGGAAGGGAGAGCGCGGAGACCAGCCGTCGGATCTCCGTGAACGCGTACACCTGATTTCGCTCTACTTTCGTCGAGATCTGCGAGCGGTTGTGCTCCCGGCGCATCCGTGCGACTCGCCGTCGCTTGCGGCCGGTGAGCCGCGTCCCGGAGCCGGTACCGATCTCGGTCGAAAGCCCCCTGTCGTGGCGCGAGCGAGTCAGAGGTGCGCCAGTCCGCTTTCGGTTGCGGTCGTCGTCCTCGAACGATCGCCACTCCGGGCCGCGGTCGATCCGATCCGCACCGACAACCAGCCCACACTCCGAACAGAGCGTCTCGTCGCCGTCTGCAGTCAATCTACCACCACACTCGGGACACGCGTTCGCCGTCGTACTGCCACTCATACAGTTGGATCTTGGTCCCGATCAGGTATTTAAAGAAGGGATATATCTGGAATAAACTCCCGGGCCGTCCGAGTCGAACGTACCGGTTACCGGTACGTCATCGTTCGTTTCAGAAAATTATTTGTGATACCATCTCTAAATGAGGGCGATGCTTTCGGAGATCGCCGACGGTATCGAGCTCACCGAGCGCCAGCGCGATCGGGGGATCGCTACCGTCGACGAGACTGACAAGACGCTGGCCGAGGGGCTTGTCGAGCACGCCGACGAGCTACCCTGCCAGCCAGCAACGGCCGCGACGGTCGTCGATACCTACACCGCCGGACGGAGCGTCGGCGACGTGGCTCGCGAGGCGGGCGTCACACCGATGACCGCGGCGAAAACCCTCCACCTGCTCGGCATTGAGGGGCTGTCGCCGCTCGCTCCGCGGGCGCGAGAGATCGTCCGGGACTGGCAACGCGGCGAGCTTTCGCGCACTGACGCGGAGACGCTCGTCCAGGCGAGCGAGACGGAGTTCGCACTGGCCGCGTTCATCGAAGCTCACGACCCGATCGACGGTGTGACCGAGCTCACTGGGGCCGCGCTCGCCGAGCACGGTGATGCGGCGGTCGACAAGCGTGATCGACTGGCCGAGACGATGAGCGGCGTCGGCGAGCTTCGCTGATCAGGGCCGAAGCCGTTCTGCAAGTCCCGGCTCCTCGAATGCGAGATCTAGCGACCGGTCGAACAACTCCTCCGCCACCGCCGCAATCGCCGGTGCGAACTCCGCGTCCAGCGCCGTGACGGCCGGTGTGTCGGCAACTGCCGTCAGTTCGCTCTCCGGTACTGCGATATCGATCGAACCGTCCGGCAACTCCCCGGTCCGGTTCGCGACTGCCAGATCGTCGGTCGTTCCGACGTCGGTCAGGCGGGCCCGCGTCCGCTGGAGGGCGTCTACGCCGCGGGTCCTTCCGGGTGCCACCAGCCCCACCCGATCAGCCGCGGTTACTGCCGCCACCGCGGGATTCGTCGCTACCGGCGGCGTGTCCACGATCACGTAATCAAACTCCGTCGCTAGCTCATCGAGCACGTCCTCGAACGTCGTCGCTGCACCGGCAGTCTTGGCGCGGGCGAGCGCCCCGAACGAGGCACGGGATGGCAGGCATTCCAGTCGCCCCTCGGTGTCGACCGGCAGTTCCTCCGTCGCTGCGAGCGGCTGTGGGTCCTCATCGGTCACGAGCGTCACGATGTCGTCGTCGATCCGACCGGGAACGTAATCGGACAGTCCCTGCGTTCCGAACGCGACATCGGTTAGTGCGACATCCGCACCGTCCATCGCGAGCGCGGTCCCCACTTCCACCGTCATTCGTGTCGCCCCTGCACCGCCGGTGACACCGGCGATCGCGACTGTGGTCGCTTCCGTCTCCATGAGAATATTGTTGGCTTTTCTTCGGAGAAAAATGTATCTAATTATGGGCGGTCATTCGATAGCAACTGCACACCCGACAACCCCGCCGACGCCGAGACGCTGGTGTCGCCACCCGTCCTCGGCTTCGACGAGCACCGTTCCCTCCGCTGTCAGGACGAACGTCCGGTCCCCGTAGGCCACGTCGACTGGAGTCTCGTCGACCGGTAGCTCGACCGGTGCCCAGCGGTCCCCATCCGGGTTTGCCGTGTAGAGCGTCCCGTCGATCACGGCGTGACGCCGCCCGCCGCCGTCGCTCGTGACGGCTCTCGCGTCGCCCTCGCGGAGCGTCATCCAGCCGTTCCCGAGTTGGTAGAGTCCGTCCGCCGTGCCCGCGAGCGGGGTTCCAGTCGCGTCAATGTCTCGAACCTGATCGAGTCCGGCGGCGACGTGGCCTCCGTCGACGATGCGGTAGACGCCTGTCTCGGTTCCGACGAGCGCACCGTCGATCGCCGTGACCGCGCCCTCCGTGGTACCGATCTCGTCGATTCCGTCCGATCCAACCCGTACGACACGCCCCTCGTCGTCGCCCGCGATCACGTCCTCGCCATCGAACCCGACCGCGCTTGCCGGGCCCACGCCGAGATCGACCGGCTCCTCGCCCAGCAGCGTGACGTCCTCGTCGGTCGCTACGACGATCCGGCCCGGCGCGCCGGCGATATCCCGGACCGGCGTGCGGTACTCCAGCCCGAACTCGCCGATGCGCGGCCCCGAGAGCGAGGCGACGATGACGCCAAGTTCCGTCCCGACGAACAGTCGGGTCCGGCCTTCCTTGCCGCCAAAGATCCGTTTCTCCCTGATATCGTCCATACGAGAGACCACGGTGCGGTGTCCCGAAAGGATTCCGCCCCGACTTCAGAACTCCGGATCGGATTCGACTGGCACGCCCTCGTCGCCGTCGAGATCGAACTCCTGGCGGAGCTCGCGGATCCGGTCGCGGATGTCCGCCGCGAGCTCGAACTCCAGGTTCTCGGCGGCCTCGTTCATCCGCCGTTCGAGCTCCTGGATCTGCCGGGCGGCGTCGTCCTCGTCCGCCGGCCCCTCGCCCGCCACGGAACTGGTGTCTGTTTTGCTGCCGGGCAGGTTCGTCTCGCCGATCTCCTTTTCGATCGTGGTCGGCTCGAAGCCGTGTTCGTCGTTGTATTCGCGCTGGATCTCGCGGCGGCGCTGTGTCTCGTCGATCGCCGCGGCCATCGAGTCGGTCACCTCGTCGGCGTACAGCACGACCTCTCCCTCGACGTTTCGGGCGGCCCGGCCCATCGTCTGGACGAGCGTCGTCTCCGAGCGCAAGAATCCTTCCTGATCGGCGTCGAGGATCGCGACCAGCGAGACTTCCGGGATGTCCAGCCCCTCACGGAGCAGGTTGATCCCGACCAGCACGTCGATCTCGCCGAGTCGCAGGGAGCGGATCAACTCGTGGCGCTCCAGGGTATCCGTCTCGTCGTGCATGTAGGCCACGTCGATGCCCGCCTCTTCGAGGTACTCGGTGAGGTCTTCGGCCATCCGTTTCGTGAGTGTCGTGACGAGCGTCCGGTCGCCCGCCTCGATCTGGGCGTCGATGCGATCCATGAGGTTCTCGACCTGACCGGTGGCGTCTTCGACCTCGACGGCGGGGTCCACGAGGTGGGTCGGGCGAACGATCTGCTCGACGATCTGCCCGGAGTGCTCGCGTTCGTAATCGCCCGGTGTCGCGCTGACGTACAGCGTCCGGTCGGTTTTCTCCTCGAACTCCTCGAAGGTGAGGGGACGGTTGTCGAACGCCGTTGGCAGCCGGAAGCCGTTTTCGACGAGCGATTCCTTGCGCGATTTGTCGCCCGCGAACTGGCCCTTGATCTGCGGGATCGTCTGGTGGGACTCGTCGATCACCGTCAGAAAGTCGTCGGGGAAGTAGTCCATCAGGGTATAGGGAGCTTCGCCGGATTCGCGGTCGGCCAGATACACCGAGTAGTTCTCGATCCCCGAGCAGTAGCCCGCCTCGCGCATCATTTCGAGGTCGAAGGTGGTGCGCTCCTCGATGCGCTGGGCCGCCAGCATGTCGCCCTTCCGCTCGAAGTAGTCGATCCGATCGTGCATGTCCGACTCGATCTGGGCGATGGCCTCTTCCATCGTCTCGTCGTCGACCGAGTAGTGCTCCGCCGGGTGGAAGAGGACCGCGGGCTCGTCACTTTCCACTGTGCCCTCCAGCGGATCGACCTTGATCATCCGGTCGATCTCGTCGCCCCACAGTTCGACCCGCACCGCGTACCGGCCGTACATTGGGTATATTTCGACGGTGTCACCGCGCACCCGGAACGTCCCCTGCGTGAAGTCGACGTCGTTGCGCTCGTAGTTCAGATCGACCAGCCGCTTTAACAGCTCCTCGCGGCCGATCTCCTGACCCACTTCGAGGCGCAGGGACATCCCCTCGTAGTTCGCCGGGTCACCGAGCCCGTAGATCGCCGAGACGGAGGCGACGACGATCACGTCCTCGCGCGTAAGCAGGGAGCGCGTCGCCGAGTGACGCAGTTTGTCGATCTCGTCGTTGATCGAGGCGTCCTTGTCGATGTAGGTGTCGGTCTGCTCGACGTAGGCTTCTGGCTGGTAGTAGTCGTAGTAGGAGACGAAGTACTCGACGGCGTTGTTCGGAAACAGGTTCCTGAACTCCTCGTAGAGCTGTGCCGCGAGCGTCTTGTTGTGGGCGATCACCAGCGTTGGCGTCTGGATCTCCTCGACGAGCCACGAGACGGTGTTGGTCTTGCCCGACCCCGTCACGCCCAGCAGGGTCTGCTCGTCCATCCCCGCGCGATACCCCTCGGCGAGTTGTGCGATCGCCTCGGGCTGGTCGCCCGCGGGATCGAACGGCGCGTCCACCTCGAAGGGTCGTTCCTGCTCCGGCCGGTCGGGCGAGAGCGGCCCGGAGTTCGTCTCACTCATTACCGGTAACTGGTGTGGGAACCACTTGAGACGCTCGGCTCGAACGGTCGGGTCCTATCTATCGACCGTAGTACAGATACGAGAACAGCACGAACGCCAGTATCGCGCCCACTATTCCACCGACGAACGCGAAGGGGAGTTCGAGCGACCAGAGGATACCCCAGCCGGCTCCAGCCCCGGCGAGTACGATCACGGCGATCAACAGTCCTACTTTCCACCCTTCTCCCGACTCGCCACCCTGTGTTCGTGCCATATGTCTACCATCATAGGCAAGGTGTAAGGATGCTTTCCTTCGTCAGCGTTTTGCCCGCCCAATTCGTTCGCTCGAACGATGGATCTCCCCCTGTCCGACGTCTCAGAGAGTCAGGCCGCGATGGGTCTCGGCGCGGTCCTCATCCTCGCAGGCTCCCTGCTCCCCTGGTGGGTCACGCCGGTCGAGTCGAGCACCGGTCTTGCGGGCGATGGCGTCTTCACCATGCTCTTTGGTGCGGTCGTGCTCGGCATCCTCGTCTTTCAGGACACCAACGAGCGGACGGGCATCGTCGTCGCCGGGTTCGGCGTGCTGACCGCGGTCGTCGCCGGATGGTTCTGGTACGGGACGGCGACGGATCCGGCTGCAGCGGCCGGGCCTGGCGTCTACCTGACACTGCTCGGTGCAGGGACGCTGCTCGCCGGTGGCTGGATGGGCTATCGCGAGGTACAGGACTGACAGAATGCGTTCGGGAGAACGGTTTTATCGTTTCCGGGCGAACGCTCGGACATGTCCGACGAACTCGCAGACGCGAGCGACGTACTCCGAGAAGCGAGCGAACTCGCCGACCAGCACCGGGACCGGCTGTACGAGCGCTCGAACGCGCTCGCCGAACTGGCTGCGGGCGATGCGCAGGTCGATCACGGCCGGTTAGCCCGGGAAACGAACAAGCTTCACGATATCGGGGGCGATCTCGACGACGAGGCCGCCGACCGCGTCGAGCAGGCACGCGACCTGATTGCAACCTATCGGGAGGATCTGGAGGGCGTCTAGGTCGGGAGTTGATCTGCCAGTCGCTCGTAGGTCTCGGTCGGTATCGCCACGCCTGGGGGTCCGGCGGCTCCATCGACGAACTGCAGGCGCAGGTAGGTCACCGACCCGAGCGGAATCGGCTGAACCGACTCGACCGCGCTCAGATCGACCTCGCGGCCCTCGAAGGTGATCCGACCAGCCTCGGGATCGTACTCACCGTCGCCCTCCAGTAGTGCCCGGGCGGGGAAGACGATCGCCGCCAGAACGAGCACGATCCCCGCCACCGCGCCGTTGATCGTGAGCGTCGCCGATCCGAGGAAGTACGCGAGCAGGAGCTGTGCGGCGACGACATCGGCGACGAGTAGGCCATCCTTGCGGCCCCAGTCCCTGCCAGAACTGTCGGTCGCGGTCCCACCCAGACGGCTCCGATTGACGATCGGCAAAAGGACGTGCAGGGCGAGCGCGACGCTCACCAGGGCGACGACGCCGTAGAGAACTGCGGAAAGTGGATCGGCAAACGGCGTCGCTACGAACGGGTAGACGAGCACGACGGCGAGCAAGGAGCCGCCGATATACGCCACGACGCCGGCGGTGAACCACCGCAACAGCGGCGTCTCCGTCAGGACCGACCACTCCACGGGTTCTGCGTCCTTCGGCATCGGTTCGTCGTTCCCGCCGCGCCGCCGAAAAGCTGACTATCCGCCTTAGCAGACTGGCTTGGGATTCACGCCCATCGCTTCGAGCCGGTCGGTGTACTCGTCGTAGGCTGCCTGAATCACGGCGCTGGCAGTCGCTTCGGCGGCTTCCCAGTCGCTCTCTCCCTCGCAGACATCCTCGAGCAGGTCGAGTAGCCGTTCCTCGCGCTCGTCCAGCACGTCACCGTAGCCCCGGAACGTCGACGCCGTGGTCGGGTCGGCCTCGCCGACGAAGAAGCCGGTGCGCTGTTCGGTGAGCTTGCCGGCGACGAGCGTCGCGCCGACAAGTCCGCCGAGTCGCTCCACCGTCGAGTCCGCCTCCCGGAGCTGCTCCTGTGCTGGCGGGACTTCCCCTGGCTCGTGGTTGCCCAGCTCGTTGAGCAGTTCCTCGTAATGGTTGGCCTCCTCGCTTGCGATTTCGTCGTACGCGGTGGCTGCCGCCCCGTCGCTTTCCTGTGGCACCCACGAGGCAACGGTCTCGCTGGCCGCGTGGAGCCGGTCGGCCGCGCTGGTCAGGACTGCGTTCTCGGTCATCTCGCCATCAGTAGTTGCGTACAGTGCCTTGGAGGAGCCGAGCCGCGAGAGGGCCGTCTCATTCGCGTCGCGGACGCGCTCGCCGAAGTCGTCGTCGGTCATGCTCCTCCGTACGGCGTTCGGTCGCTTGTAACCACCGACTACGTTGCTATGGTGGTGACTGGCTGTCCTCGTCCGTGTTACAATGTGATATTGTATACAATGTTACACCACAGACGGCGATCCACATCGGTTACTCAATCGATCACTTCGCTGTCGTCCGCACCGAGCGCGCCGACGAACTCCATCCGCGACTCGTACCGGTACCAGCCACAGGCGAGTGCAGCTCCCACGGCGTTGGCAACCATATCGAGGACGTCGTAGCGCCGGTAGGGAACGAACGCCTGCCCGATCTCGATGCCGAGGCCAAAGAGCGTCGCGACGCCGAAGACGAGCGCAACCTTCGTGCGCGTCGAAAAACCTGTCTCGACCAGTGCGTACGCCAGCAAGAGCCCAAAGCCCAGATACGTCGCGGCATGCCAGAGCTTGTCGAAGCCAATCGCGCCCGTCTCCGGCGTCTCGGGCGGGACGACGAGCAGGGAGGCGGCAGCGATCGCCGCGGCGGCGACGGCGACGGCGCTCCAGCGAAGCCAGCGCGGGACCAGTGGAATCCGAGCCATCGGCTGTGCGGTGGCTGTACTATAATAAAAACGTATAGATGTGTTCCGCGGCTCGCAACCGCGCTCGCCGCTCCACTACGAGGGCTCGCGCGCTTCGCTTATTCGCCCTTCTCCGCGGGTCGTTCCTCCCCGCTCCGATTCGCGGTCGACTCCATCGCTACGCTCAGTCGTCTTGCTCCACGGCTCGCACCCACACTCGCCGTTTCGCTTCGAGATTCACGCTCCCGTCGGTCGCTCCGAATCTCGCTATTCGCCTTTCTCCGCGGGTCGTTCCTCCCCGCTCCGATTCGCGGTCGACTCCGTCGCTACGCTCAGTCGTCTTGCTCCACGGCTCGCACCCACACTCGCCGTTTCGCTTCGAGATTCTCGCTCCCGTCGGTCGCTCC
>LKMJ01005491.1_pt1 | contig 11945 bp, 18 predicted proteins | sample 643391 | NCBI WGS metagenome assembly LKMJ01 (sample SAMN04112250, study PRJNA286221) | soda lake metagenome | biome: soda lake; feature: Kulunda Steppe; material: water; isolation source: sample PL-Br10 brine of Picturesque Lake | place: Russia: Kulunda steppe | collected 2010-07
CCCCACACACACACACACACACGGAAGGGGCAGTTGCATGCGTGCGGCGGCCCACATGTGGAAGCAGAGCACGCGCCTCTCCTCGCCTGCTCTTGCGGCACACCTCATGCGCAGCATGCACATCACATGGCAGCGCCCGATGGCAGACTGAGCGCGTGCGCAGGAGCACCATGCCGGAAATTGTGCGGGCCAATGCCCACGTGCTGTCGCTGCTGCCGCTGCGCCCGCGCCAGGCAGCCTACTTGCAGTGTGCACATGCTCGCAGTGTGCGCATGCTTGCGGGCATGAGCGAGGTAGAGGGGCAGAGCGCCTGAGAGCCCCCTGGGGGCACCGTGCTAACTCGTGCGTGCCCCATTGTGTGCACATGCAGCATGAAACGCTCCCGCCGCCACAGCTACTCAGTCCCGGCGTAGGTCATCACCTGGCGGTGCTGCGCGCCTCTGGCCTGGTAGCTCAGGTAAGGGCGGGGGTGGTGGCTCGGGTAAGGACAGGGGTGGTGGCTCAGGTAGGGTAGTGTGGCTGCTCAGGTAGGGTGTGGGGGTGAGTGCGCTCATAGTCGCTTCCGAGTGTGTTCTTGCTTCTGTGTGCATGCATGCAGTGGGTGTCTATGTGTGTTGATGAGTGAGTTGAGGTGTACTTGGTGTTCATATTGGGTGAAAATGCGCACATGTGTGTGCGTTGAGGGGGGGCATGTTGTGTGCACATGAGTGCGCATGTGGAGACTGCATGGGGCGTGTGCCGCTGGTCCTGGAGGCCCTCCCTCACATTTGGTAGCCACACATGCAAAAGATGGAGTTGCACGATGGGGCGGAGACGGACAAAGCGGGAGAAAGTGTTGGGTGTGTGAGAGGGAGGAGGCAGGGCAACTCATGGCAATGTGGCGTGCACATGTAGGTGGCGGAGGATGCGTCTGTGCTGGGGCTGTGTCATGCGCTGGGCCAGGAAGTGCACAACCTGACCCAGCTGGTGCACGCGCACCCATCAAGCACAGGTGTGTGTGTATGTGTGTGTGTGCACGTGTACGTGTACATGCACAAGTGTGTGTGTGTGTGTGTGTGTGCACGTGTACGTGTATATGTGTGTGTGTGTGCACGTGTACGTGTATATGCGTGTGTGTGTGTGCACGTGTACGTGTACATGCATGTGTATGTCTGTGCGTATGCTCGTGCGCGTGTGTGTCAAACCGCATTTACCAGCCCTGACTTGCTGTGCCCAAAGCATCCATTACCACATGCGTTTGTCCTCATGGCCTGCATGGTGACATACGTGCGTTGCTCATGCACCCGCCCACCCACCTAGAAGCACCAAAAACCACCCCCACCTCGCCACCGCCTCACGCTCTCATGTGCCCCCTGCGCACTCCCCCAACCCCTTTTGCTGCCTCCCACAGGCTACTGGTACCTGCTGGCGCTGGTGTCGCTCCACCAGGCCGGCAGCAGCGGCGGCCAATGCCACCTGTACCGCCGCGCCCATGCCCGGTACGCGCCTGCATACCTGCCAGCGTCAGTCCATCTGCCCATCCGCCACTGAGTGACTGAGTCAGGATGACTAAGGTTGGCCCATGAGCCCGACGATCTATCAGAGCCCATCAGTCACTCTGTCCATCAGCACCGGCCTGCCATTTGCGCCCCCTAGCATGCCCAAACAGCAAGCCTTCCCCTATGAAGATTCCGAGAGAGGGCTTGCGAGCGAGCAGCCACACCATGTGCCCCCTGCCGCGCGCCCTACGCTTGCAGGTGCACCATTGCGCTGGGTCTGGCACAAGCAGAGTACCAGCGCGCAGCGGCGGCGGCCGCTGCAGAGGAGGCGGACACCAGCAGATCTGCGCCAGGACCTGCAAGGGTGCCGCTGGTCATGCCCCCCGCGCTGCAGATGCTAGCACCGGCGCTGCAGCAGAGAGCATGTGAGGGGCGGACGGGGGGTAGGGGCGTCGGTTGGCGCACAGCACGTTGGATGGATTGCGTGATCTGGATTGGACCCTCAGAACTCAGAGCCATGCTGGTGTCTTATGCACTGGTGTAGGGGCGAGCGCGGCTGCAGCCCCTGCCCGCCGCAGTGTGCCGTTGCCGCAGCCACGCATGTGTTCAGGCCTGCCCTGCTTGTGTGTATGCATGCATGCGTGCGTGTTCAGGCCTGCCCTGCTTGCGTGCATACGTGCATGCGTGCACGCAGCACCCGCCGCCGCTGCAGCTCCCGGACCCATGGCCGCCGCCCGCGACTGCCTGGCATCCGTCGTTCTGCGGCTGCTGGCCGCCGCCAGTGAGAGCCTGCTGCTGTCGCGGCGGCCAGGTTGCGCAGCGCGCGCCAAGGACGCCGCCACTGACGCGTGAGTGGGGGAAGCTGTTGCGCTGAGCTGCCTCTCTGCGCACACTCCGGGCGCGCGGGGTGTGCGTGCGTGTGGGCGGGTGTGTGTGTGAGCAATGCTGAATGGTGGGTATGGCACCTGGACACTGCCCAGTCGGCCCTCGTGATACCCTAGCAGGCAGATGCCACAGCTGCCCTCCCATGTCTGCAAGTACAGGCGCCAGGTCAACCGTGCTTCAAGCTGCATCAGCGGCTTTGCAACTATCAACATGCACACATGCACACATGCAACAATCAACACACACACAGGTACGCACGCACACACGCGCACGCAAGCACACAACATGCGCACACACAAGTGCCCAAGCGCGCACACACACACACACGCACATGCACATTCAAGCACGCATGAGCCCCGCACATGTGGGTGGGTGCCCATGCATGTGCATGTGCAGGCTGCGCTGGGCGCTACAGCACTGCCCGGAGCGCGCAGCCCTGGCGCACCAGCAGCTGGGCCGCTGCCACCTCATTGAGCACCACACGCCCAATGCAGAGGTGTCGCTGTCTCAGGTGGGTGCGCAGTCACACACACACACACATGTCCCTGTTTGCCCAGCGCTGTGCTCTAAGTGGCGCATGCTGACCTGCGCACTTTGTGAAAGCGCACGCCCTGCCCGACATGGTCACCCATCCTTGCATTGACCGGTGCCCATGCTCGCATCAACTGTCGCTGCCACTTGTCCTTGCATTAAGTGGTGCCTATGCCGGCATCAGCCTGCGTGCACAAGCAGCGCCTCTCGCGCAAACACACCCTCTGTGTGTGCATGCAGTGATGCATTGTGTGTGGCGCATGAGTGGGCATACACGCGCACACGTGTGCACAAGCTGCATGTATGAGTGGGCATACACGCGCACACGTGTGCACAAGCTGCATGTATGCATCGCACAGGCACATTTACACATTTGCACACACATGAAAACGTGCGCACACACACACGCACGCATGCACACACACTGATGCCGAGCAGGCACGCATGCGCACAGAAACATTGGCGCTTTGGGCTTGCATCATCCCAAATTGTATGCGTCCATATGCAGCAACGCGCTGGGCCTGCCTTGTGGCTCCTCCCCTCCCCTTGCCCACCTCCTGCAAACCATGCCTTGCAGTCACCCCCCTTCCCATTGCCCACCTCCTGCCTATCAAGCCTTGCAGCCCACCCCCTCCTTCTTCCCACCTCCTGCTTATCACGCCTTGCAGCCCCCCCTCCCCCTCCCCCTTCCCTCCTCCTGCTCATCACGCCTTGTCACCCACCACCTGTTTCTGGGGCCCCCAGCACCAAAAGCCACCGGCTCAGCAACTCGCATGCGTCACAGGGTTGCAGCACACGTCTGTGCACATGCCCAAGCCCGGCGCACCAGTGCCATGCTCCTGCTCAACCCAAGTGCGCAGCTCCACCTCTTTGAGTCTCCCATGGCAGCGCCTGCAGCACCACCTCCTCTGCACTTGTAGCACGCCTACTGCTCTGCACTTGTAGCACACCTCTTGCTCTGCACACGTGGAGTGTCCTCCTTTCCACACATAGCTTCTCCTCCTCTACAAAACCAGAGGGTGCCTCCAGCTCAAGACCATGGCATCCCCTTCTCAACCGCGGCACACCTCTCCCTTCTTCTCCCCCAGAGCATCTCTTGCTGCGCACCTGTGGCACATCTCTGCCTTATCATCCGTTGCACCTGCTGCTGCACGCCCATGGCAACGCAGGCCGCGCGGAACGGGGACCTCCCCTCTGTGCTGGAGTACGCGCGCCTGCTGGGGCAGGCAGGGTCATCGGCCGCTGACCAGCGCCATCACCGCCACCCGCAGCAGCAGCAGGAGGCCGCTGCGGCGGTGATGCCGGGGGCTGAGGGCGGAAACACTGCCGCTGAGTGGCTGGCGGGCGCGCTGCAGGTGTGTACCCATTGTGGGCGCGTGCGTGTGGAGTGTGTGTGCATGAGCATGCGTGCGTGTTGGTGCGTGCGTGCAAGAGGGTGCATGCGCATGCTCCTCTCCAGAAGGCCCTCAATGTGTGGCCTGCCTGTGAGTAACCCCTTCTCACCCCCACCCCCCCTTCGCTTTGTCCCTTTTGTGCTTGCGCCCACAGGCCAAGGCATTCAGTGCTCAGCCCTGGGAGCAGCCACTGCACGCCGCTGCACAGCTGGCGCAGTTGCCGCTGCTCTGGCGGCAACCAGGAGGCGAGGAGGCCGCGCAACTGCTGGCCAAGAGCCTGGTGGAAGCGCAGGTGTGGCTGCGGGCTCTCGTGCGTTCACTTACTTTTTCTGCGCTCTTTGTGTGAGCATACCAGGGTTTTATGGGGCGGGTGCGTGCAGGATGCAAGCGCAGTGGGGGGAGGGAGTGCGGAACATTAACACACCTTGTGTGAATGTGCGACACTAACACACATGCGTGCAGCTTCAAAATGGTGTGCGCCTTGCTGCACGCACATGCGACATTCGGACAAGCCCAGCGGGTATGGCTGAGAGCATGCATCCCTGCAAGCGCTTCCTCCACTTGCCTCATGGATCAGCCACACACACTTTTGCCCTCCAGCTCTCTCTTGCCCTTCCCCCTGTGCGAGGAGCACGACCTCTAACCCCACTCACTTCCCTGTGAGCCTCGTGCTGCAAACCTGCCTGGCACCCACTGTGCGCGCCCTGCGCAGCTGCCTGCAAAAGCACGCCCTGCCGCGCATGTGCTGCTGGCCTTCTCCGCCCTGGCATCCATCAAGAGCCTGCCAACAGCCGAACAGCAGCAGGAGGGGCAGGAGGCGGTGGAGCACAGGCGCAAGAAGCTGGGCCTGGAGGCACGGTGCGCAGGAAGAGGGGGGGCGCTGATGTGATGGGTGACTGTGCGGTCCCTCCAGGGTGATGCGCGCCTCATGTTCACTTGTGGCCCTTCAGTGCGCAGCCCCTTGGTGTGCCTATTGTGCGCATGTGCCCCTTCTGTGTGCAGCCCCTTAATGCGCCTATTGTGCGCTTGTGCCCCTTTGTATGTGGCCTTGCATGGGTGCCCGCTCAGCTGAGCTCAAAACAGCCCCACTGAGCACACGGGCCAATCCCTCTCAAGCAACCAATGCTGTTGCAGCCGAAGGCAAGCGAGCCGGCTGCTGCTGGATGTTGGATGAAGTCCACTGGCAGACAGGCAGGCAGGCAGGCAGGCAGGCAGGCAAAACATGCAGGCGGACATGCAGGCGGACACACAGGCCACCAAACAGGCGGACAGGCGGGCAGGCAGGCAGCGCCCGCCTCCGCCAATTCTGTCTTGCCGTGGCTGTGGTGCACCGCACTGACTCTCGCATGAGCACCGTGGCATGACATGGCCGCTGCGTGCTGCTGCACCGTGGCATGACGTGGCATGATGCATGACGTGGCATGACGTAGCATGACGTGGCCGGTCCCTGCGTGCTGCTGAAGGGATACGCATGAGCCTCTGACCAGCACGTGGCCAAGAGGCTGGTGCTCAAATCACGCATGTTTGTGTCCAGCCTGCTGGCCTGATGGGTGTCAGCTAAGCTGCCCTTGCTCGGGAGGCTCAACTTCATAGCCTTACTTAGGCGCTAGAGGAGACCTACCAGCTCATAGCGTGGGTGAGGCTATGGGCGTACACAGCAGCCTTGCTGGGGCACGCGAGCGCGGCACGCAGCACCTCTGTATATGTGAGGGGTTGCCGGGGCCGCAAGGGGGCCTGAAGCCCTTGCGCCGTCCCTCTGTTGGCATGCGCCGTCCCTCTGTTGGCATGCACAGGCCTCTGCAGCCCTCAAGAGGTTTGACGCCTGGACGCCCAAAAGGGAGCACATGCACCATCGTCGACACCGCCACTCCATGCGCGGGCCACCTTGGGGGGTGTGCGTCATGCGCAGGAAACACAGAGGGAGGTTCATGGCGGAGCAAGGCGGCCTCAGACACTGTGCGGCGCACACACGCGCATGCAGGTGGGCTGCGACCTCGGCCCTGAAGCTCATGGATGCTGCGGGCGCCAGCAGTACCAGGCGCACTCTGCTGCTGCCCATGCAAGCGCGCGCCCTGCGCATGCCATCGGCGGGCGGGAGCGGCAGGCAGGCAGAGCTTCCCCCCACCGGAAGTGCAGCGGTTGACACGCTCACGCATGCCAGCGGCCAACACCGCGGGTATGGGCGCGTGGTGACCCGGGCGGCGGCCCTAGCGGCCCTGGCGGCGGCTGAGGCAGCCAATGGCAAGCATGAGCGAGCTGTGGAGGCTGCGGCACAGGTGTGCATATGTAGTGTGTGGGTGTGCGTGTGCGCGCGTGTGCGTGTGCTTGCTTAGAAAGAGAGGGGAGAAGAAAGAGAAGGGGGGGCTGGTGGAAAGTGTGCAAGCAGCAGGTGTGCGTATCATGGCAGGTGCACGTGCTTAGGTGAGGACGGCTGCAGCAGACGTGTAAGTCTGCGTGTCCGGGGAATTGAGGCACATACAGGGCTAGCATGGGCTGTATAAGGCCCTTGCAAGAAGTGGTCACCATTGCGGGACAAGCCCTTGAGACGATAGTGGTGCCACTGCTGTCATGGTCATATTCAGGCGCAGTCAGTCACAGGCAGCTGTCGCGCCATATTGTGTGTATGCCAAATTGTCAATAAGCCAATAGCAGTGATTTGGCATGACACAGCAGACCAAGGTGCCTGGTTCCTACCTTTACTGGCGCACCACCATTACAACCACTAAATCTGGCTTGGGCAACTGTGATCTGGCAGTGTTGGTTTCTCAGGACCACCTGTGCCATCTGGTATCTAGCATGCATTCTCTGGTGTTGGCCTGCATGTGTGCAAATGTCTTGTATGCGTGCAACCAGGACTGCCAGGCACATGCTGCATGGGTGCATGCGCGCCATCTCCTGTGTTTGACTCTGTTCATGCAGGCCATGCACCTAGGGGCCGACCTGGTGCCCTTACTGGTGGCTTCTGTGGGAGAAATCGACCAGCAGAAGCCCTTGCCACGCCGACTGGCTGCCAAGGCTGTACACTTGCAGCCTTGGGTGCGAGAGGCGTGGGCGCAGATGGCTGCGGCATGATTCCTGGGTGGCCCACATCCTGAGATATCTAAGTTGGGCCCTCAGATGTCTCACTCATGCAAGTTGCCATCTCAGGATCTGCCAATTATGAGATGAGGCTCCAGTTTTGGTAAGAATTTTACTCTCAGATGATCGACGGATGCGTGCATAAGGTAGAATTCCAGAGGCCAAATAGCTCTCTTTTCTTCCTTGCAAAGCCCATCATGATCATCCCCTGCAATGATACTGGTACTTGCTGGACAAGTTCCCCCCCGAGAGCAGTTTACCAAGCTGACTAGAGGTCACAGCCTTCCAAAACCTGTGACCAAGAGTTTCAAGCTCAAGTTGCTCAAGAGATAAGCACCTGAAAACCAGGCGGTGTCTGGGATACAAATGATGTTGGAGCTAAGAGTGCAGGATGGCCATTCAAGTAACATACATGCTTTACACCCTATGTGCTGGGATGTGCACCTTGTGAGGTCAAACGTTGTGATGGCACACGGCCAAAGCAATGGCAAGAGCAACAGAACAGCATTGTAGATTTAAAATGCATACTTGCAAAGTAATGCCACAGGGTGGGCCTACAATTAAGTGTGAGTCCCAGCAAAGTTTGTTGTGCCGCTGGTGGGGTTCGGCATGCATAGGCAGTAGGGGGGCTTCCAGCTTGCACCAACAGTTCTTAGGACAGGTTCGACACCTACGCACATAGATACTGTGTGCCAGCATGCAAGTCGACTTTAAGCAAGCCAGGTGACTAGCAGTGTGCCAAAAGAGAGCACGCCATGAAAAGCAACCCGCTTACCCCGTGAGAGCACTTTTTTTTTTGGCTTGCATTCCAGCATGAACACATAAGCTGTCAAGGCGAAAAGAAAAGAAAAGACTGTGCTAACAAGGTAACCCCTGTTTGCGTGAATTAAGGAAGAAGTTTACATCTGGTGCAAGCACCAGGCAAACCTCCACCATCAAACGAGGAAGAAGGTCATTAGTGGGGGTCGGGAGCCTCACTGCTAGTCACCTGAGGGTTCTGAAAAGTCCTCCTTGTATTTATGATCTTTGTTGCGTCAAGGCATTAATAGTACCATCATGGTCTATGATGGTACAATACAATGACACGAGGAAAACCAAGTGCAAGCATTGCACATCTAAGAGTGGCTGCACGCGACCACAACCCAAGCGTGCCAAGCACTTGACTGAGCTTACAGTTTTTAGTCTTGCTATTCACCAAAACATCTGGCTTCCAGACACAACCTTTCTTCTGATTTGAGCGCTTTTAGTCTTGGTTTAGGGTTGCAGGCCTTTTAGGCTTCAGCTAAGCTGCCCTCGTTCGGCGGATACAGCTATGTAACCTAACCAAGCACTTGACCGAGACCACAACCCAAAAGCGTGCCAAGCACTTGACTGAGCTTACAGACAAAACTTTTGTGCTTCTCGAAGAAACAAACAACTTTTGCCTTTCTTGAAGAAACAAACGCTCACCAGCCTGCCACCTCTAAGCTTGCCTATGCCCTGAAAATGCAACATGACCTAAGGGAGGTGCTGCCATGGCCAGCAGGCAGGGTCTTTACCGCGTGTTGTGGTCCATGAGCAGTGACATCATGATGATCATTGTGGGTGTGTGGGGCTTTGTTTAGGTGGCTAAAGGGTCCCGAAGCATTTAGTGGTTTAATTTGTGCAGGTGATCAACAAGCCCTGGCGCATTCATCAATCACAGTAGCTCGTTTTTAGGACTGATGCATGGACAATGCAGTCAACAACATACACAAGGCAAGGGGCCCTCGTTGCCAGCACCCACAATGGATGTGCCCGACAGGAATCTGATTGTCTCGTGTTCAAACCAAGATTGCACCACCCTCTGAGCGCATTCTGCGCTTGCAGAGGCATGTGTAAGCCCCTCTATCATCTAGGCTTGCCATATATTTGCGCCAGGGCGTGCTCCGCCAGAGAAGCATGCATCTCGTGCAGCTGCTGCAGCTTGCCTTCGGCCACTTGCCCCAACTGCTGCAGCTCCTCCCTCAGTCGGCTGCTTTCAACCTGGACAGGCGCAGCCACACATGTTGTGATGTGTGCATCCATTGAGAGCCTCAATTTGAGGCACATTTGCATACCATCATTCGTACACCACTGTTTATCAGCTGTTCGCCCGTTGCTTGATCAGCTGGTTCATTGCAATGGAGCGCTGTATGTGTGGGTGCATTGCAACGGATGTAGTAATTGGGCTGCATTGGCCAGGCCCAGCCAGCCTCACGGATCGAGATTCAGGTTGGCGGGCCAGATGGATGGACGGCCTACAACACAGACCCATCCAGCCATCCAGATTCCTTGAGCCCTCACCATCAAGCCAGTCCAGGTTCTCTGGGCCCCAGCCTGCCACCCAAGGGCGAGCGTACAGTCCCAGCAGTCCACCTTCAGCCACATGCTTGTCAAGCGCATATACTCATCAGCACAAAATCTGAGGCTTGAGAGCCATGGCATATACCTGCAGTGCCCTGATGCGCGCCGCCTGCTCTTCGGGGTTGGGAGGCTCCGGCACCCGACGGGCCACGGCCTCTAAATTCTTAATTGCCTGAGATGCACAGGCACGAAGGGCGCAGATGCAGGTGGGGTTGTGTGCGCGCGAGCTGTGCTACCCACTGCAGATGTGGCATGGCGCCTGGGACATTCACCTGGGAAGGGAGGGAGGGAGAGAGGGGAGGGGCGAAAGTTCCAGAGGAAAGGAGACACTGAGACTTGCAGCGTGTGAAAGGCCTGTACAGGCAGGCGTTGTGGCAGGGCACAAACACCATCAGGGTTGCCAGATGGGCAACTTATGCTGCCAGGGGTGGAGGCGCCTAGCATTTCCTATTCTTGCTTGATGTCCAATTATGGATCAGCCCAATGTGCATGAAGCAAGGGACTAGAAATGCCATGGCGGTGGCCCCTGAGGACAATGCTCAGGTCGAGGGCAAATACCCATTTTAAGGGGGCACAAAGGCTGCAGCGACTCCGAGCATACACATACACCGAACCTCCTCTGCTAGACTTCTCAAGGAGTGAGGCAAACACACGACTGCACCTGAACCAGCTCTGATGCAAATCCCTCAGCTCGCTGTTGCGCGTTGTAGGCTGCTGGATTGAGGGGAGGGACCTGAAAACAAAAAATTAAATCAGTGAGCAGCAAGACTGTCACAGCCCCCCAACCTGGGTCTTCATGACTGTCAAAAAGGTGTGGCACAAAATCAGTGGACAGCTCATTATCCAAAAGCTGGTGTGCATTGGACTTCCACGATCCCATCTTGGGAGCCCCCGAGCTCTGCCATGCAAGCACATTGATGACACCTACCTGCACCAGCTCCTCTCCTCGCACGCTCACAGGCCGTGCGTCCCGCTGCAGCTCTCCCACTGTACCGTACAATAGCTCGCTCACCTGAAGAATGAGTGTGTGTGTGTGTGTGCGTGTGCGCGCGTGTGTATGCGCGTTTGTGTATGTGTTAGCGTGCATGCTTGTGCGTGCATGCGTGTGTGTTGGTGTGCGTGCATGCGTGCGTGGGTGCGTGCGCAGGTGCATGCATGCGTGTGTGTATGTGTGTGTTGTGTGTGTGTGTGTGTGTACGCATGCGCAAGTGCCTTCAATTGTGCGTGTTTTTAGCAGGAATATTTTCCTGCATGTAATCCTGCCTGTGTGAGGGATGTCAAAAGTGCATGCCTAGTGCCTGCAATGCTCGTCGTAGCTGGCACTTTCCAAACATCGTGTGGCAAGGAGGTCATCCCTTGATGGGAGGCCTGATCTTACCCGATTTAGCTCCGCTTGCAGTTGGGAAACCAGATCAGGCACTGGTTGCTGCTGCATGCTGCAGCTGGCAACCTATTATCAGACTAGGCTCCACCAGCTCAGGTACAAATGATCGACATGATTTGCATACACATCCTCTTCTTTCAATTTTTTGAGAAAGAAAATATTTATGGACGTTGGACAATGGATGTTCATTAAGTAAAAGAAAGAGGAGAGAGAAGGGGAGAGGGTCCCTAAAAGGGGCTGGCTGTTAGGCAGTATGGATCCCTTTGCAGGCTCCTTTGATGACATATACAAGCAGGCAGGAGCTGATAACTTAGTGAAGCGCCCGATGGGCGGTATGGCAAAGCATAAACCAAAGCCGAGTCCACCTCCTGCAGGTGAGTGCTTTACTGCCTGAGTCCACGGGAGGGCACGACCGTCGTGCACAAAATCTCGTTTACTATGCTGTGCTCTGCTGTTGCCACTGCTGCCAAATGATGGAGTTGTCTCTGCTGTGCCCGTGTATCCACGATGCAGCTGCATCCTTGCTCAGCCCTGCACAACCCCAGGTTATGACCAACAGCGTGCCTGCGCTGAATGAGTGTGACCTGGATGATTTTTGGGGTAAGTGAGCCACCTGAGGAAGGTTGAGGAACTTGGCACAGCCTGGAAGCCACGGACAGTTTCAGGCGCAAGCGCGTGCGCACTACACTGTTCATACACTTGCATCCAACACATATAACACCACACACACAAGCGCGCGCGCGCACGCACGCGCACACACACACACACACACACACACACACACACACACACACACACACACACACACACACACACACACACACACACACA
>LKMJ01005495.1_pt1 | contig 11941 bp, 8 predicted proteins | sample 643391 | NCBI WGS metagenome assembly LKMJ01 (sample SAMN04112250, study PRJNA286221) | soda lake metagenome | biome: soda lake; feature: Kulunda Steppe; material: water; isolation source: sample PL-Br10 brine of Picturesque Lake | place: Russia: Kulunda steppe | collected 2010-07
ATACGTTTGCCTCCCGTAGGAGTACCCATCATCGGATTACCAACAAAACCATCAAGACCATCAAGACCATCAATACCTGCTTCGCTCTTCTTCAATTCGGGGAGTTTCTTACCGTTGGCTGCCTTCTTATTGTATTCGAGTACCATTTCTGAATACTTTTGGGTGTCCTCGATGAATTTTTTTCTGAATTCGGGTGTGAACTGGAAGTTAATCGTATTGATGTATTTTATGGAGTACACGATATACAGATTCAAGTAAATCTGTTTCGTGAAGTAGATGATGATCTTGCCGACAGGGCGCTCCTTGTCATAATTTTTATTCAATCGTTCCTCCTCAGAAACGTATTCCTTTTTGATCAGGTTTAGAACTTCGGCCAGAGCTCGGACAATTTTGAGATCTCCTGTCCCTGCATTTTCGAGTATATTTCGTATCTTTCCTTCCAATTTTCTCTGTATCTCTTTTGTATTCGCAAGTGAATCTGTCAATTTACCCTTTTTCTCCATTTTTACTTTATGCAAATAATAAAAAGTAGTGGAGATCATGGTGTCGAGGAAATATGAATCGGTGCTAATGATAGCTCTCGGTCTGGTCGGTATCATCCTTTGTCATATCTGGAATAAAAATAGAGAAGTCGAGTGGTTTTATAAGGATCATGAGCCCGCCAAGTTTAGACTTTTTGTTGTATCGTACGCGATAGTGATCACGGCCGTTCTTCTGAATCTGCAATACTTATGTGTGAGCATATACCGAGACTCGAAATCACTTTAGCTGCGACCGGAAGACAAACTTCTCCCGGACGCCAAACAGGAGCTTCATCCATGAAAATATTTCTTTCTTCTCAGCTTGTTTTCTATACGACAGATCGATTATTCCAGCGACAATAATGATGATAGCTAAGGATTTGATGATCAGTAATACGAGATCTATATTCTTATCCTTTTTTTCCTTTTCCTTCTCATTCTCTTTCTGTCTCTCAAAATCTACCCGCCTGCGGATCAGATCATGAACGATAAAAAGAGTGATTACGACAACCATGAAAGGCCACCTACTTTTTGCCAAGTACAGAAAAGAAAAGTACAGGACCACTGATCGAACAAAGAGAATCGAGAGAGGAATGCTCGGATCGTGAAAGAGAAAGAGCGTGCATAAGAATCCGAACGAATGAACAAAGTAAGGATTAGATCGCAACTTATGCAACATGTCTGTATTGAAGTGGAGACTGAATTGACCGAATGTCGTCCAAAGGAATAAAGCTATGACAGTGAACACATAGTCTTCCATTTTTCTTCTTTCTCTTCTTTCCTCTTTCCTCATTGTAATGCTGTCACATTTTTTTACAATTTCTTCCATAGGAACAGAGCGATGAGCACAACAAAAACAAGATTCACGATGATCAACAAGATGGACAACCATATTGGAAATCCTGATCTTGTCATTTTTTTAGAGGGGTCACCCTTGTTCGTGGTATTCTTTTCAGATACGATTGTCGTTGGGCATATTTGAGGCTGCTCTTGCTGATATGACCTCTGCTCTTCCGCTTTGTAGAAAGATTCTGCGTATTCCACATTCCATTGGGGTTTACCTAGATCCTTGCTGACGATATTGTGCAAGAGAACCGTCCATTTGAAGAGATTTGCACTCGAATCCAAAAAGTTATCCAATGGCAATGTCTCGATATGTTTTCTATAGTTGTTCGAGCATCTGTTACAAGGAAGTACCTTTCCCATAGTCTCGAAGAATTGTTTGTACACTTCTTTGTCATCTTCATCTGGATCATCCGGATATCCGAGCGCCGTGATATGGATTACCTTCCAAAAATACTTTCCCCAGTATGTTGGTCTCATTTTCTATGCGATATCTATAATACTATAAATGATATAATTATATTTGAGTGATTTTTGGTTTCTGTTGATAATCTTGAAGTATGTAATCAATTCCTTTTCTCATCTATGAATATAAAGACTGATGGCAAAAAAAAGCAACTTTAGTGAGATAGTAAAGCTTGGATTTGGTTTGTCATTGGGAGGATACTTCCTTTCGATCCTCGTCATAATTATTTCCATGGCTTTATTCGTTCCAGGATATATCATGGTCAAGAGTGAGCAAAAAAAAGAGAATACAAGAGATACAAAAGATTCAAAAGATTCGACAAGCACAAAAAAGGTGATTGGGTACATCTTGATGGCCTTGGGTATGGTGTTTGGATTCGGGTTTGGAGCAAGTGCATTCTTTTCCGTCCTTGGGAATGATATTTGAATGACATTTGAATGTATATAAAATAATTATTGATATAAACATATGGGTAAAATTTGAACTTTCGAGAGGAGAAATAAAAGATATAAGAATATCAAGAACAGTAATATAGAAAGATATAAGGTGATTCATTTCCTTCTTTGCAGTAAGTATTCAAAATGAATATAATCAGGTCTTATTCACTTGATTTCATCCTGCCCGAAAAATGTAAGAAATGTGGAACGACTGTCTCAGTGAGCATGTCTGCAAAACACAACCATTCAAGAGCACCCCAAGAGATACGAAAGAATACAGAGACTCCAACCTGTCAAAACAATCTTGGTGTTCCGGAAGTACAAAACAAATCCAACAGTAACCCCGGTATAGCCAACAGGTCAAGCAAGTCTTGCAGTAAGAAAAAGCAGCGAATTATAAATCGTTATTGGTTAAAGGAATTTAGGAAGAGAGAGCTCGAACAGAAAAACCTAGCTGTGGAAAATAAAACGAACAAAGATGTTTCAAATGGTAAAGTAGGTATTTTTGTGAGAACTTACAATGTCAGAGACGACACGATGTATGAATATAGAGAAAAAGAAAAAGATAGCATAGTAGATGAACTTCAACAATCACACATAACAGAAAGCACCAAAGGTATCACAGATGAATCTTCGATGCGACAGATGGAGAATGATGAAAAAGCAGGAGAGGAAGCAGAAGAAGAGATAAATGAGCAGAAAGAGAAAGAGAATGAGAATCAGAATGAGAATGAGAATGAGAAAGAAAAAGAATCATCTTCTGAGATAGATGCAGACTCTCTCCTTGTCGATCTCACCCGAGAGGACTGTTGGAAGCAAAGCAAATCGAAAGACAAGAGCGTGAATAATATCAACAAAATCACCCGATATGGTGTTGGATACAAGAAATGCTCATCGCATAATATGTCACGGCAATGCGGGTTCATTCCCAATGGAAAAGATAAGTATAATAACCATCAACACTTGTATTCGAATGGACACTATCAATACCGCAATGGACATCATGGACATCATGGACATCATGGACATCATGGACATCATGGACATCATGGACCTCATGGACATCAAGGAAATCAAGGAAATCATGGACAATGCAATGGATGTGTGCAAAACAGACGAAAACCAAACGTCGTCTGCTCGAATTGTGGAGGGTACGGGCATCTATACAGGAATTGCAACTATCCCATTACGAGCTATGGGATAATATGTTTCCGTTTCAAGACAGATAAACAAACGGATACGATTACCCCAGAGTTCCTCATGGTACAACGTCACAAATCATTGAATTATGTGGAATTTATGAGAGGGAAGTGGACATTTGAGAACAAGAAATATCTCATGGAGATGTTTGAAAATATGACCGAAGAAGAACGATCCGATATTGCCAGCCTTCCATTTTTGACCCTCTGGAAAAGTCTTTGGAAAGTACACGAAGTCAATACCTATGATCGGGAGTACAGAGAATCAAAGTTCAAGTTTGAATACTTAAAAAAGGGTTATCTGTATGAGACAAAGGATGGTACACGACTCTTCTTGAATATTGACTATATCATTCAAAATACGAAAAGCACGATCACGGAGTCTGAATGGGGATTTCCAAAAGGAAAGCGTCTGGATGAAAAAGAGACAGATTTCGATTGTGCGATGAGAGAATTTGTAGAGGAGACCTCGATTATACCTAAATATGTGGAAGCCAAAGCTTTAAAACCATATGAAGAAGTTTTCAATGGCAGTAACAAGATTAGGTACAAACATGTTTACTATCTCGCGCATTGTACCACGAATAATGATAAAGTTGCATTTTCAAAAGACATCGAGAAAGTGGTGGATATAGATGAGATCAGGAACGTGAAGTGGTTCAGATATGTCGATGGTGTCGATCTGATTCGGGATCCCAATCCACAAAGAAAGGATATCTTCAGACGGGTGCATTCTTTTGTCATGGAAAATCTGGACGTGAGAATGAGGAGCAAATGAATGTAGTATCGAGTATTGCATAAAATATTTTTTCTTCTTTCCTTTCCTTCCATCCAAATTATATTTTTTCTCTTTTCCTCCAAATTATATTGCACAAATGTAATAGTGGTCTGTTTCATTCCGTCATGGAAAAAATCATCGAAAAGCTCTCTCTTCTCGACAAATATACACAAGATGATAATGCGATCAAGATCAAGGGCGTCAAAGCGGAATTAGACGCCTTGCGTAATGATCTTGTTCTTTCAAAAGAAAAAATGAGCCCGAAGGACATCGATTTGCTTCGTGAACTGAGTAGATATCCAGAATATGACGACCCCAGTTTCCTGTCAAAGATCTACCAAAAAAAAGAGTTCAGGAAGAGTATGTATCCAAAGATCGATACAAGTCTGGGTTTTGATGCTCTCGTCAAGCAAGAATGTTCGAGCGGAAAGAATCAGAACAACCAATTCAAACTATCTCGAAATCAGACCTTCTTGAAGAATTTCATGAGTAAGCAGACTCCATACGATAATCTTTTGCTGTTTCATGGAGTGGGCGTCGGAAAATGTCACCTCAGAGATACAGAAATACTCATGTACAATGGAGCAAAGATGCTGGTCCAGGATATCTGCGTGGGTGACACTTTGATGGGAGACGACTCGACCCCCAGAAAAGTGACTTCTCTCGCCCGGGGACACGATGCGATGTTCAAAGTCTCGTACGAGAACTCGTCATTTATTGTGAACGCGGACCATATCCTCGTCTTATATCTATTATATCCTACTGTTCTGGTTGATCTCCACCTCAAAAGGAAGGAAATGTACTCCGTCCTTCATGTAAATCCAGAAAGTCACATTCTCTGTAGTCCAACGTTTGATAACCTTGAGGATGCCCGCATCTACCAAAGCCATATCGAAAGCTATATCGAAAGATGCAGATATGCTGACAATCGAAATGACAATCGAAATGACAATCAAAATAACTTTCAAATGGACAATTTATTCTGTGTGCAGATGACGGTAATCGATTTTGTTCATCTACGGGAAGAGGTGAAAGATCATCTTTTTTTGAGACGAGGGATAGTTGATCATTTTAGAGATAGAGTTTATACCCCATATTTGAATGCTGCGATTCATAAATGGGCATATCGTCATGGTGTGAATACCGCGGACAAGATATCGAGGTGCATAGATTCGATGAATTTTCCTGTATCACCTCTCGTACGATTCGGGACGCTCAAAGTTAGACACGCTTTCCTATCCGGCCTCCTCAATCTTAAATTGAGACAGACGGAAAGTCAAATCCATCATGCGTGCATCTTTTGTTACCCATACAATAAAGAAGTCGAATTTATTGCTCTTTCCTCGGGTTTACTCGTGGATAAGAATAAGAAGAATGAGAATCAGAATATGCGCATTTCTATACCTTTCCCATTTCATACAACACCATGCGTCCTCAATCAGAAGTTTGCGATTTGGCAGATGTTCACGGGCACTTTTAGGCCGGATTACACGATGAGTTGTATCGCATTCAGAGTGAAAGCCCTCGACAAACCGGACGACTATTATGGGTTTACCCTTGACGGGAACAACAGGTACTTGTTGGGAGATTGCATCATAACGCATAATACCTGCTCCGCCATCTCCATCGCCGAGCAGTATCATAACTATTTTAAGAATCCCGTGACCGTGCTCATGCCTCGAAACCTCAAGGAAAACTTTATCAAGCAGATCTATGACCCCGAGACCTCGGGAGGATGTGCCTCTGCCAAGTATCTCTCGATGATTCCCAAGAGAAATCGGCTCCCCAAGGCCAAGATTCAATCGATGATCACGCAGCTCATAAACAGTCGGTACAAGTTCTACGGCTTCACCGAATTTGCAAATGAGATCGAGAGGATCGAGAATAAGTTTAAGATTAGGTATCCGGGGAATCTGAATAAAGAGCAAAGGAACATCGAGATCGAGAATGAGATTAAGAATGCATATTCGAATAGGGTTTTCGTGATCGATGAGGTCCACAACATCAGATCTGAAGAAAATGAAAAGAAGGGCCTCGAGAAGAAAGCAACGCGGCGGATAATACAGGTTCTACAAGCTGCAGAGAATCTCAAGTTGGTCTTGCTCTCGGCGACTCCTATGTACAACGACACAAAAGAGATTCTAGGTATCTTTAACTTTTTGCTCGCAAATGACAAGAGAGACCTGCTCCAAAACAAGCACCTGTTTAACGATGAAGGCTCGTTGACGCGTGCAGGAGAGAAGAAGCTATCCCACCTCTCAAGGAGCTATGTATCATTCATGCGTGGGAACAACCCATTCGCATTTCCTTTCGTTCTCTATCCGAAAGCTAACGACGACCCAAATGTGATGAAGAAGACGGATGTTCCCAGGAAGCGAATATCAGGAGCGCTCATCGAACCAGACGCGCGTCTCGATAAGCTCGTCGACAAGATAATTATCAACCGACTGAGTGAAAGACAACAGATGGTATACGATAATCTCAGACCGAAAACGAGAACCCAAAAAGATCTTGATGCATGGAAAACATCTGCAACTGCATCCGATATGTTGGAATTTGAGGAGGATCTTGAGGAGGATCTAGAGGAGGATCTTGAGGATGCTGAAGGAAAAAAAGACAAGAGGGGCAAAAGGGGCGAGATGAACAAAATGTCCAAACTTGTCCAAACGTGCATCCTGACTTATCCCGCACCCACGCCTGAGCATTCCCAAGGAGAACGAGGATTCAACCATTGCTTTAAAAAGGTGAGTTCTCTATCAAAAGAGAGATTGAAAAAGATGCAGTTTCAGTACAAGCCAGGATATGTGGACTTCTTGTCCTATGACCAGATTGGGAATCACTCCAGCAAATTGAAAAGTATTCTCGATTACATCAATCAAAGCGAGGGTATCGTTTTCGTGTATTCTCAGTTCTTGTATGCATCACTTATTCCCCTCGCGATTGCGCTTGAGCACATAGGATTTGTGAAGAGCGATAACACACGTCTCCTTTCGGCCGCATCTCCGGCATCTCTGGGATCGCGTGTAAATAAATTCAATCCCCGTACCCCAAGGTATAGTCTGTTGACGGGGAGCTCTATCTTCACCTCTGACATTGCAAAGGAAGTCACACTCATCAATCATCCAAACAATATGAATGGTGAACAGGTCAAAGTGATTTTGGGTACATCAGTGACGGCGGAAGGTATCGATTTTAAGAATATCCGTCAAGTCCACATAGTCGAGCCTTGGTATCACCTGAATAAGCTGAATCAGGTGATAGGTAGAGCAGTCCGCAATTGCTCGCATGTGTCTTTACCGCCGGAGAAGAGGAACGTGACCGTATTCCAACATGCTGCTGTCAATCCATCCGACGAGAAAAAAGGTGTCGAATCAATAGATTTGTGGCTGTACGGTATGTCTGAGAATAAACAAAAGGAGATCGACAAGATTGAAAAGATCATGGCCACGAATGCTATCGATTGCGCTCTGAACGAGAATAGGCTGTTCTTCCCAGCGTCAGAGATGGGCCTCAAGCTACCTTACATCGTGACATCTCAAGGGGAAAAAATCATGGACTTTGAGGTGGGAGATAAGAAAGGCGATAAATTTAGCGAGATGAAATGCGTGCTCACAGAGGCAAATAGTTCTCGGAAGGGCATGAAAGATATAGAAAATAAGTTGGAAAATAAGTTGGACAATAAGCTGGACAACAAGTTAAACACAAGGACGTTCTCGCACGAGTTCTTCCTGGACGACATCGATATGTACAAGATGTATATTCGAAAGACGATATCGAGTCGTCCAAGAAACAGCGTGTTCTCCTTCTCCTCCCTCGTCCAAACATTGAAAGAGAAGGAAGATACGTTGATCGATGAGGACATTGTCAAATTTACACTAGACAGTATGCTACGTCAAAAAGATGAGGTGGTTAATTTTTATGGTATTCCGGGTCACCTCATCTATTTCAGTGACAAATATTTGTTTCAGCCTAAATTAGCGCCCGATGCATATTTTTCTAAAAGACAGAGAAAGGGTTATATAGGCAAGACGATAAATCAGGTTATCGTAGACGAGAAGAAATTGAGGAGCAAGATACCTGACAAGTTGGGAATCACTCTCGATGCGCAAAAAAGAAACGAGTTCGAGCGTCTTGTCAAACAAGAGGAAGAAAGAGGAAATGAGAATAAGAATGAGTTGGTCGAGATCGATGAGGCTGAACTTCAACGCCGTATCAAAGCAGAAGAATTGGATAAGCTTAACAACCAGAGTATGATCGAGAGGGTCGATAACGATGCTTCCCTTCTCCTCCATGAGCACTTCTCTCACGTCTTGAGAAAAACCGATACTATCGTCCGTCTCGCTCGAGATACACTCGATGAAAAACCATATGCAAAGGACGATAAAAGACATCTTCCTTACTCATCTCTCCTTTCTTCACATGGTCTTTTATGTCTCATCCAATCCGCTTATGACTTTATCATCGACCGATTGAAGAGTGAACAAGTTCGCTTACTGGTCGAAGAGATCGTCGAGGGCATCAAGATAAGCAGGCAAACGAACCCGATGAACCCGATGAACCCAATGAGGCGGCTCATGGAAGCCTTCCGTATGATGCAGACTCGGTTCGAGGAACACAAGAAAGGGCAAACAAAATTTAACCTCTATGATCTCTCTCACCTCGATACAGGATTATTATTATCCGCAAAATCACTCTTGTCGGGAAGATATATTCATGTTTATTTCGGCACGGAGCCTCCGATCCTCTTCCTCCGGAAACCGACGTATTTGACCAAGAAGTACAACCATGCAAAAAATGATAGTGACGTGGGAAGACAGACATTCCAAAGTAATCAAGCTCTCTTGGTTCTGAGTGAGAATAAGAATAAGAATGATAATGGAGAATACTTATTGCGTCCCGCCAGCAGCTACGAGATGTCTATATTCTCCGAAGATGTCAGAGATCAGTTCGAGTATATGACTGGAATCGACAAATTGTATCATTTGAAGGGGACTTTCAACCAAGGAGGGAAGACACGATTTCATGAGTTTAAATACATCAGTGAGTTGAAAAATATGGGGGTATTGTGCGGTACAGGTGTGATATCTGATATCAATTTCCTCAATAGTCTGGTAAAGGACTCGGACTTCAAAAGGATGGGCAAGCCAAAGTATGTCAAGACAGACCTCTGTACGATGTATGAGATGATTCTGAGATACAAGGCCCAATTGACGGGCGCTAATTACTTTTTGCGTCCTGTGGAGAAATCCGTTTATGAGAAGAGATCGAATGAATTGGATAAGAAAAATCCATCGCGGAAAAAAATGAATAATTTGACCCCGGAATAAAACATAATATAAATAAATGTATATCAGAGGAAAGAAGAGGAAAGAAGAGAAGAACCTTTAATGTCAGCTCAAGATATCTTTGTGCACACGGTTCTCAATAACAAGGTGAAGTTGAAGCCTCAACTCATCGGTTCTAATCTGACAGAGGTGTTGGAATGGACTCTGAAGCATAGGTACGAAGGAAAGTGCTCCAATCATGGATACATCCGGAATAATTCTATTCGTGTCATCAACTTTTCGATGGGAAAAATAATTTCCTCGAGTCTCAACGGGGATTCAGAATTTCTCGTGGAATATCACGCCGATGTATGTAATCCTGCGATAAATAGCATCGTTCACGCGACAGTGACGACAAAGAACAACTTTGGGATCCTGGCAGAATCATTTGTGGAAGAGTTACCCGCAAAAAATGAAAAATCGAAAGAGAAGGAGGTCAGAATAAGCAGAATGAACAGAATGAGCAACAAGATGATACCCATTCTCGAGATCATCACCGTGAAAACACATCACGATTCTCTCGAGATTGATTTCGATCAAGTCAAACAGGGAGATAAGGTCAATATACAGATATTGGGTAAGAAGTTTGAGCTGAACGATAGAAAGATATCAGCTTGGGGTAAACTCGTGACGCAATCGAAGAATACATTACTCGAGGAAGTCGACTTGTATGAAAATATGCCCGGGGATCGCGATGACGAGGATATTCTCTCAAACTCTTTCATCGAATCCGATGAAGATGACGAGAACATCGAGGGGGACGACGAGAATGAGAATGAAGATGAGAATGAGAATGAAAAGAAGAAGAAGAAGCGCGAAAAGGAGAGGAAAGATCTGCTTGATCAAGAACAGAGTGATGAAGACGACGAGAATCAGGATGTGAGCAAAGGCGACAGAAAGATACCTCAACTTGCAAAGGTCAAGGCTTTGACTACAAAGGGTCTAAATGAGGAGAGCGATGATGAGAATGATAATGAGAATGAGAACGAGAATGAGAATGAGAATGAGAATGAGAATGAGGACGACTTGGATGAAGATGATGATGTGAATGACTCAGATATCGATATGACCGATGAATAATGAAAATGAATAATTAAAATCTTCTTCTTCTCCTTTTTTTTATTCCCTCGAAAACATTCCCTCGAAAACGATATAAGTAATTTTCAACATTTTATTAGAGCAGAGAAAGAGATGAATCAGAATGGATCGCCATCTCCATCTTTTCTAACGCAACGTGACATCAAGAGATTATTGTTTAAGATTTCACGCCTATCACGTGACAACCATACCATCATCTTTGAAATGATTAAAAAATCAAACATCAACTACACACAGAACAAAAACGGTGTGTTCCTCTGCTTGGCGGGTGTCCCTCATTCTATCATCTCGCAAATTGACGCGTATGTCGACACGTGCCTTCAATCTATCAGTGATAGAGATAATGGAGTCATATCTAATGGAAAGGAAGAAAAGGGATCTCAAGATGAAAAAAAATACATCGATGAACAAAAAATCTCGATTGGTGATGATATGAATGGAAATGAGAATGAGAATGAGAATGGAAATGATGAGGATAGAGAATTAGATCATGTACCAAACTGGACGGATGCCCTCAATGAGCATCGCGATATCGAAAAGGTGAATACGTTTGTGCAACATCTAGAAGACTCGATCGAAAACTTGCACAAGAAGAAAGGAAATATCAAATATGCAAATGCCATGAAGAAATATGGAAGGGTCTACACGAATGACAAAAAGTTCGATCCAGATGTGAAAAACTCATTGACTTTTGAAGAATACATATTTTAGAAAAGAAGAGAAGAGAAGAGAAGAGAAGAGAAGAATGAAATTTGCAACAATTCTTTTTTTATACTTTCTAGAGATAGCAGAAATTTGATATTCTATATAAGTAGAACATGATACAAGAGGAGATTGAGGAACACGTGTAGTTACTTATTTACTTATTTGATTACTTGATTGTTCACTTACTCTAATACTATCTCCTCTTTTCTTCTCTCCCTGTCAGATACGCGGAAATGCAAGGTAGCGAAATCGAATCGATTATGAGATGTGTGGGACCGAACAAGGTGATCGGGAAAATCGATGAGTTGCCGATTCTCCTTCAATCGAGTACAAGATACATGGAAAAGTCTTCTCAGCTCCCGAAAATATTCTGTCCTTTCGAATACTTTAAATCGATGAGGAATAAAAAGTCCGAGATTCGACCGCTCCCTCCCGGTAAGGACTATAAAGACGGTAAGGACGGAAAGGATGATAAGGACTATAATGATAATAATGATAGAGAGCTTGAAAGAGCGCAACAAGATAAAGAAAACAAGGAAAATAAGGAAAACAATAAAACCTCAATCTCAA
>LKMJ01005496.1_pt1 | contig 11941 bp, 9 predicted proteins | sample 643391 | NCBI WGS metagenome assembly LKMJ01 (sample SAMN04112250, study PRJNA286221) | soda lake metagenome | biome: soda lake; feature: Kulunda Steppe; material: water; isolation source: sample PL-Br10 brine of Picturesque Lake | place: Russia: Kulunda steppe | collected 2010-07
ACGTGAATGCCCAGGACGCTATCTATCTGTTGAGATACCAGCTTTACCGGGATGACGCACTGGAAGGTGCCCCCGCACTGATCAGGGCTATTGCAGAACGGGATAAAGATCATATTAAAGATAATCTGCTGGCTGCCATGCCGATCATAACCGATGGAAATTATTCAATGTTCTTGTCAACAGAGAGGTTTGAGCATTACGATCCGGCCATTACCCGAGAAACTCTTGATGAACTTTATTCCTCAATGCAGCTTTACCCCGCACCTCTTGGATTTTTTACATCCCTATATCTCGCAGCCGGTTCGTGGCACGGGCATTCTGCGGAAATTGAGGAAAAAACATTCAATTTATCTGACACTCCCACTCTGATATTTGTGAACAAATACGATCCCGTTACACCGCCTGCTAACGGATATATCATGAATGAAACACTAACTTCGGGGCACCTGCTGATTCTTGACGAAGGCGGCCACGGCGGAGGCAATATGGAGTGCAAGATGAATGTAATCCGTGAATTTATGGACAAACCATCCGTTCTTTCCGGTACAGAATGCCTGAATCTTGCAGAGATGAGTGACCGGTTCTGAAATAAATCAAATACCCCAAAAATAGATCAACCCTGCAATACCCACCGCCCAGCAGTAGAAAGAGAAGTAGTGGAATTTCTCTCTTTTCAGGAGAATAATGAGATATTTCAGAGCAAAATAACCGGATATGAAAGACGCAAAAAATCCGGCAATCAGGTTTAGCACGGCAGCATATTCAATCCCCGTCTCCATAATTTCGAGAACCTCGAGCAGCATTGCACCGGCGAGAACCGGCAGCACCATCAAAAAAGAAAAATTAGCAACGCTGTCTCGATTAATGCCACTGAACAGACCTACTGCAATGGTTGAACCCGAGCGGCTGATTCCCGGAATAATGGCAAATGCTTGGGCAACTCCCATCAGCAGTCCTCGCTTTGCATCCACTTCGGATTCAGGGTTCTTTACAAAACGGGTTAAGAAGAGCAGAGTCCCCGTAACCAAAAGCATGAATGAAACCACCACAGGATTTAAAAACAGGGCCTCAATGGGATCTTTCAGAGTAAAGCCCACAATTCCTGCCGGAATCATGCTCAATAAAATAATTGCGCTGTAGCGGGTATTCTTGTCGTGCAAAAATCGTCTAGTTTTTATCCCCTTTGGCGAAAAACTTCCAAACAGGTCCCTGAATATTTCTGCAATTTTAGCGCGGAAGTAAACAACTATACTGCAAAACGATCCAAAATGAACCACAATTTCAAATGTAATACCCGGCATAAGTTCTCTCCCCACTAAAGCCCTTGCAAGAGCAAGGTGTCCCGAGCTGCTCACCGGAAGAAATTCTGTCAGTCCCTGTAATAATCCCAATAATAACGCCTGTATGATATCCATCTATGATTTTCTTACTTTATTCATCAAAATTTGCCTTGAATGCAAATAAATTCCGATTCAATTTTTAAAAATTAACTCTCTAAAATACTAATTCATTACTACATATAATTGCTCAACTCATCATGAAAAAGTGGCTGCTCGGCTTTTTAGTTCTGATTTTACTTTTTATTCTGTCCCTGATCATTTACCTCGGTGCTCCATATAATCCTGACGAATCTACCTATATAGATGCGGAACCTCCAAATAATCTCGTTCGCACAATCCATAACCCGGATGCCGGCAATACTGTAACTTTTCTTGAGAAATCTCATGAAACGGATGGAGAGTACACCCTCTTAGAAATTGAACTCCAACCCGGAGGCGGAAACACCCCCCATTACCACTCCCGTTTTTCTGAGGATTTTACAGCTATTGATGGTACGGTAGGAATTGAAATGGAAGGCGAAGAAATTTTACTTGATGAGAGTAATTCTGCAAAAGCTGAAGCCGGGGAAGTCCATCGGTTTTTTAATCCCGGAGAGGAACCGGTTACGTTCGAGGTTTTGATTGAACCCGGCAGTCCCGGCTTCGAAAAAGCTCTGTATATATTATATGGTCTGGCGAATGATGGCCTCACAAATGATGATGGAATCCCCCATAACTTGCACCATACCGCTGTTTTTGCAACTTACAGTGATACCCGGGCAACCGGTATTCAGGGTATGATTCTTGGCCCAATATTAGACCGGCTTGCGGGGCGTGCCCAGCGAACGGGAATTGAAACAGACCTGATGGAGCATTATTACTTTTCGATGATCGAATAGTTTTTTAGTTGAGATATCTAATACGATTGTTTACAGTTAATCATTAAAAAAACGGGCTAACTCCTCTCCAACCCCCTGATCTGATTGAACCTGCAAACGAAACATACCATCAGCAGAGCTATAATCTGAAAAACACATCTCAAATTTTACAAAACTACCAGGCTCAAGAGACTCAATTGTTGCGGGCCTGGCCCCAATATTCGCACCGTTCTGTCCCGCCATATTTTCAAGATCTATGCGGATATTAGTAAGAGGCTTGTGATGTATGTTTTCAATGATGAATTCAGAGCTACAATTCGTTTCAGGTGAAATACCAATTCTTTTCTGCACATACAACCATTTATAAACATTTACTTGTATTGAACTTTCCATCATCATCAAATAAAAGTCCCTGCCTGTTTGTATAAGCTCTTCATGAACTTCAAGAAATTCATCCAGTACCTCGACCATTTTTTCTGTGGAAACATAATTCTCCAAAAAAAGTGGCCAGTTCATACTCAGATCCATTCGTTTTGAACCGGCCGTTGAACCAGTATCCAAAAAAGATTCTATCAATTGACTAATATCCGATCCGCGGTCAAATTGCACATTTACCGCCCTGGCCAATCCATTCCTGGATTGCACCCAATTTTCAATGAATTGCATCGATTTCTCTATTTCTTTATCAAGGGCTTTTGCACGCTCAATTTCTCCATTTTCAAGATGTAGTCTAATCGACTTGAATAGGTTAAGATGGTTATTCAACTCCTTGTGAATTTCCGGTTCAGTTATTCCGATTGTTGAATAACCACCCTTTTCCGAATAAAATGAAGAACTTATCAATGCAATTAAAAAAAGAGAAAGAGAGAGAAATTTATTGAGATGAACCATATTCAAAATGATGTTTAATTTTCAATTTAAATTCAAAAATTAACTACTCATCATTTTGTACACTTTTAAAAAATGAATACCTATTCACTTTCTGAAACAACCATCTCGTCGGCTTCTGGCAATCTGAGAGAAACTACAATCCCTGTTAGCATAATTACCCCGAAAATTCCAATCAGCCATTCAACCCCAAACAGATCGGCACCAAATCCCATCACTGCCGACAATACTGTAATGAGGCCAACAAGAGTATTGCTAACTGCCACATAGAGCGGACGCTCTTTTTCGGGAGCAGCATCTACAAGATAGGTTTTTCGGCCAAGGCGAATGCCTGCATGGGCAAATCCGGCGATAAAAAACACAGACGAAAAAGCGAGCGGTGTTTGCCATTCACTCGGAATAAAAAGAAAACTTAACGCTGCCGCGGCTCCAATCAACCCGACAAAACCACCGGCAGCCATTACATTCTTGCTTGATCGATCGGCAAAACGTCCCCACAAATAACTGCTGAAAACCATTGCCAGGCTATTTGCAATGACAAAAATTCCAAGACTGCTCACTTCCGTACCGGTTATTTCGCGGGCAAATATTGCATAGAATGGAATTACCAGCATTGCACTCAGCAAGAGGGAACGGGCAAGAATGAATTGTGTAAAGTGGGGTTGTTTTTTCAGCAAATTCCAACCCTCGCGGGCCTCTTTAAGTGCAGTTCTTGAACCACCTGTGGCACCCGGTACTTCTTTAATCAAAAAGAAAAGTATAGCTGCAATAAACCACAGTACTGCAGCAGCAATTAATAGTAAAGCATACAGCCCAGTATCTTCACCATCTCCGATATAGTGATAGATAAAATAACCGGCTGCCAGTGCAAGCACACCGCCAACCGTTGCCCGAATTGAAAGAAGCGTGCCCCGTTTGCCTTTTGGAATCGTTTTTGCAAGTACATCTTTAAAACTCACTGAACCAACACCGCTTGCCATGCTGAAAAAAGCCAGTAGTATTAATATTAAAATACCGGCTGCCATTCCGGATATAGTTACAGCTATTAATGCCATCAGAAGTAAAGCCGCCGCCTGTGTAATACCCGCACCGACCCAAAAGCCTTTTCGTTTTTTAAATTTTCTGATTTTACCGGAAATGGCCAATTGGGGTAACAGAGACCCACCCCTGCTTATGGGAACAAGAAAACCGCTTAATGTAGCAGGAGCCCCAAGTGCAGATAACAACCAGGGAAGAACAAGGCTTGGACTGGCAATTTGCTCCGCAAGTTTTGTGCACGCCCCATTAAATGCATTAAGAAAAAAGTTACCCGGAGCTTCTTCACAAGCACTTTCCGGTATGGCTTCGCAGGCATTGTCATCATCTTCGGTGATGAATTCGTAAATACTTTGCTTCAGATCTTTTTCTGTAGGGGACATTACGTTCTTTTAATTCGATATAATATAAAAGTACAATACAGACTCGTGAGCCTGTCACCATATCAATCGAAATCAGTAATCAGAACTTCTGAAGGCTCTCTCTCCTGACGAAGCTGATCAGATACTTCTTCTGCACCGCGAAGCACGCGCAGCATATTCAGCCCGGCAATTTTCTTCAGATCCTCATTACTGTATCCTCTCATCAAAAGCTCAGCAAACAAATCAGGATAGGTAGATACATCTTCAAGACCGAGCGGCAGTGTTGGAATTCCGTCATAATCACCGCCAATACCAACATACTCAACGCCAATTAAATCAACAATATAATCAATATGATCGGCCACCTGTTCAAGTGTGGATTTTGGGGCTTCATGTTCCGCATCCCACTGTCTCATTTTTTCTGATATTACATCGGGTCTGCCGGGGTTGAGGTATTCTATTTTACTTCGATATGCACTTCTTTCGGCAAAATGTTGCCTTCTTTCTTCTGAAGTAAAGGTTTCAACAAACGTAACCATTACCACGCCGTCTTTTTCAGGCACCATTTCTAAAACATCATCCGGCACATTTCGCGGATGACCGGTCAATGCCAATGCGTTTGAATGTGAAAACATAACAGGTGCTTCAGAAACACGAATTGCATCTTTCATTGTGGCAGGAGTTACATGAGAGAGATCTACCATCATGCCAAGCCTGTTCATTTCACGAATAACTTCCTCTCCAAATTCCGTCAGTCCGTCGTGCTTTGGCGTATCGCCGGCGGCATCTGCCCAGTCGAGAGTGCGGCCGTGGGTAATAGTCATATAGCGCGCACCCAGATTATAAAACATTCGGAGATTTGCCAGAGAATTATTTATGGAGTGGCCGCCTTCCATCCCAATCAGAGAAGCAATTTTTCCATCTTCAAAAACCCTTTCCACATCATCGGCTGTTAATGCCAGTTCAAAATGATCAGGATATTTTTCAATCATTCGGTAAACAAAGTCAACCTGTTCAAGTGTTGCAGATACTGCCGCTGCCTCATCTTCCATAGCCGGCACATATACTGACCACCACTGGGCCCCAACACGTCCGTCCCGAAGCCTTGGGATGTCGGTATGCATGGGATTATCGAGATGGGTGGTATCGTAAAAATCTAACTCTGAGAATTTATAACCCGCCCGATTGCGATACTGCCAGGGCACGTCGTTATGCCCATCAAAAAGCGGCACACTTTCCAGAATCTCTATTGCCTGTTGCCGGTAATCATCCCGGTCTGTTTGAGCCCAGGCAGATACCGCTCCGGAAAAAATTAATATTAATGTTAAAATCAGTGTTGAAATAGATTTCATCTTAACTGTCATAAACTATTATATGTGAAGTTGAAATTAGCTTTACGGTTTACAGGTTGAAGAATTCTTTAAAACAAATCAATTCGGGCTGTCCGTACTCTTACTAAAGGCTCTGTTTGTGTCCACGCAACCAGAATAACATCGCCGGTTCTTTCCATTCTGGGAAATCCACTTTGTCTCGATGCTGATGTTACGCCTACCCGTACCGGTTCACTGAGCTCACCATCACTGTTTATTTTTCGGAGCATAATATATCCGGTGTCTTCTACCTGAGCTAACCAGCTTACATACACGTCGCCATCGTTTCCAAGCACTACATCTGTGCGACCCGTGCTGTATTCGCTGGCTACAACCACCGGTTCTGAAAAGCTTTCACCGCCATCCTCTGATTGCACAAGTTTAACCGCAGGTTCATCGTCAGCCATGGTAAACCAGGAAACGGCAACCCTGTTTCCATCCGAAACAATTCTCGGGCCATTAACCGGACATGCCATCATTTTCCATCCGTCATTATTAATTGCCTTTGGTTCACTCCATTCACCCGTTTCTGATGAATATCTGGCTGCGTAAACATCCCGAATTTCATCTTCACTGCGGTTTCTGTAAACTGCAATATATCCATCTTCAACTGGTACTAAATCGGTCTGACAGCAATCGCAAACGGTATCATCAATAACACGTTTTCTGGTTATTTCACCATCAGCCGAAATTTCTGCTGAACGTAGCGTCATCGACTGATCAAAGTTTTCATACTCTCCGTGGCCGCGGCCATCGGTTTCCCTTCCATCAAGCCAGATAGCAAGCACCTTGTCATCAGATATTGGTTCAAGAGACACAAACCCGTGTTCTGTAGGTGTATCATCAAGATGAGCTGTAAACTCAGATTGCCATCTTCTCTCTTCCCCCTCAGAAAATGCTACTTTAACATGGTAGGCATACGGGCCACCCTCAACTTTTCTGAGCCAGTGTGCTGCCACAGCTTCTCCATCTTTTCCAACAACGGATGGAAAATCAGCCCAGTTCACAAAGAAATTATTGCTAAGCTTAACGGTTTGCGACGGAGTCCAGCTTTCGCCATTATAAACGGCATATTCGATGGCATAAATTTCTTCTTCTATATTACTGGTCCAGCTCATAAAAATATTACCATTTCCATCGGAATGGAGATTTGGGAATCGTGAGCCGGTTTCAGCCGGGTTGTTTAATCCAAATTGAAAAGATGGCTGCTGAAGTTCGCCCTGACATGCTCCCAAAATCAGGAGTGTCAGAAACAGAAGAATAGAACGTTTTGCAAGAATCATAAGAAATCGTTTAAACAGATAAGAATGATTGGTATTTTTGATCCGATTGAAAGTACTAAAGCATCATAAAATAAACTCCATTTTTTTAACATCCTAAAAGGAAACGTTTGCTTCATCTAAATAATATAACACTTCACTTCGGTGAAAGGCCGCTTTTTGATCAGGTTACCACAATTATTAATCCCGGTGAACGAATTGGACTCGTTGGCCCAAACGGCGCCGGCAAATCTACTCTGTTAAAAATAATTGCGGGTGAGCAGCAGGCAGACTCAGGATCCGTCAAAATGAGCAAGGAAGCAACTGTGGGTTATTTGCCGCAGGATGGTGTAGACCCGGATCCGAACCTCACAGTTTTAGGAGAAGTTGAAAGGGGGTTTTCTGAAATTATGGAGCTCAGACGAGAGCTTGCCGAGCTTCAAAAAAAAATGGAAATTGCTGAGCCAGACACCGACGAACACTACGCAATTATTGAAAAATATGGGAGTGTACAATATCAGCTTGAGCATTCGGGTTCTTATACGCTCCAGGCCGATATTGAAAAAGTACTGATGGGTCTTGGTTTTTCAGAGTCAGATTTTTCGCGCTCTACAACAGAATTTAGCGGCGGCTGGCTGATGAGAATTGCCCTGGCCAAACTTCTGTTAAAAAAACCCACGTATCTCCTTCTTGATGAGCCCACCAATCACCTGGATATAGAATCTCTGCAGTGGATAGAATCTTTTCTCAAAAATTATGATGGAGCCGTGATTATTGTATCTCACGACCGGGCCTTTCTTGACTCTGTTACAACCCGCACCCTGGCCCTGAAAAACGGGGATTTGAAGGATTATGCCGGCAATTATACATTTTACGAGAAGAAAGCTGCTGAGGAGCAGGAACTCCTGGAAAAACAGTATATCAATCAGCAAAAAGAGATTAAACAGACACAAGAATTCATTGATCGTTTTCGCTATAAAGCCACCAAAGCCAAGCAAGTACAGAGTCGTATCAAACAGCTTGAAAAAATGGAGCTGGTAGAAGAACCGGATGAGAGTCAGGCTGATATTTCTTTCCGTTTCCCGCCTCCGGAACGTTCCGGACAGGTGGTGCTTTCACTGAAAGATGTAGTAAAAAAGTATGGTGATAATACGGTTTTCAACGGCATAAATTTTGAGGTTGAAAGAGGAGATAAATTTGCCGTTGTCGGTCCCAACGGTGCAGGAAAATCTACGCTGATCAGGATACTTGCGGGCAATGAACCGATTACAGATGGAAAACGGGAAGTTGGTTATAACGTAACTCCCGGATATTTTGCCCAGCATCAGGCTGAAGAATTAAACCCTGAAAATACAGCTCTTGATGAAATGAGGCTTGCCGGTTCAAGAGAGTCTGAAACCAGGCTTCGGACTATACTCGGCTGTTTTCTGTTTATCGGTGATGATGTATTTAAAAAAGTACGTGTGCTGTCGGGCGGAGAAAAAAGCAGGCTGGCTTTGGCTAAAATGCTGCTAAACCCCGGGAATTTTCTCATTTTTGATGAGCCTACAAACCATCTTGATATGCAGTCAAAAAATATTCTTCAGCAGGCATTTAATCAATTTGATGGAACCCTGATGATTGTATCTCACGACCGGGATTTTCTCGACCCGATTGTAAATAAGACACTTGAAGTTCAGCCCGGCCGGCTTAAAACCTGGCTTGGAAATGTGAGCTACTACCTGGAAATGAAAGCTGAACAAGATGAAAAACAGGAAATAACTGAAACAGAAAAAAAACAGTCAGATAATAACGGACTGAACCGAAAAGAACAGAGGCGTGTTGAAGCAGAAAAGAGAAATAAACTCTCGGCGAAAGTTAAACCGCTCAAAAAGCGGCTTGAAAAAATTGAAAAAGAGATAGAGACTGGCGAGGAGCGAAAATCAGAAATTGAGGCCGCCATGGCAGATCCGGATTTCTATGATGATAACGAGCAGGTAAAAAAGATATCCTTAGAATATGAAAACCTTAAATCTGCACTCGCTGAAAATCTTGAAAAATGGGAAGAAATTGCCGGACGTATTGAATTTATTGAGGATGAATTTGATCGAAATCACGGCTAAAAGGCCATAGACTGCGACCTTTCAGCTTAATGTATCAGGTTTAGAATGCGTTCGAATCGCGGCATAAAATTATCCTTATCCCATGAGAAGTAAATAATACCTGCTTTACCAATAACATGGTCATCCGGTACAAATCCCCAGTATCGGCTGTCTTCACTGTCATCACGGTTATCACCCATCATAAAGTAGTAATCCTTTTCGATAGTGTATGTGTTTGTTTCGTTGCCGTTAATTACAAATTGATCGCCGTTACGCCTGATAATGTTTCTTTCATAACGCTCAATAATATCCTGGTACATGTGCCAGTTATCGGGTGTAAGCTCAATTTCCTGTCCACTAAACGGCACCGTGAACTCTTCCATATTATCATGGTTGGTAAATCCACTTGAGAAATTAAAACCGCGCCGGCCAAACTGTTCAAAATCATCGGGCAAAACAAACGTTTCAATCTCTTCAATTTCCGACCATGTTCGCATCTCTTCAGCCAGACTCTCTGTCATATTAACAATATGAATACTTTCTCCCCGCTGCACAATTGAGCCTCCGGCATCCCTCACTTTTGAGGGGCTCAGCCTGATTCTGTCTCTGACTGTTACCCTGTAATTTTGCATCAGGGTTTCATACTCATTAGAGGGTTCACCGTTTACATAGAGAACTTTATTTTCAATTCTAAGCGTATCACCCGGAATGCCCACAGCACGTTTTATATAGTTTGTTTTAACTGATATCGGGGCTATATCAATCGGGTAATTAAAAACTACAATATCGTCTCTTTCAATATCTGAATACCCCGGAATACGGATCCACGGAACATTTACTCCCGGCATGTAAATATCTGTGAATGGTACAGAGAGCGTCATTGGTGTTCTGGGGCCGTATGCCAGTTTTGTCACAATAAGAAAATCTCCCGTCAGGAGAGTTTTTTCCATACTGGGAGTGGGTATGCGGTATGCACCAAAGAAAAAGGTTCGGATTATAATAGCAGCAATTGCAGCCCAGACAAGGGCGTCCAGCCACTCACGAGCCCAGTGTTTAGCTTTCTTATTTTCTTCTTCGGTCTTTTTAGATCTTTTAGCTGACTTCTTTTTCGCGCTCAATTCGTAGTGTATTAGTTAGTTTAGTTCAGTGAAGGACGATCGATCTGTTCCCGTTTAAATTCGTTGCCGTCATATTCTACAAGATACCACTGGTCTCTTTCAGGCGAGTAAAAATAATCAGAAAACGATTCCATTTGGTTGTCATCACCCATTAACATCCGGGTAAGTGTGCGTTTTACCTGTGGCATCATATCAATATATCGACTGGCTCCTACATATACCAAACCATCCTCAAAAGGGCCGTCAAGATCCAGAATCATCAGCGGCATTTCGCCATCAATTATAAACCAGTATTCAAACTGAATGGCTTTACCCGGCCGGAAATTGTTATTGATAAGATCTTTAATAGTCTGAGTCGGCTCACCAAAAGCGGCCTGCAGCCTCGATCGAATTTCTATTGTGGGAATGCGGTCAATCGTGGTGGGATTATACAGCCCTTGCCCGGTCCAATTTATATTTGCAAATCTTTGTTCAAACTGAGCACGTTCATTGTAATTCACCTTTTGTATATCCGGGTCTTCAAATTGAGCAAATGCAAGAGCTGAGCAGAGAGAAAACAGTAATGTTAAGAGAGTTGTTCGTATTGCCATAGTTACCTTTCGTCTTCATCCATGGATAAAACGGCGAGGAATGCTTCCTGTGGAATTTCAACTGATCCCACCTGTTTCATCCGTTTTTTTCCTTCTTTTTGTTTTTCGATTAATTTTCGCTTTCGGGTAATATCACCGCCATAGCATTTGGCAGTAACATCTTTTCGAAGCGCACGCACAGTATCCCGGGCTATAACCCTGGAGCCGACAGCGGCCTGTACTGCTACTTCAAACTGCTGACGAGGAATAAGTTCCTTTAATTTTCCACAAAGTTTGCGGCCAAGATAATAGGCTTTATCTCTATGGGTAATACTTGACAGTGCATCAACATGATCACCATTCAGCAGGATATCCAAACGCACTAAATCACCTTTTCGGTATTCAATAAATTCATAATCGAGTGATGCGTATCCACGGGTGCCGCTTTTGAGCCGGTCATAAAAATCAAAAACCACCTCGGCCATTGGCAGTTCGTAGGTAATTTCAACCCGGTTATTCTGCATAAAATGCTGGTTCACATAAACACCGCGGCGTTCCTGGCAAAGAGACATTATAGGGCCAATATAATCTGCGGGTGTGATAATACTCGCTTTGATGTAAGGCTCCCAAACCGTCTCTACTTTACCGGCATCGGGCATTTCACTTGGATTATCAACCTGCACTCTCTTTTTTTCGCCCTTATAATCCGTTTCAACTTCGTATTTAACATTCGGAACCGTTGTGATAATATCGATATTAAACTCACGGTCTAACCGCTCCTGGACAATTTCCATGTGCAGCAAGCCCAGGAATCCTGCGCGAAATCCGAATCCAAGTGCTTTAGAAGTTTCCGGCTGATAGGTTAACGAAGCATCATTGAGCTGTAATTTTTCAAGTGCCGAACGGAGGTCTTCAAAATCCTCAGATTCGGTTGGAAATAACCCGCTGAACACCATCGGCTTTACTTCTTTATAACCCGGAATAGCCTTTTCTGCTTTCCTTTTCTGATGGGTTATTGTATCACCAACTTTGGCATCCTGCAAAGATTTAACGCTCCCAATC
>LKMJ01005497.1_pt1 | contig 11940 bp, 12 predicted proteins | sample 643391 | NCBI WGS metagenome assembly LKMJ01 (sample SAMN04112250, study PRJNA286221) | soda lake metagenome | biome: soda lake; feature: Kulunda Steppe; material: water; isolation source: sample PL-Br10 brine of Picturesque Lake | place: Russia: Kulunda steppe | collected 2010-07
CAGAAAATCGTCTCGACGTCAGGCATCTGCTTCGACACGGATATGAACGTTCATACTGGGCGATTGTACTTGAGCGATTCGGAGTGGTGCTGACCCGCGTACGTGAGATATGAGATTGTCTACTTCTCCGTCTACCACCCCCTGTTTGCTGCAAACCGTTCCATTTCTACTCGAGACGAACGCCGCAGTCGAAACGGACGCCGCAGTCGACATCTCGAAATCGAGACCAATCGTAGCATTCATCACGGTGCAGTTCCGGGTCAACCGGCTAATACGTACAGTTCTACCAGCCGGCAGGTAGCAACGGCGCAGTCCCGAGCGGGGCGCGAAGCGACCCGTGAGCACTGTCAGCGCCGTTGGGGAGGACTGGTGGTAGTTTCTCGAGGGCGGCGAAGCCGCTCGAGAATAGCGGTTGTGTATGTTTCGGACTCGCGGTTTTAGACTCGTATTCGTATATACGACTCACATATACGACTCACAATTCCAGAGTAGTACAGTACGACCGGTAACACAACTGTTAGGCAAGTCCTTCATTTGTTACGTAACCCCTCCATTTCCACTCGAGAGCATCGATGAAAGTGAAACTAAATTGTCAATTAGTAGCGCTTACTCGAGGAGTGAAATCTCGTCGTCACCGTTAGGAACCGCACAGAGAAACGCCCCTCTCTGTGTACTTTCGTTTCGATACCAGTGTGTCGTTCCCGCAGGGATCAGGAGTGAATCGCCCGGTCGAACAGTACATTCCTCCTCGTCGATGCCAACGATGTACTCCCCCTCGAGGACGTACTGCTCGTGTTCGACGGCGTTGGTATGTTTGGGAACTGTACTATCGGGCTCGAGGGTGAACCGTCGAAGAGCGAAATTCGGTGCGCCGTGCTCGCCTGCAACGAGGACACCTTTCTCGAGGCCCGATGCGGCGTCGACTGGTTCGTACTCGATCTCTTCGCGTCGGCGAATAACGGGTTTGGTCATACTCTACGTAGTCACTCGAGAGCAAAATAAACGTGAGCATCTAAAAGCCGATTCGACTGTGAGTTTATCTTACAGGCGCTCGACGTTCTTCGCGCGCGGGCCTTTGGGGGCCTGCTCGATCTCGAACTCGAGTTCCTGCCCTTCTTCCAGATCCGGTCCGCCAACGTCCTCCATGTGGAAAAATACGTCGTCGTCCGCGTCGTCTGTCGAAATGAAACCGTAACCGCCAGTGTCGTTGAAGAAATCAACTTTGCCTTTCGCCATTGCTTGTGAACGGAGACTCCATGAGAAAATAAATGTACCGGTGTTACTCGAGTGAACAAAAATGATGATAAATTAGATATATTAGATGTATAGTCAGATAACTGTGATAGCAGCTATCAGAGCAGTTATTACGTCTGTTCGTTCTCGAGTCCCAGCGCGGCGATTGCAACGAAGAAGACCGCCATAAAGAGCCCAAACCCGACGAGGAGTCCGAGAAGTCCACCACCACCGATACTGACCGGGCTGATCATCATAACGACAGCAAGTGAGCAAATGAATACGAGGATCGTCGCGATACCGATCGCGAAGTAAAATCCAACGTCCGTCTCGAGATAGCCCCAGAGTGGGTCCCAGATTGGTGGTTGTGGCATAGGAGTACTACCAATACATCATATAATAATCACATACATACAACAATCACGATCGATATCAGTACAACATCAGTACAACAAACTACGCGTTACGTCCGCGTATTTTTCTGGGAGTTGCTCTGCAATCAGCTCCGGTCGTGTTTCACCCTCGAGATTGACGAGATACGCTCGACCAGGATCGTCGCCGTACACGCCATGGAAATCGTAGACGAATCCGTACACGCTGACGTCCTCTGGAATGTCGTCTGACTCTCGGAGGAAACTCGCCTGCTGGTCGACGTTGTACTCGACGAGTTTGTTGATAATCATCCAGTCAGTGGCGGCTGGTGTGTCCGAATCGATCAGATCGCTCTCGAGGCCCTCTTCGATAACTGGCACCAATAGCTCGATGCACTTTGTCACACCGCGTGGACCGGGTGGCTCCTCGCCAGTAGCAACTTCGTAGGCAGCAGTCACGGCACCACAGCCAGTATGTCCAACGACTGCTACTGCACGCGTGCCCGTGTAATGGATAGGATAGAGGAGACTCCCGTCGACAATTCGCTCACCGTTATCTTCATCCCACGCCTGATTCCCGATGTTACTCGGTGTGAACACAGAACCAGGTCGATCAACCTGCCACATACCGTCCTGTGGAACTCTCGAGTCAGAACAACAGATCGTCACGAGATCGGGATGTTGCTCTGTCTGTACCTCTGTGAAATACCCCGTTGGGAGTCCCTCGACGTGCGTCTCGTTTCCCTCGAGAAGCTCGAGTAAGATATCGTCGGTACCCATAGGCAGATGTAGGGACATGAGTAGGAAAAAGTTGCTGATAATGGTCCTGATTTGGATTGGCGGTGGAGGAACCCCCCACCCCTTTGTTTCGGGTGGAACTCCGTCCGAAGGTGGGGTGGGGGGTGGGTGTTTTAGACCGGAAAGATTTATTTACATAGATGGTGTATTGGTCCGTAGCATCAAGAAAAAAGAAAACTAACTAGTGTATTCTACTTTGTTACTAGGCATTACTAGAATTGTCTAAATAAGGGCTCTCTGTTACTAGAATACGCTTCCTCTGTGAATTCCAAGGGTAGAGACTTTCTCCTTACCGCTCAAGTCGAAATAGCCTCCTTTACGTCACTACTCTCGAGCTGCATCGCTACACCCCTACCCACTCTCGTTTCCATCTCCAGTGGAAACAAAGGGGTGGGGGTGTCTGGTACTAATCTAAGTAGCCAGATCGTGTTAGTTGCTAACGTATGAATAGTTGGCTACTACTCAATTTCGTATGACACTTCCCGACACCCTCTGTTTCATCTCGAGAATATTGTAATTTCAATCCCATTATTATTTCTTACGGATAGGTATTTCTTCACTGAACCAGAGAATCTCTTCACCGAATCAGCATTGGCCACGTGTATCCGGTGAGTATGAATCCAACTTTGTGTCTCAGCGTATCTCGAGTTCAACTCGAACCCCCTCATTTCGACTGGAGATTGACGTAGGACTACCAACCAGGTGACGTAGGACTATCAACCAGGGTATGTCTGCGTTGTTTTCTCTTTTTTCGACTGTGGATTTCCAGTCGAAACAGTGGGGTGTTGTCTCTCGAGCCATCGTACTCACAGCTGTTTCTCAACTGTTTCACAACTGTTGAACAGTCAACACGTCTGACGTAGGCTTAAGTGAATTCAGTCCAGTAGTACGCGCAACCACACCTATGTGTGCGGAGGATTTCAAGGATGGGACTGTTCACAGGACTCAAAGATAGCATCTACCGCGTTACGGATCGCCTGTTCTCCGAACAGGAACCAAAGCGCATCGGGATTTATGGACCGCCAAATGCCGGAAAAACCACGTTAGCAAATCGGATCGCTCGAGACTGGACGGGTGACGCCATCGGTACGGAAAGTCACATTCCACACGAAACGCGTCGTGCTCGCCGAAAAGAGGGCGTCGAAATCGAGCGTAACGGTAAGTCGGTGACGATCGATATCGTCGACACACCAGGGGTGACGACCAAGGTTGACTACGAGGAGTTTACCGACGAGATGGACAAAGACGACGCTATCAGGCGCTCTCGAGAGGCAACTGAGGGTGTCGCAGAGGCGATGCACTGGCTTCGCGAGGATGTCGACGGCGTCATATACGTTCTCGACAGTGCGGAGGATCCGATCACGCAGGTTAACACCATGCTCATCGGGATTATCGAATCGAGGGATCTGCCGGTTTTGATTTTTGCGAACAAGATCGATCTGCCGGAGTCGAGTGTGAAACGGATCGAAGACGCTTTCCCACAGCATAAGACGGTCCCACTGTCGGCGAAAGAGGGAGATAATATGGACGAAGTGTACGAAAATATCGCAGAGTACTTTGGGTGAGATGATGCCGGAAGCAACAAAAGCCGACGAAACAGATCGCAGTGAGGGCGTACAGATCGACCTCATCAGCGGTGAGCGAATGGACGGCATGGCGAGCATGGAGAAAATCCGGATGATTCTCGATGGCGTTCACGATGGCAATATCGTTATTCTAGAAGAGGGGCTCTCACCGGATGAGGAGAGCAAACTGATCGAGGTGACGATGGCAGAGATTAGTCCGGATGAGTTCAATGGAATCGAAATCGAAACGTATCCGAAATCCAGTACGCAAGGCTCCTCGTTACTCGGTCGAATCATGGGCAACGAAGAACAACCGAAGAAGCTCACTGTCATCGGTCCAGCCAATCAGATCGAGACCCTGCACAAAGACGAAACTCTCATCAGCGCACTCGTCTCCCGGAGTTAATCATGCCACACCAGTGTACAACCTGTGGTCGCACGTTCGCTGATGGCTCGAAAGAGATGCTCTCGGGATGTCCAGACTGTGGCGGTAACAAATTTCAGTTCGCGCCATCACAGAGAGCTAGGGGCGACTCAGGGGAGTTGGGAGACGAGAAACCAGATACAGATACTTCGAGCGCAGGAGAGACAGAGACCTCGGGCGCAGGGAAATCGGAGACCTCGAGTGGCACCGAAAAATCACCGTTCAAACAGGAGGAGACCTGGCCGCAGGCTGATGATGCGTCGTGGTCACAGGACAGTGCATTTTCTGAGTGGCCAGATACGGCGAAACGACCAACAGATCGCTCGAGTGCGAATTCGACTGATGGGGCGATTCAGGGGGCGAATGAGGGGAATACAGCCGATAACGAACCGGACGGACAGGAGGTTTCCGACAGCGGGACCGAACACGAACAGCAAGCTGTCGAAGACACTGCGCAGGCGAACGCTCGAACTGCAGTCGTTTCGTCTGATGAACTCCCATCGCACTCAGAGAGAGTCACTACTACAGACCCTGAAACCGGCGAAAAGCCGCCCGAACACGGTCGAGTCGTGAGCGAACCATCGGAGGAACAGCCGTCTATCGACGAACTTCGAAAGGAACTCAATCAGCAGTTCGAAAGTATCAAAATCGTCCGTCCAGGTGAGTACGAACTCAATTTGATGGAGTTGTACAACCGTGAGGAGTATATCGTCTCGTTACAAGAGGACGGCCGATACGTTATCGATGTGCCGGATACGTGGCGCGAGAGTGGCAACTAATATTCAGTACCTCACAACGGTTCGGTACTGACATTTCACTCGAGTGTGTAGCCTCTCGAGGGCTGTTTTTGCTGACACTACACCCCTCTGTTTCAACTGGAACTCTCCATACCGAATAGAGGGGGCCACGTCAGACAGATGGATTTAAGCAAATACACAAACCACTCCCGTATATGAGCACTGCTACCAAGGTCGTCGTTTCCACGATCGCCGCGTCTGCGCTACTATCTCTCATACTCATCGCACAGGCGATCGTCGCTGCCTGATGTTTGAGTCGCGTTCACTCTCAGAGCCAGTCGCACACGTTCGCGAGGAGCACGCACGCACTGCCCTCGTTTTCGACTGCAGCCGTGATTTCGAGACACTGCCACCGGCACAGGCAGAGGAACTCGGTCTCGTCGTCGACTCACTCGAGCCGATAACCTATTCCCCGAGCTGGTTGCCCACTGATGCACCCGTTTTGCTCACTCGATACGCGAGTAGCGATTTCACCATCGGAATGCCCGGCGATGGGAGTATCGTCTGGACGAGACAGACGACACCACCCGTCGTTCTCGTCAAACCTCGCGTGCAGGGTTCGCCCGAATCGTTCGTCGATTTCTTACTGGCCGAAGCGTTCGTCGAAATCGGTCTCGAGATACCCGAACACTTCCTCGGATTTTTCGAATCGGGCTACTGTGACCTCGACGAAGCGGTCCCACTCGGGGCACACCCAACCTATCAAATTGCTGCGGCACTGTACGATGGGTGGAAGGGCCTCGAGACGCGCGAGGTGTTTGCATCGTGGCACAGGTATACCAATGCCGATGTCAATACCAATACCAATACCAATACCAATACGGAGACTGAGACTGCCCCACTCGCTGACGCATGGCAAGACGCAGGTAGTCGCCTCGAGGGACGCGTCTCGAGATTACCCCGGGCCATCGCTCGTGGCGAGATCGAGTTTGCCGACGCGACGGAACTCGCGTGTGCGGCGATCAAACACGGACTCGAGTTACCGGCACCGTTCGCTGCACTCGAAACGGAGGCCTATCGCGATCACGGGGCCGCGTATGCGATTCGATGGGCTGAAAAGACGTTTGGGGCTCTCGAGGAAGAGGTGTGAAAGTGAGCGGTGCACTGACTTGCCTCCGACCGTATCATCCCGAAGCGTATCAGAACTGCGCTGTCACGTCATATTACATCAAAACTGCGCTGTCACGTCCCCATTTTCGTCGAGGTCGACAACACCATCGAACAGCGCCCGAAATGCGGCGACGACCTCGTCGTCGTGAACCTCGTCGGAGAGATGAAACAGGCCTACGGCATCGTGTTCCTCGAGGAGTGCCAGCAGTCGATCGACGGTCTCGAGTGCGGGTTCTTCACCTGCGTAGTAGGCGAGTTCGGTGACCGAATCGAAACTAATCCGGAGTTTGCCGTCGTGATTCTCGAGGAACTGTTCGACCTGGCGCACGATGCCGTCGACGTCGTCGGGAGCGGCGACGTAGTGGACGTTCTCACTCGAGCGTCGAGAGTAGCCGCGTTCGATACTGAGGGTGTCGAGGATGACGGCTCGAGATTCGTCGACGTCGTAGTACTCGAGTTTCTGGGTTACTTCTCGGGCAGTGGTTCGAGTGGAGACGACGAGGAAAAAGTCGGTGTCGGTTTTGAGAAAATCAGTGTCGAAGCGATCGGTTTCGCCGGTACTGGGATGTAAGAGCAGAATTCCGGTGCCACCTGGTACGGTGTCTGGTGTGCCGTCGATCTCGAGCGAATAATCCATGTTAGCGTGAATAACTGACGGCATCACCTTAAGATTGCGGTTCCTGAGACGTCTTTCGACCGACACACGATCAGCGCTGATCGACCGGGAACCAGGCCAGGTCGTGGCTTGCGGCGAGTTCGACGGAGACGGGTTCGTTGAGGTCGATCTGATTGGAGTGGTTGTGCATGGTTTCGACGATCTCGCCGGTCTCGAGTTCGACGCGATAGAGGATCGTCGGACCGAGATAGCGACGATAGGTTACACGGCCGTCGGCTTCCTGTTCGCTCGCGGGACGGGCGATGAGGTCGTCTGGGCGGACCAGCACGTCGATGTCAGTCTGATCGTACTCGAGTGCGAGGCCGTGGATGCGGTCGCGACCGACGGGACCGAGTCGTGTGCGGACGATATCACCCTCTACGCGCGCGGGCACGAAGCTAGCGTGACCCAGAAAACCGGCGACGAAGCGCGATTTTGGGTGCTGAAATATCGATTCGGGAGTGTCGACCTGCTTGAGCTGTCCATCCGACATGACGGCAACCCGGTCACTGATCGAGAGAGCTTCTTCTTGATCGTGCGTGACGGAGATGGCGGTGACGCCGGTTTCGTTCAGAATGCGTCGGACTTCTTCTCGCATTTCGACGCGAAGATCGATGTCGAGGTTCGAAAACGGTTCGTCCAGCAGTAAAATCTCGGGTTCTGGTGCGAGCGACCGCGCGAGGGCGACCCGTTGTTTCTGTCCGCCAGATAACTCCTCGGGTGTCGAGTCGTGTTGGTCGCCGAGTCCGACGAGCTCGAGCAGGTCATCGACGCGACGCTCTCGTTTCTCACGTGGCCAGTCACTGATTCCGAAGGCGACGTTCTCTGCGGCGGTCATGTGTGGAAAGAGCGCGAAATCCTGGAACACGACGCCGACATCTCGTCGTTCTGGCGGGACGAACGCCCCGTCATTTCCAGCGGCGACGTGGGTGTCGCCAATGTGAATGTTACCCGTCGTGGGCCGCTCGAGTCCGGCTATCAAGCGTAGCGTCGTCGTTTTTCCACAGCCAGATGGGCCAAGCAATGTCAGCAGCTCACCTTCGTAGACGGTCAGCGAGAGCGCTTCGACGGCACATTCGTCGCCGAAGTGTTTCGAGACGCCATCGATCTCGAGAATCGGTCTGGCGGTCGTTGCGGAGGCCGTGGCCTCCGCCGAACGGTGGTCAGTTACTGGGTGGTGCTGGTTGGTCAGTGTGAGATTATTTTCAGCAGACATGATAGCCCTCTCGATGAGACAAATAACCGTCGTGGGGCGTCGGAAGCCAACGCGAGATCAGTCGCACGGGTAAGTCACTCTGTACTCTTGTGGCCAGGGATTTAGGCTTTCCTAAAAATCTCGGTCACGTGTCACCTTCTCTTGATGTCGAGAGCTGACTCTCGACCGAATTTAGGCTCTCCTAAATATCGGCAGCTATCTGTATTATAGGGCGACCTAAAACTATACGAACAGACTCTCGAGTACGTTCTATTGCTTCCCGAAAGGGGACAAAAACGGTTTTATCGGTGATTTTTGTCTGAAACACTCGTCTTGGAATCGGTAGATATATGTGTTTTAGGACTACCTAAAACTAGGTAGATGTCGAACAATATTCGCCGACGATCGTTCCTCGCAACGGCGGGCGTTGTGGTGAGCGGTTTCGCAGGACTTGCTGGTTGCCTCGGCGACGATAGCAACGGAAACGGCAATGGCAATGACGATAGAAACGGCAACAGTAGCGGGGGTACATCCAACCCCCAAGCCGTTGCAGAGGCGGATCCACTCGGTTCGCCCGTCGATTCGACCGCCGTCACGTGGGACGACCTCGGTGACCTCGAGGGAGAACTCACGGTATACTCCGGCCGAACGCGAGATCAGATCGATCCGGTCTTCGAGGCACTCGAGCAGGCGTACGATGGGTTCGACCTCAACGTCTTTCACGACGATAACGACGTATACGTTAACCAACTTATCCAGGAACGTGAAGCGACACCAGCGGACCTGATGTACTCACAGGATCCTGGTGCACTGAACGAACTCAACGAGAACGGCATTCTCCAGAAACTACCAACAGACGTGGTCAACGCCGTTCCCGAAAGCTACCGCCATCCCGATGGTTCCTGGACCGGTGTCACCGGGCGGGTACGGTCGATTCTGTACAACGCAGATCGGTGGGAGGGCGACGCCGATGACTTTCCCACTGACATTATGGAGTACGCGTACGACGACCGTTTTCAGGGTATCATCGCAACGCGACCGAACTCTGGGACGTTCCGAGGATTCATTCAGGCGATGGTGGAACTCGAGGGGGAAGACGAAACTCGCGAGTGGATCCGAGCGATGATCGACGAGCAAGATATTCAGCTCTTCTCGGGGGGGACAGACCAGGCCGTTGCCGTCAATCAAGGTGGTGAGAACGATCCGATCGTTGCACTCGGAAACAGCTATTACGCGGCCCGAATCCTCAACGAAGACCCTGATGCGCCGATCAGAACGACGTATACGGAGAACGATGCTGGCTGTCTGTTCAGCGTTGCCGGTGTCGGTGTAATGAACGACGTCGACAACCCCGTACTGGTCGCGGAGTTCGTCCGTCACCTGCTCGCTGCGGAGGGTCAGGAGTTCATGATGGAGGCCAACGGGGAGTATCCCGTCGTCGAGGGTGTGGACTACGTCGGCGAACTCCCAAATCTCGAGGAGATCAATCCCCCGGAGTTCGACCTCAGTAACTTCGATATGGACCTCGAAAGTGCACAGAGCCTTCTCAACGAAGAAGGCATGACGGTTTGATACTGGGTTATCCGAGACAGCTCCTATCTATTGAGAGGTTGATATTCTCCTGGGCCTGCTCCGCATATACTCTGGACTCGCGAGCATCGCGAGCATTCAGGAGCACTTTTAGCTCCGCGGGAGCAACCACACGCACGATTTGAGCTACGGATTCGACAGCTACTATGAAATTACCCACGAAGCACATTACGTCGTCGCAGTCACTCGAGTCCGTTCGCGAACGACTCGGTGCTGTCGACCGTCCGATGGCCGTCTTAGCTCTCTTGAGCGCCATCGTCGCCTTTCTCGTCGTGTCTCCGATGTTCTGGTTGCTCTGGCAGGCGCTGTCGGTCGATCTGCCACAGGCGTACGACCTCTTCGTCACCGCACAGACGGCACGAATTACGTTCAACAGCATCGTTCTGATGCTCTCGGTCACGCTATTTTCGATTGTACTCGGGGTTCCACTCGCTGTGCTGACGACGCGGACTGATCTTCCGTATCCGCGATTGTGGACCGTCGTGGCCGCACTCCCACTCGTGATCCCGAGTTATATCGGCGCGATCACGTTCGTCAGCATGTTCGGGTCGGGTGGCGAGGTGGATACGCTCTTTGGCACGACGATTCCGCGTATCGATGGCTTGTCTGGGTCGGTGTTTATCATCACGCTCTATACGTATCCGTACGTGTTTTTGACGACTCGAGCGGCACTGTTGTCGATGGACAGTTCCCTCGTCGACGCCGCTCGCACGCTCAACTGTGGTCCGCTCGAGGCGTTCCGTCGCGTCACGCTTCCACAGATCAGGCCGGGAATTGCTGCCGGTGCGCTGCTCGCCTCTCTCTATGCAATATCGGACTTCGGGACGCCCGCGTTCATGCAGGCCAACGTGTTCACGAGCTCGATCTACTGGGAGTTTCGCGGATTCGCCGTCGAATACGCCGCCCTGATCGCCCTGCAGTTGATCGCGATTGTGGCAGTCGTCCTCGTCATCGAGGCTGGTATCGGACGTGACGAAGACGCCAGTGGGGGCACGGGAAGGGGCAGCACTGTTCGACTCGGCCGCTGGAAGTGGCCGGCGATGAGTTTCGTTTCGCTCCTCGGATTCGTCACACTCGTCGTTCCGGTCGCAGTGTTCACGAACTGGCTGGTTCGCAGTCAGGGTGAACCGATCCCGTCCCTCGAGTTCCAGTGGGAGTTCGCGTTCAATTCGGTGTATCTCGCGCTGCTGGCTGCACTGGTAGCCTGCGTGTTTGCACTCCCCGTCGCGTACTACTCCGGGCGAACGAATTCGTTAGTTTCGCGCGTGCTCGAGCGAGCGACCTACGTAGGATTCGCCGTTCCAGGTATCGTCATCGGACTCGCACTGGTGTTTCTCGGGACGCGGAGCTTCCCGTCACTGTACAGAGAGGGTGTGTGGTTGCTCGTCTTCGCGTACGTCGTCCGGTTCCTGCCGCAGGCGGTCGGCACCGTCCGTTCGTCCGTTCTCCAGATCGACGACAAAACGATCGAAGCGGCCCGAACGCTCAATGCCGGCCCGCTCGAGACGTTTCGACGAGTGACGCTGCCGTTGATCATGCCGGGTGTCGTCGTCGGGAGCATTCTCGTGTTTCTGACGACGATGAAGGAACTGCCGGTCACGCTGATGCTCCAGCCGGTCGGGATGGACACGCTGGTGATTATCGTCTGGGAGGCACAGCGCTCGCTCGCCTACCGGTACGCCGCAATACCAGCGCTGCTGTTGATCCTCATCTCTGGACTCTCCATGCTCGTTTTGCTTCGCCAGGAAGGATACGACATGTAGCACTCGCTGTGCTCGTGCTATACTCCTGGTCGTACTTCGGTTACCACTCGATGGCGAGCGAAGCGAGTCATCGAATCGACTTTACCAGCAGCGTCCATCTCGAGTGTATGAGCGTACGCGAGGAGTTCGACGCCTGGGCGGCAGACGGGCGCGACAAGGGCATGGAGGAACGACACTGGCACACCGCGAAACACGCACTGGCTCGAATGCCGGTCGAAACGGGGGACACGATACTGGATATGGGCTGTGGCAGCGGCTACGCCGGTCGGGCACTTCGCGAAACGAAGCAGGCGGGAGCCGTCTACGGACTCGACGGCGCACCCGAGATGACGAGAAACGCCCTCGAGTACACCGAGGATCCACACGTTGGCTACGTCGTCGGCGACTTCGGCTCGTTGCCCTTCGACAGTAACTCGATCGATCACGTCTGGACAATGGA
>LKMJ01005499.1_pt1 | contig 11937 bp, 24 predicted proteins | sample 643391 | NCBI WGS metagenome assembly LKMJ01 (sample SAMN04112250, study PRJNA286221) | soda lake metagenome | biome: soda lake; feature: Kulunda Steppe; material: water; isolation source: sample PL-Br10 brine of Picturesque Lake | place: Russia: Kulunda steppe | collected 2010-07
GCGCATTGCCAGGGGTGCCCCTACCAGGTAGACACAGCAGGGCGCATTGCCAGGGGTGCCCCTACCAGGTAGACACAGCAGGGCGCATTGCCAGGGGCGCCCCTACCAGCGCACACCGTCCCCGACGCTGGGGCCTGTGCGGGTCAGAGGGTGAACTCCCTCACACACTCTGGCAGGGTACCTCCTGACACACTCTGGCAGGCTACGGAGGTGGCTACAAAGGCGGCTACGGAGGCGGCACACTCTCTCAGGCTACGGAGACTCTGGCAGGCTACGCACACTCTGGCAGGCTATGGAGGCGGGCTGCGCTTGAGGGGGACTCAGGTCCAGCCGGATGCACATCCCAGAGCCTTAGTTCCCTTTGCACTGGCGCAAAGCGGCAGTAGCCACATAAACCTGCGCTGCGCAAGCTTGCGCCGGCAGAGGGCTCAAGCCTTGCCCCTGTCCGGGAGCCCCCAGCCGGGCCACACTCCCTCCCGCAGCACCGCCACACACGTCCGCCCTCTTACGCACGCCGATCACCTTGCGGTGGTGTACCGCGGTGGCGGCCTCGCTCTGCACTTGGCCGTCAAGCACAGTGGCGTACACGATGAAGTGGTCGCCAGCCTCCATGCGCGACACCACCTGGCATTCCATGTGGGCGTTGGCCTCCTGCGGTGTGCGCAAGCATGGAGGCAAGCGCGGTTGCCTGAATTGCGGCTTCGGGTGTGCAGGGGGAGATGGAGGGTCTTGGGACTCACGTGTTGGTACACCCGCATGCACTTGCATGCACATGCACAGTGGGGAGGGCCGGCTACGAGTGCAAGCGATGGGGTCTACATGGAGCATGAATGCAAGCGGCGGGGTCTACATGGAGCGTAAATGCAAGCAATAGGGTCCATACTGGGCGTGAATGCAAGCGCGTGGACGAGGAGGGCGCGCCATGCACAGAATTAACTGCGGGTGCAGCATTGGTATGCCAGGAGCAGCTGGGAGGCGCGCGCAGCCCAGTGGTGCGTGGCTGGCTGAGTCGCTCATGAGAGGGGCATGGGTTGCACAGCCGCAGTGCGGCAGGGATGCACGCTGCTGAAGCCTGATCGAGGATGCAGTCAAGCATACGCCCGCGCAGCGGTGCGCGCAGCAGGGAGGCAACCTAAGCGGATGCGCAGAGCCACCTGAGCATAGAGACAGGAGGAAGGAGGCAGGGTGCCCATGCGATGCATGTGTATGTGCGTGTATGTGTGTGTGTGTGCATGCACAGCAAGGTGCCCCGCACCTCAAGCACAGGGATGCCCTCGTTCTTGCTGGGCTTGGTGGTCAGGCCGGCCAGGCGGTCCTCTCCGGGCGCAAAGGGGCGCGCGAGCCTGCACACAGTGGCACAAACAGGCACACACACCTGGGCACCTGCACAAGGCCGGCGGTTCTCACCCCACACCAAAACCAAGCTGTTCTGTCCATTTTTAACGCATGTCTGCGCATCCACCACCTGTATAGATGCACAAGGATACCATGTGCACACGTACACATGCGCGTACGAAAGAGCGCACACACACACACACATGCACATACACTCACAGATTGCTATGCACATGCGTGTACACACTCAGCCGCACAAGAAGGGCCGCACAGCCACATTGCATGCATGCAGGCGGGCTGCATACGGGGCAGCGCCGCTGCACGCACCTGCGCATCACCACCTTCTCCTTGCCCTCCGCCACGGTGCTGATGGCAAACTTGTTGCCGATTTGCAACAGTGGCTCCATGGCACGGTCCTTCTTGACAGACACCGTCAGCCCGGGCGGCTCAAAGCTTGCCTGTGGCGCAGAACGCAGGTTGCCTAGGTAGGTCACCAAAAACCTGAGCCTTTGTTAGACCTGTGAACATACCAAGGACTGCAACTAGCGGAGCCAGTTCGGAAAATGCAAAAACGAGTGTCATAAATTTATAGTACTGGCAGCCGCGCTTGAGCCCCTCTGAGCCGTCTGCTTCACTGCAGGGAGCCCTAGAGCTGGCGCGCTGGCCTGAACAGGCCAAGCCATCAGCGCGCGCGCACGCCGAGAGACCCAGGAGCACAGGCATGCAGTTGGGGACACAAGTGCACTTCATCACACTGCACAATGTGCGCCCGTGCGTGCACACACATCCATACTGCGCGCGTGCGTGCACAGACATCCATACTTGCACAAACACATGCATATACGCACACACGCACACGTGCACGCACACGCACACCAGCGCACCTGAGACACCCAGGAAGCAAGCATCGCGGATGTCGCGTCCTCATCCCGTGCCGTGAGCACTGACAGTGAGCCCACCAGCCGCCCAGCAGCCAGCTGCAGCGTGCCAGCAGCAGCAGCAGAGCGCGCGGCGCGTGAGCAGCAGCAGCAGCAGCAGAGCACGCAGCGCATGAGCAGCACCCCACGAAAGTGCACGGGAACGCCAGCTGCTTTGCTGAACCACAAAGGCTCCAGCCCTCACCCGCCAGGTACCTACTGTTCTATCACGCACGCGGATCACTGCCAGCCTCAAGCCCTCTCAACCCCCAGACCACACTCAGCGCAACCCACCTGGGGCCCCGACGCGGCGGTGGCGGCCTTCGATGCAGTCACTGTCGACGTCTCGCGCGCCTTTGCGCGCCGCTTGACCTGCATGGCCAGGTCGCGCCCGCTCTCCTCGCATGTCAGCACGTCCTGCGGGCAGCAGGGCAGCAGCAGTCAAGCAGTGCAGGCCCCACAGGGCCACAGCAAAAGCACGCAGTGCAGGCCCCACAGCGCCACAGCAAAAGCACACAGCCCTTGAAAAGTCTAAGCCTACTCCCCTTTCGGCAGGCAAGCGCGGAGCACACAGTGGGTGCGCCCAGTCCATGCACCGCAGGCCTGCGGCGCAAGTTGCTGCGGCAGGCCGAGGCAGGCATGGCCAGGGCCTCTGCTCGCCTTTTGCTGCAGCTTGTCAGCGCACCCCGCATCGCAACGCCAACAGCAGAGAGCCCTCGGCTGCACTTGCAGCAGAGCGCCCCTGGTCCCATCAACAGCAGAACCCCGTACCCGGTCAGCCCTCCATGGCCGCGGGCGGCAGGCTGTGGTGGACAGAGCAGGCACAGCGGGCCTCCGAGGCCCCAGATAGCACACCTGCCACGCATGCAGCCTCCAGACTGTGCTGAGCCTGTGTTTGACAGGCCACAAGGCTCAACAGCAGCGCGTTCTATCTCTCTCACACACACGCACACACACACGCGCGCAAGCGCACACACACTGCCGCCGCACCTTTGCAGTTGGTCTGAACTTCACACGGATGGCGGGGAACGCGGCCCTGAATCCTGCATCCCGCAGCCGCCCCTCCATCTCATCCACCGCCTCACCACTCCACCTGGGGGAGCACACATACACAGCAAGGGTCAACATGCGCACGCGGGGAGCAGGACGCAGCCACACCTCCTTGCGGCAGGGCGGGCAGTGGGCACATGGAGGAGCGCGGCCACTGATGCTTCCCCGTTGCCTGCTGCGCAGCCACCTTAACATATGCGCAGCCACCTCCACATGTAGCACCGGCAGGCAAACATGAGCTGTGCATGCAACAGACATGGCCAAGGTTGGTGGGGCCTCCGGGGTGACTGCCTTCCAGAAGTGGCAGCAAGCGCGAGAGCCAAAACAAGACATGCGCTGTGTAATTTGCAGGACCTAGAGAGCAGACTCTAATATATATTACACATACATGCTCACACGCGCATGCACACATGCACACACACGTGCATACACACACACACACGAGCGCGCGCGCACACAAACACACAACCACACAGCCTCCGTTGCCAGTGCTTGGCGCGGACACTCACCCAAAGCTGCCAAACACACCGCAAGGCAGCGCCTTGGCCTTCTGCTCACGGATGATGGCACCCAGCGCGACTGCCACTTGTGTGGGCATGTGGCCCCCCAGCGTGGGGCTGCCTGCGTACACCGCGCATGATCACCTGTTCTCAGGGCCTCCCGCAGGATGTGCTCGCTTGCAGAAGGCTTGCCGCAGGCTGTGCTTGCCTTAAAAAGGCTTGCCACCATGGAAGGGCAGAAAAAGCAGACAGGGATTTTGTCACTGCTCTGGGGGGCCACATTGGGGATGGCGCGGGTGTCCAAGGAACGATCAGTGCAGGTGCATACCACAATCTACAGCACGACGCTGCAGCACAACGCTGCGCACCGCTCGCTGGGCGGCAGGTGCCACGGACAGGCCTCTGTGCGCGAGCGCGTAGAGGAGAAGGTCAACAGAGGGCAGGCAGGGCAGTAGACTTGCCTATGATGAAGCCGTCCGACTTCCGGATCGCCTCCGACACCTCGTCCAGGGGCACGGTCTCCAGGTTGTAGGTGTTCACGCCCACCGCAGACTTGGTGACGCCTCTGCTGATGGCCTGCAGGTGCAAAAAGGACGGCGGGCAGAACCAAAAGCCTTTTAACGCACGTACATAAATACACAGGTGGTCATGGGTTGGATGGAGCCTGCACGCCCATACACACATGCATGTGCGCATGCGTGTGGCGCATGGGTTTGGCCCACGGCCCACGCATGCATGTGCGCGTGTGTGAGATGCATGGGCTTGGCCCACGCATGCATGTGCGCGTGTGTGAGACGCATGGGCTTGGCCCACGCATGCATGTGCGCGTGTGTGAGACGCATGGGCTTGGCCCACACATGCATGTGCGCGTGCATAGCATCGCGAGTGCACAGCATGCATGAGCATGCTTGTGCACGTCCAGGTGTGTGCGCATGTGCGCCCATGAGTGCCGGGGCATCTGTGCGCGTGCTGCGGCGACTCCCTGCGCCTCAGGGCACAGGGCAAGCTCACCTGTTTGGCGGCGCGTCATAACACGGCCACACTCACTTAGGCAGCATTGCGTGCAGCTCTTGTGCGCATACCTTCAAGGCAACCGGGGCGTGCTCACTCACACCCATACCCATGCCCACCGCACCTGTGCCACTCACACACATGCCCATGCGCACCGCACCTGTGCCATTCACACCCATACCCATGCGCATCGCACCTGTGCCAGGGCAGAGGTGTTGCCGTACGCGCTCGCGTAGAATACGGCCACGCTGGCCACGTCGCTGGCCTTCAGCTGCTCATCCACCCAGCTGCGGTACTCCCCCAGCAGCTGCGCGCACGCGGACGCGTGTGCACACTCAGGCACAGGTTTGCACACTGGCTCGGGTGGGGGGCACGCATCGGCGGGCACTGCTGCGCCACCCCCCAAGAACCAGCTGCGCAGTATGAGGCAGGCAGGCATGAAGCTAGGGCAGAGACCCACGTATGAGCGGGACACCTTTGTGTGTGTGTGTCTCTCTACCTGTCCCGCCCCTGGCCCGCTCAACCCTGGCATGCCAGCAAGAGGCGCGCATGTGCCGAGGTGCCATGACAGGGGTGGGCATCATTCTCAGCAACGAGCAGCCTCAGCACCTAGCACACTGGCCAGCCAGCGCGGCCTCGGCACCAAAGCAACAGCGGAGGATGGGCAGCCGCGGCACTGGACAAGCGGGCTGGCTGGCCAGGCACACAAGCAGAAGCAGGAGTAAGCTGCCAGGGCAGGTGGCTAGTCCGCACAGCCACCGCTTGCCGCCTCGAATGTTTTTGCACGGCTGTCGTGCCTCCTTCTGCCTCAACCCCGCACGCGCCCGGGGTTTTTGCGCCCTCCCTCACCTGGGTCAGCGCAGGGCCGACGACGGGGCCGTGCATGGGCGCCAGAATGCACGTCATCATGCTCTCGCCCACGGGCGTGCCCAGGCTGCCGCCCGTCTTGCTGCTGCCGCTGCTGCTGGGGCTGGGGTTGCGCAGCTCCGGGAAGCCCAGCATGCTCCGCAGCCAAGAGAAGTCGGCCAGCGAATCGGCCGCCCTGTGGGCGCATGCATGCAGGGGGACTTGGTGTACATGTGTGTGGGGTGGGATTGCATGATGGGAGGGTGCATGTGGATGAAGGAAGAAGGGGGGTTGGGGGGGCAGGCAGCAGTGCGATGCTTGGGTGGGCTTTAAGAAGCGGCTGGATTGGCCACGGCAGCCAGCAGCATGCACGCACGCTGTGCCTGGTTATGGGCACCGCTCGCTGTGGGCGTCATGGGACGTCCAGACGGGAAAGAGTTAGAGGTGTGCATGTGTGCATGTGTGCGTGCACAGCACTGCGTGCGCACAGCATTGCCCGCCGATCGCGGGCTCGCTCAGCAGCGCCTGCTCCTCCTGTGGGCAGGTGGGCTCGCTGTGTGCACTCCCTCTGGATGAGCTAAAAGTTCAGGGCTCGCAGGCCCTTTTTGGTCAACCCCGTTTCCAGGGGCACTCAAGCCCAGCATTGCACCCAGCTGGCATTTGGGTGTGCAGCCTGCAAGCGGGTCCCAATCGCTAGGGCAGGCATCCCTGCAGGCTGGCAGGAGCGGGATCCTGCACGCGCGCCCATCACCTTCACTGGTCCAGCGCAGCCGGCTACTCACTCAGCCAGCCTCTCTTGCAGGCTGGTGGGGGCGCCGGGCCTGTTGCCCGGCACACAGCCGACCACTCACTTAGCCAGGCTTTCCTGCAGGCTGGTGGGGGCGCTGGGCCTGTTGGCCGGCACGATGGGCAGCTTCTCCAGCGCCGCGTCCGCCTGGCGCGGGGAGGGCGCCAGCATGCAGTCAAAGAAGTAGCGCCAGTCGTCCTTGAACGCCTCCCAGCTGCCGTGGTTGGTGTGCAGCTGGCCGAGCTGCACGGCACATGGCGCACAGGGGCCCGCGGGCAGGCGGTGCATGTTGGAAAGGCCCCCAGGCATGCGTGCGTGGCCATGGCATGCGCGCTTGGTCCAAGCATGGGCGCGTGGCACAGAGGCCTGCACGCGCGGCTCAGGCATGCATGCATGTGGCTCAGGCACAGGTGCGTGGCTCAAGCATGGCGCGAGCCTGCTCGGGCATGGCATAGAGCAGCTGGGGCGTGGCTTAAGCACGAGGGGCTTGCACGTGGCAGGGGGCAAAAGCATCTAGCAAATGGGCGCGTGGGGTCATCCATCCCCGGCAGGCAAGCTGCCCAGTGGCGTGCTCAGCCAGAGTCCCCCCGGTGGTGTGCTCAGCCAGAGCGCCCCGGTGGTGTGCTCAGCCAGAGTCCGGTAGTGTGCTCAGCCAGAGCCCCGCGCGCACCTGCTCGGTATGGTCATCTGGGGACGCGACGTGCGCCGAGAAGAACTTGGATGAGAACAGGATGCGCTCTGAGGGCATGTAGGCCATCTGCGGCGTGCCGGCGGCGATGAGGCGCGCGGCATGTCAGCTCGCAGTGTGGTGCAGGCTGCGCGGCATGTCAGCCCCAAGTGTGGTGCAGGCCAAGCAGCTTTGCCGCAAGCCACACTAGAGGGCATCTGCATACGGGCCTGGCCCCACCGACTGACCCCACTGACTGGCCCCACTGACTGGCCCCAATGGCTGGCCCTAATGGCTTGCCCCAATGACTGGCCCTAATGGCTTGCCAAAATGGCTGGCCCTAATGGCTTGCCCCAATGACTGGCCCTAGTGGCTGGCCCCAATGACTGGCCCCAATGACTGGCCCCAATGACTTGCCCTGCTACTGAGTCGGCTGCGCCAAAGAGCCGATCAGGCTCACACGCCCAGGGCCTGGTCTCCCACGCGCGGGCCTGTCGCTGAGCACAGCAACGCCCAGACATTAATGGCCCCCACCAGGCTGTTCCTTCCGGGGTGTACGGCAGGCAGGCACGGAGGTGTCAGTGGACCAGATGTGCCCACTGCTTTTTTTGTTTGGGCCCCATCAGCGCGAGGCAGCCTCCGGCATGCCCATACGGGGTCGAGGTGCTCGACGCTGATGTCCCATGCCAGCCGACATGGCAGTGCACCACACAACATGAATTGCGCACCTTGCGCTCCGCGTATCTGCGCAGCGCCCCGCTTCTGCCAGTCAGGGGGAGGGGCATTGCGCAGGGATGTGGTACCCTTGCTTCACTGACTGCCATCTGCCATTATGACACTGCGCTTCACTGACTGCCATCTGCCATTATGACACTGCGCTTCACTGACTGCCATCTGCCATTATGGCATTGCGCAGGGATGTGGTACCCTCGCTTCACTGACTGCCATCTGCCATTATGACACTAAGGTGCAGGACCCCAGGCACGCGTGCACAAGCACGGCAGCGCCGCACCATAAGGTTGTTCTAGTACAAACGTGCAGGACCCCAGGCACGCGTGCCCATGCACAGCAGCGGCCGCACCATGAGGTCTGGCCATCGGGGCGTGGGCGTGAGCACCAGCTGCAGCGAGCAGGCGTGGCCCAAGCTGAGCGTTGTGTTGTTGCGTGCCACACTGAAGTTTGCGGCGGACAGCAGGTGCGCGTCCTCCTCCTTCTCGCCTGCAGGTGCGCGCACGCACCGCGCCCGCTCTCCCCTGCGCCTCTCCTTCACCATGCAGGCTTTGCCATATGCCCATGCGCGGCCGAGCAGGTGCATTCAGGTGCTTGAGCGCAGCAGGGCAGCTTTGAAGGCAGCGCCGGCTGGGATGCTCTGCCCAGAGGTCCGGGCCAGGGCGGGCAAAAGCGTGTGCAAAACACACACACCACCACAGCCACTGCCACAACCACAGCCGCACTAGCATGCGCGCACACATATGCAAGCACACATACACATGCACATGCACATACACAGACGCACCCCCCCCCTCCCCCAACACACACACGTGCACACACGCGCACGCACACACACACACACACACACACACGCACACACACAAGTGCACATACACACATACACACACATGAGCACACACAGGCGCGCACACAGACATGCACACAGACATGCACGCACGACTGTTGCAGGCTCCTGGATGCAGCTAAGAGGCTGCTCCATGTCGTGCTCTGAGGCCGCGGGCCTCCCGGAGTAGAGGCACGCCCATGTGCTGCCCTCAAAGCTCTCGTGTTCTCGCCCACGCACCCAAGAAGACGCACTGCAGCAGAAGCCTGGGCAGAGGACAGCACTGCAGTGGGCTGCTTGCCTGTGCCCACTGCCTTGCTCTGTGGCAGAGGCGGGAACATGCACACAAACCCAAGTTTGCACACACGCGTACGCACCAATGACGGACTGCAGAAGGCGTAGACCTGGGTTGGACAGCACCACTGTGGGCTTCTTGCCTGCGCCTGCCAGCTGCTTCAGCACGGCCTTGAGGGTGGGGATGGACTTGGGGTCCAGATGGGTGATGATGATGTGCGTGAGCTCCGGCACAGGGATACTGCTGGCCAGGCTCTCCACTGCAAAAGTAACCGGGGCGTGGGCAATGCGCGCTCGGCACTCAACACTTTGAGGTGTGTGCGAATGGCACGCAGCCATGTCCGGTATGTGCTCAGACCTGCAGAGCATATCAACTGCTTGGCACATGTATGCTTTGCAGAAAGCAGGCGGAACGCCTGGTGGGTACCGGACCTTCCCCTGGCCTTCAACCCTGGGTCACAGCAGAGCAAGTGTGCATGCCCTACCTCATGCACTTTGTCCTCTCGCGCTGCATCCAGGGCTGAATGGATGGCTGCGGTGTGTTGGGCACTCCCTCACACACGGGATGCAGACTGGAACAGTTGGCAGGGGCCTGGCGCACTCACAGCAGCTTGCCAGCAGCAGGGCACGCTGCCAAGCCTTCCCCCGCAGACCCACGACCCACGCTGCCCAACCAACCATGCACCGCTACGTGCTCAGCTCCTTGGCAGGGCAAGGGTATGCGCAGCGCACGCAGGGGCCCCCAAGGAAAGTGACCCACAGAAGGTGGCACAAGGCCCCTCCAGGCTGCGCACGGCCTCCGGGGAGCGCGGCCGCGGAGCCGCACCTATCTCAGCAGGGCGCGTTGCAAAACAGCACTCACTGAACTTCTCTTGGTAGGCCTCATAGGGCACATCGACGAGGGCATTGGCCCCGGGCACCTGCACACCCCAGAAGCAGCAGGCGCGTGAGCACATCAATCCGCATCCGGCCCATCATGCCACCAATGCCGCCATGCGCTCGGGGCTGGCACTACCATGCTGTTGCTCTTTGCATTGGGGCACGCTCCTGCGCGCTCTGCTCTGCATCTGTTGCAAGCAGTCACAAGCAAGGCGATGCCCTTGGCTGGCTGACTGCCAGCACACACATCACTCACTGTGATGAGATAGCTGTTGTCGCTCGTGCCCCGCTTCTGCATGTACTCCACCTGATGAGAAGGATAGAAGGATGTGCGTGTTTGTACATTTGTGTTATACTGAATGCTTGTGCGTGCGCCTGTGCTGGCACACATGCGTGATCCTCACCTGCAATGCAGGGGTGAGCGCGCACGCATCATGCAGGTGTTGCGAAAGAAGCTGAATTCTAGCATGACCAGTTGAAATCCAACACATTTGCCATGCAGCACACAAACAGTATCAACGAACAAGGTTTGCAGGAGCACCTGGTCTCACCTCAAACCGCAGTTTCCCTTGACAGCTGCCCTTGATGTTCTTGACAGTGGGCGCCACTTTGTAAGAGCGCACAGAGTCAATTTGTGCAGGGGCCTCAGGCTGGGGCTCACTGGCCTGCGACACATCATCAGGAAGTGCGCACAAACACAATGGATGTGCATGCGTGGTCCTCTCAACATGTGCTGGTCAGCGTCTGCCCACACTTGCACATGGCACAGCTATCACGTTACATGCAACAAAACTGTACATCAGCTCCAAGCATCACAGATAGCTGGCACCCCACGTAAAAAGGGCTTGGTTATCTAAGAGCCACGACAGGCATTTGTGTTTCCTACGCTGATAAACTTGCTTGCTCCATGCATCATCATTTTGCAACATCTGCAAGTTTCCAAGCAGAACGTGTTTGGACATGTACAGGGAAACATCATCTGGTCTGATAAAACGATACACACCAAATCCTACTCAGCAAACCCAAACCCAAACCATAGCCCCTTTCCCCTGCCCTTTGAACCCTCACCGTCGGAGGTGACTCTGTCGCTTGTGCTTGCACTACCGTCACGGGCAGCAGGGGCGTGCTCCTTGCCCTGCCCAGAACTCGCACGGCCGATGTTGGGCTCGCGAGGCCGATGCTTACAAAGATCCTCGAGGCGACTGCAGGCTGAAAACATCTTGATGCTGATGTTGATGATGATGAAAGCAGCGGACTCATCTTCGCGTGCGCCCTCTGCGCTGACGGACTGCACGCAGTCCTCTTTGAATGTTCCAACGTACCCTTTGCAAGCATCTTTGTCGTAGTTTGAAAAACGGAACCGGTCATCGCCCGGAAATCTTCAGGGTTTATGAATGAGCTTGTTGTTGATTCTACTTAGTTCAATCTCCTTGATTAGTTTGGCTCTTCAATAAATTAAGATGGGCGCCATGGCGAATGGCTTTTATAGAGCTGTGTACAAGGAGACGGTCCTGGTGTGGGCCATCACCCTGTGGCAAACAGGTAATTGCTTTGCAATCTAGCTGCTTCTGCATCCGGGATGCTTGGAAAGAAGCTTGGGGTCGTTCCACAGAGAGCATGTGCATGCACAGAGCTGCAGCTCTCTTTCTCCTTCCTTTTATTGATCGTGCGCAGCGGTGGTAAGTGCCATCGTGGTGCCACGATTCCACGACAAGAACAAGCCCGAGTTCAAGGAGAACCCGCCAACACTGAAGGAGGTGCGAATGGTCCCTTGCATCCTGTGCCATCCCAAACTGTAGCTCATTGGGCCTGTACTTTTGATCATGGGAGGTTTTGTAACTTAGGGCTTAATTCATAGAACTGGTACTGGTGTAGTCACTAGAAGGAGGCCCTCCTTCACCTGTATCAGTCTAGCAAGCACTTCTCATAGCTCATCCTGCAAAAACGGATTGCGCAGCACATGGTGAGTGCTCATGCAGAAAAAAAAACATCTCTCACCAGCGCATGCGCATTTTCGTTGGTGGAAGCACTAGGGTGACACACGACCACAACGCTATTGTGGAGTGGAAACAGCGCGCACACGCTCACACACACAC
>LKMJ01005501.1_pt1 | contig 11936 bp, 10 predicted proteins | sample 643391 | NCBI WGS metagenome assembly LKMJ01 (sample SAMN04112250, study PRJNA286221) | soda lake metagenome | biome: soda lake; feature: Kulunda Steppe; material: water; isolation source: sample PL-Br10 brine of Picturesque Lake | place: Russia: Kulunda steppe | collected 2010-07
CCCGGCCGGGCTGGGCTCACTTCGACGATCCCCTGGTCTTCGATCTGGGTCTGAAAGTCCATCGTCGTCTCGACCCGTTCGGACTGGTTTCCGAGCGACGTGAGTTCCTGTGAAATGCCGACGGCCGCAATGGAGACGACGATCGAGACGAGCAGTATCGTCCCACTGAGCAGCGTGTTGAACACGGTCTGGACGACCGTCGTTTCCTGTAACAGTTCCTGGTACTGAATGGGCCAGATGCCACCCAATACCAGCAAAATGAAGAAAACCCCTCCCAGTAACGCTGCATCGACCCGTTCCCGACTGCCGTCGAACAGGATCCACCGCCGTATCCGTGGCTCGCTCGAACCACCAGAACGGTTCTCAGACGATTCGGTTCGTTCACGGACGATTCGTTTGACGGCGTCTCCATCGACCATCGACGGTCGAACGGGACCCATCGGCAAAGGTGACAGGGGTGCGCAGGCAACATTCCGGTCCAACGTTGGAGCGCATACCCACGGACTCGGCGTGATAGTTGACGTATCCGTTTTGGTGCCGTCAGTTCGGGCCTGTATTTTCGGCGGAATTGCCGTCTCTATCGCCTCACCGCCCGTCGTTCGTGTCTCACCGCCCGTCGTCTTCACCCTCGATCGCTTCACGTCTGAGACGTTCACCCTCCTCGGTGCTGACGGTCAACTCGGGGACGGGCGTTGGCCGGCGTTCCTCGTCGATGGCGACGAATACGAAGTAGGACTCGGTCGTCTTCTCCCGCTTTCGGGTCCGAAGATCCTCGCGATAGGTCCGAATGCGCACTTTGACGCTCGAGGTGCCGGCGTCGTATACGTAGGCGTTGATGAACGCGGTGTTCCCTGTCGGGATCGGGCGTTCGAAGTTCATCTGGTCTACACGGGCGGTGACGCAGGTTTCTCCGGCGAAGCGCATTGCCGACATCGCACCGACCTCGTCCATCCACTTCATGACGTTGCCACCGTGGGCCACGTCGAGGTTGTTCGCGTGATTCGGCTGGACCATCTCCCGGTTCTCGATCAGCGTTTCGAGCAGATCTGTCATCGGTGGATTTTGAGTGAGTGTAGCCATCAGTGTTGGCTCTTCGATCAGTTCGCTGAACCCGTCGGACGATGTCACTGGCCCACCCGCTTCGATACAGGTAAAAGTAGCGACCGAGTTGAACCGACAATGAGTGACGCAGGGGACGCGAGCGTTCCGGAACCACCCGATCCACCGGACCGCGACGTCGGGGACGTCTACGTTCTCGGAACGGCCCACATCTCGCAGGCGAGTGTCGACGACGTTTACGAGACAGTCGAGCGCGAACGACCGGATGTCGTCGCCGTCGAACTCGACGAAGGCCGATACCGCCAGATGCAGGGGGGTACGCCGGACGACATCGAGGCGAAGGATCTGCTGAGCGGAAATACCGTCTTTCAATTTCTTGCCTACTGGATGCTCTCGTACGTACAATCGAAACTCGGTGAGCAGTTCGACATCGAACCAGGTGCGGATATGAAAGCCGCAATCGATGCCGCAGAGAGCGGGGGTCACGGGCTCGCCCTGGTCGACCGCGACATTCAGGTGACGATACAGCGCTTCTGGGCCCGCCTCTCGTTCACGGAGAAGCTCAAAATGGTGGGCGCCCTGGCGTTCGGTATTACCGACCCGAGAACGGTTTCGATCGCCCTCGGTGCCACGACCGGGGCGTTTATCGGATTCATCTTCGCCGCCTTCGTCGCTCCCTTCGTCGGCCTCGAAGGAGCCCTCATGCTCGGAATCACGGATCCGACGACACTCTGGTACGCCGGTGCGGTTGGGATTGGGGCGCTTGCAGGAATTTTTCTGGGCCTCGTCTTTTTGCCCACCCTCGACGGACTCGAATCCTACACGAATGGGCTTCTCAGTGGCTTTTCGCTTCGGGTTCTTTCGGGGATCGCGCTCGGGATCGCTGCGTGCGTTACGATCGTCTACACCGAATCCTTCGTCGGTCCGCTCTCTGCTGGAACGTTCGAAAACGCGGGTGCGCTTTCGGTTCGTGGTGGGGTAGGCGTCGTCGCTGGCATGGGGCTCGGGGTTCTTCTCGGTGGAATCGTCGGAATCGTCCTGGACGCATTCACCGCAGACGTCGAGGAGATCGAAGAGATCGATATCGAAGAGATGACCGATGGTGACGTGGTCGCCGCGATGATGGAGGAGTTCCGGCGGTTCAGTCCACACGGCGCAAATGCCCTGATCGACGAGCGTGACGCCTACATTGCCCACAACCTTCACGCACTGCGGGTAAACGGCTACAACGTCGTCGCGGTTGTGGGTGCCGGTCACAAAGCGGGCATCGAACGGTATCTCGAGAATCCCGCGTCACTCCCATCGATGGATTCGATTACGGGCACAGACTCGGGTCGGCGGTTTTCGATCGTGAAGATCTTCGGCTACCTCGTTATGCTCGCATTTTTCGGGTTCTTCTTCCTGCTCATCATGGCCGGCGTCCAAAACGCGTGGCTATTACAGCTATTCGGCGCGTGGTTCATCTTCAACGGACTCTTCGCGTTCACCTTCGCCCGTCTGGCAGGTGCCCGGTGGCTCAGTGCGGGCGTTGGCGGTTCGGTCGCGTGGCTCACCAGCATCAATCCGCTCCTCGCTCCGGGCTGGTTCGCAGGGTACGTCGAACTCCGGAGTCGACCGGTGAACGTTACTGACATCCAGACCCTCAACGAAATCGCGGGTGACACGACGCGACCCATCGGTGAAGCGATGAGCGAGATGATCGACGTACCGCTGTTTCGCCTCATCTTGATCGTCGCGCTGACGAACGTCGGGAGCATGATCGCGACGTTCCTCTTTCCGATCGTGGTCATACCCTGGCTGGCCCCAGAAGTGGGCGGCATCGACGGATTGGCGAACGAGTTACTCACTGGTGCTCAGAACAGCCTGGATTTGATTCGGGGGCTGATCGGGATATGAGTTCCGAGCAGATCCGAAAGGTGATCGCCCGATGAGCTACCGTACCGAGTCTAGGATCACCTTCAGTGGAGAAGAACTGTTCGACCTGGCCATCGCCTGGATCACCTTGAGCGTCGCCTTCGCCCTCCTATTGAACCCCCCTGTTGCGGGTATCTTCTCGATCGAGAGGTTTCTCACGATGGCTGCGCTGAGTTTCGTTACCGTCGGCGTCGCGTTCCTCCTCCACGAATTGGCACACAAAATCGTCGCGATCCGGTTCGGCCAGGTTGCCGAGTTTCAAGCCGACTACCAGATGCTCTTTCTGGCGATCATGAGTGCACTGGTGGGCTTCCTGTTCGCTGCACCGGGGGCAGTCTATCACAGGGGCTACATCACTGACAGGGAAAACGGGATCATCGCCCTCGCCGGTCCGCTGACGAATCACGTGCTGGCACTGGTCTTTCTTCCCCTGATGTTTTTCCCGGGTATCGTCGGTCAAATCGGCCAGATGGGCGTCTGGATCAACCTCTTTCTCGCCGCGTTCAACATGATCCCGTATGGCCCCCTCGACGGGAAGTCCGTCATCGAGTGGAATCGCCTCGTCTTCGTGGTCGTGTTTGTACCGAGTCTTCTGGCAGCGATCTACGTGGTGTTGTTCGTTGGAATTCGGTAATCCTGCCCAGTGTTCCGTTCCAGTCAGGTTCGATCAATTCGTGCTCGTAGCTCGTTCGTACGTGTCTCGTATACGATTCTACTGCCAATGTGATCGAATTCGTGACCCGGTCACGAACAACTCGAATACGATCCGGCTGCCGATCTGATCGAAATCGTATCTACCTCTCGATACTCAGTGAAATGGTCAGCGTACGATCGCCAGACTGTTCGACCGCTTATTCATCGAGGGACTCGAAGGAGGTTGGGGTGGATTCGGATCCGCCGTATTCGTGACGACGTTCGGCTCGGATTTTCTCGATAAGCAGGTCGACCGCCATTCGATTCGCACCCTCCGGGATGATCACGTCCGCGTTCTTTTTGGTGGGGTCGACGAATTGCTCGTGCATCGGTTTGACCGTCTCGAGATACTGAGACATGACTCCCTCGAGGTCTCGACCCCGCTCGATTACGTCTCGCTGGATTCGTCGGAGGATGCGCACGTCGGCGTCCGTCATCACGTAGACCCGCAAGTCGAGGGTTTCGAGAACCCGTTCGTCGTACAGCGAGAGGATTCCCTCGAGAACGATGACGTCGGTCGGTTCGACCGTGATCGTCTCATCTGCACGATTGTGAATCTCGAAATCGTACCGAGGCATTGCGACCGGTTGCCCGAGGAGAAGAGCGTTCAGGTGTTCTCGAAGAAGTGCCCACTCGAACGCGGACGGGTGGTCGTAGTTCACCGCCTTTCGTTCCTCGTATTCGAGGTGAGAGAGGTCCTTGTAGTAGTTGTCGAGCGGAATTCGCGTGACAGCTTCTCCAACGTGATCTGCGACCTGTTTCGCGACGGTCGTCTTTCCCGCACCGGTCCCCCCAGCGATCCCGATGACGAACGACGGAATACCCATTATCGTACGCTCAAACCCATGCTACATCAATGGTCTGGTGTCGACGGAGCGGACGTGCCTGGTGTTCAATACATGTCACTGCTCACCGATACACCCGCCGCGTGAACGTAAACACGAACAGCGCGATCAGGAATGCACCGATGAATCCCTGCGCGACGACGATTGCCTCGCCGATCGTGGAGGTGTTCGTCGGGGGCGATCCGACGATGAACGTCACGAACACCTGAGCGCTGAACGTGGTGTAATCGACGACCGACGCGCCCTGGTCGAGTGGCTGGATCACCAGCGAATACAGTACCGCGAACAGTCCGATGACGGCGAGCGAGGAGTAGATAACGCGATCAGCCCGTTCGCCGTAGCCCGCAGTCAGCGCGAGAACCCCGTTTCGTGCCCACTTCGTGAGGGCCCGGACACGTCGCAGGAGTGACAGGGAATCGTCTCTCGCTCGCTCGAAATGACTTCGCCGACGGTACACGAGTTCACGATAAAAGAATGCTCCCGCTGCGGTGTTGTTGCCGACGTCGTCTGCCCCGTTCTTCGCGTTCAGGTAGGTTTGACGGAGCGTCTGGGGCGTCGGATCGATTCGGTCGTCCCGTGGTAAAATGTCCTCGTTTTCGAGGGTGTGGATCGTCCAGTTCGTTCGCTCGGGATCGACGTCGTCGTCGTCCTCGAATTCGAAGCCGTCGTAGGTCGTCCTGAGGAATCGAACGTATTCGAGAACGGAACCCCCGTCGGAAGCCGTGAATTTGACCGATCCGACCGTCGTTCGATCGAGGTCCACCGCGACGGTTCCATCGGCGGGAATTCGGATCGTACCTGCGCGAACTTCGGAACCGGTCAGCGATACGACGGTGGTCGTAGACTGATCGGGAGTAATTTCGAGAGAGATTCGATCGACGTGCGCGTTTTCGAGTTCGAAGCGTCCGTTGACCGTGAGGTCTTCGATGGCCAGCAATCTGCGAAATCGTGCTTCCTCGAACGTTCCCGCTTCGGCAAACGTCGATCCAGCGAGGCCGACTTCGTCGTCGAACGTGGCAAGTCGGAAATTGACCGCGCCACCGAACGTCGCATCGACGAACCGAAGGTAGTAGTCGAAGTAGGCCGCCTCGAACCGTACGTCTCCTTCGAAGGTCACCCCGCCACCGGAGAGATAGAATTCGAACGTCGCGTAGTAGAAGTCCGCTCGCTCGCGAAACGTGGACTGTTTCAACCCCAGATAATCCTCGAAGGTCGCACCCGTGAAATCGACTTCCTCACGAAACGTCGCTCCGCGTAGGTCGACTCGCTTTTCGAACGTGGCGTGGGCACACTCGATCGGGCCGGTGAACGTTCCGTTCGCACACTTGAATCGGCCGACGAATTCCGCGTACTCTCCACGGATCCCGCCGATGGTTGCGTGTGAACAGTCGATTACACGGTTGTCATCCGCCCGAATCGTTCGTTCGTCGAGTTCGAGTCCAGTGAATGTCGCGTCGATGAACTGCGTGTGTCGGGGATACACCCCCCGATCGGTCCGGCCTTCGACGATCTCGAGAAAGGTTTCGGTTTCATCGAGTTCTGCTGGTCGGCGATCGGCGGGGAGGTGAAACAGGCACGTCGATTTACCGTCCACCGCACGATGCGGGCAGTGCCACGCGCCGTCACTAACGCCCGGGTAGCTCGAATCTAGCAACCAACGCGAACTCTCAGCATCGTATCCGTCATAGTAGTACTCGGGAAGATCGAACGTGTGCGAGCAGATTCGCGGCGACTCCTCGTCCATGTCCCGAGGTCACACGCCATTTTGGCATAACTCTTGACGTTCGAGGGCCGCTACCGTCGTTTCCCGAAGGTAATTCAGAACTCTCAAATTGTCAAAAGACCACTGACAGCTATGGGTGAACAGCAGGCCATCGACCTGGTCGACGAACCGAACACCGTTTCGTCCCTCACAGCTAACCTTCGAAAACTCGGGGTGAACGCAGGTGACACGCTTCTGGTCCATTCCTCGCTGGGTTCACTGGGGTGGACTGCTGGTGGCCCACAGGCGGTCGTCGAGGCGCTCCGGAACGTGGTGACCGAGACGGGGACGGTCGTGATGCCCACGCATTCACCGCAGTATACAGATCCCGCGAACTGGTCGAACCCGCCGGTTCCGGAGTCCTGGGTCGATCCAATTCGCAATTCGATGCCACCGTATCGCCCTTCGGTCACGCCGACCCGGGGGATGGGAGCCATTCCGGAGTGTTTTCGAACCTATCCCGACGTCGTTCGCGGTGAACATCCGACCTTCTCGTTCGCCGCCTGGGGGGCAGAAGCCGAAGCGATCGTCACCGATCACCCCTACGACTTCGGCCTCGGAAACCGGTCGCCGCTCGGACGAATCTACGAACGCGATGGGCGCGTGTTGCTGCTCGGCGTCGGCCACGAGACCAACACGTCGCTTCATCTCGGGGAGCATCGGTCAGATCTCGATCTGGAGGTCCTCCTGACCAGTGCGCCGGTCGTCGAGGATGGCGAGCGCGTCTTCGTCGAGTACGAGGTCCTCGAGACGAATTCGGACGACTTTCCGGACCTGGGCGCAGAGTTCGAAGCGACGGTCGGACTCACGGAAGGAACGGTCGGTGCCGCAACGGCCAAACTCGCCGATCAGCGACCACTCGTGGACTTCGCGGTCGACTGGCTCGAGGCGAACCGCGCCGAGTGATTGCGTTTCTTCCTTTGTCACTCTTCACCTGCTTAGAGGTCGTGGGCCAGTCGTCCAGAGGTCTGCAAAAACTGCCGTCCAGGGGTCTGCAAAAACTGCCGTCCAGGGGTCTGCGAAAATCCCTCGTCCATCAAAATATTGGCGGGATGCCATCTAATATGAAGCGAGAACGTGCGTCCCGTCAAAATCAACCCTGATCCAGTGAAACCGACCGGGATTGGGCGAAACGGGTCGTCGCCGGAACCGCCCTGCGGATTTTCGATTTGCCAGAGTGCGACTGTTCATCGATTCTTTGGTCGACGCCGATTCGTGGTCCGACGTGGTCTCATTCGCTCCCTCGGTGCCTGATTCGCTCTGTCGTTCGATGTAGACCCGATGCTCTAACGAGCGGAGTCAATCGGTGATCGTCAGCACTCCGTCGTTGAGCTTGACGTCGTTCGCGGTGGGTGGGAGATCGAACTCGAACCGTCGCCCCTCCACGACGACGGTTACGGTCCCGTCTACGACGTCCAGAGATGGATCTCTCACGTCCGGGCCGAAGTCGACGGCGATCACGTGTTCCCCGTCGTAGTCGTGATTAGAAACTGCGATGTCGACTCGACTGTTCGCCAGCGTTTCCAGCTCTGGAGGCGTTTCCATGAAGACGGTTGTACATGGGGGGCTGTAAGCCTCGTGCGCGAAGGTGCCTGATATCGGTGCAATTGCCGAGATCGGTACGATTGCGAGATCGGTGCAGTAGCTGGTATCGGTGTGATCGATTTCGTGATCCTGCCCGCGTTTGCGGTCGTGTCGCTCGATCGGAGTTTCTCGATAATCCACGTCGTGATTCCCGATGTCGACGCCCTCAGAGATCACCGAGTCCCTCACAGTCATCCCAGCCCTCGTCGGAGTCGAGAATTCGAAGGTCGGATTCGGAACAGTTACAGAGAGACGGACCGCCGATCGGTTCGATACGTCCGGACGGCCAGACTCGAACGATTCCGATTTCTCCACACCCATCACATCGTGCGGCAGCCCGTCGTTTTTCCCGCTCGTCAGTCATTGCAGCCTCCGTCGTATATGCCGATCGACATCACGGCTCGTGGCGTCAAATAATTACAGGGGTCGAGGGTCGATCCCTACGCGGTGCCTCGTCGCTATCAGTATAACGATACGGCCGGCTTGTGAGATTACAGGAACGGCATCCAGAGGTGCACCGCTCCCAAAGTGTGTGGCTCTGGAAGTGCACCGCTCCTGAAGAGCATGGTTCCTGTAGTGTTTGGCTACGGAAGATGTATCTACGGAAGAGCATTGTCGGATTGGTTTCGCTCCGAAAGAGCGACGCGCAGGAAGTGCAAGCACTTCATCTAACCGAATCTGAACCGTGCCACGAATATGACTGACGAGAGTCTATCCCCCGTGTCGACTGCGAAAGCGATCGTCGCGGGAATCGGGGAGAAGAACGTGACCTTCCTGGCCGGTAGCATCGCGTATCACGCCTTTATCTCACTCATTCCGCTGCTCGTACTCGTCTTCTTTCTCGTTTCCGCCGTTGGTGACGAGGGTGTCGCCGCTCAGGTGGCGGACACGACCGAAGGAATCCTTCCCGACGCCGGACAGGTGCTACTCGAGGATTCCATCGAGGGATCTGTCGCGACCGCTGGCACGTCGATTATCGGTCTCGTGACGCTTCTCTGGGGATCGCTCAAACTCTTTCGCGGACTCGACACCGCCTTTTCGGAAATTTACGACTCGACCGGCCAGGGGACGTTTTTCGGGCAACTCCGTGACGCGCTCGTGGTATTCGCCGCCATCGGAACGGCGCTGATCGCCGCTTCCCTCGCCAGCGGCGTCTTCGCGTTCTTCCCCGAAAACGCCTTGATTGGAGTGCTCAACCCGCTGTTGCTCGTGGTGGGTCTCACTGCAGCCTTCCTCCCGATGTATTACTACTTCCCGGACGTGCCCGTGAGTATCCGTGGAATCCTCCCCGGCGTGATCGTCGCTGCAGTCGGTTGGGCGGCCCTACAGGCTCTCTTTCAGGTGTACGTCGCGCTCGCGAGCGGATCCGAGTCGGCCGACGCGATCGGTGCGATTTTGCTACTGCTCACGTGGCTGTACTTCGGTGGACTGGTCCTCCTCGTTGGCGGGGTGGTCAACGCGACCATATCGGGTCACATTGGTACCGAATCAGAAGTAAGCGATGTGAGTGGGTCCAACGGCACTGAGGAAGTACCATCGGACGACCAAATTGATCGATCGAACGGCCAAGTTGATCGATCGGACGATCAAATTGATCGATCGGACGGCCAAGTGGATAGGCAGTCGGGCAGTCGCGGTGTCGTACTCACTGCCGGTCGCTCCGAGAATCCCCTGCCCTCGGTTCGGCGTGAACACGAACTCGACCGACTTCGAGAGCGAACGGAGCGATTGGCTCGAGAGCGTTCGCTCCTGGAACAGGATCGAAATACTCAGCGCGAACGGCGGTATCGCCTCGAAGACCGGGCCGAACGGCTCGAGGAACGGTCACGTCACCTCGAACGGGAGAACGACCGACTCCGACGGCGTCTCGATCGTCGCCGTTGCTCCACCTGGCGACGCGTTCTGGATGCCTTTCTCTCGAAGGTGGATCGGTTGTCGGTGGGGACGACAACGCGGATCGACTCTCGAAAGTAACTACGAGAGGCGTTCTGCAACTGGAAGCCGGGGTTTGTCCGAAGTCGGCCCACGGGATACGTTTCCGAGGACCTGCTCGGGGTTCGACCCCTGGGGGACTCGGTCTGCTCCTTCTGTAGCACCGAACGGAAGAGATAGGTTTTCGAACGTGGAGTTCGTCTCAAGCCGATATGCATTCACGGACGGAGGCGTTCGTCGAACGATCGCGACGGGAGTACGACTTCGATCCATCCGTCGAAGAGTTTCCAGAGGGGACGAAGACGGCTGAAGACGCCGCGAATGCGATCGGGTGTTCTGTCGCACAGATTGCGAGTTCGCTCGCGTTCGATGTCGGCGACCGACTCGTCGTCGCGGTCACGAGCGGTGCGAACCGGGTCGACGAGGGTGCACTCGCCGCGTACCTCGGCGTCGACGAATCGGCGGTATCGATGGCCGATCCCGACCGGATCAAAACGGAACTCGGCTGGTCGATCGGTGGTGTCCCGCCGTTTTGTCACGATCGGGACGTCCCGGTCGTCATCGACGAGACGTTGCTCGAGTTCGACACGGTCTGGGCGGCAGCGGGTACACCGATGGCGGTGTTTTCGATCGACCCGTCGACGCTTCGAACCTACGCCGAGGGCGAAGTCCTCTCACTCGCCGAGTGATGCTCGGCCACAGAGATACTCGCTTTTTTCGGACGCTCCCACGTACCTGGCAGAAACACGTATAGTTCTGGCGTGTGATATAGTGCCACGTGATCACGAGGGGCGCACTCGTCGTGCTAGAGGCGCTCGTCTCGGACGGGCCAGCGACGCATAATGAACTGGTCACGAATACTGACCTGACCCGATCCACCGTCTACGGCGTGGTCGACGACCTGCTCGATGCGGGGTTACTCGAGGAACAGACGGGTTACGGTAGCGATGGAAACCTGCGTGCCTCGGATGATCCGATCGTCGAAACCTACCGGACCCTGCGGGTGAGCTGTGGTGATCTGGACTGGCCGAGTCGGCTGTCACCGGCTACCCTGTCCGTGTGCTGGTTTCTCTGTGAGCCTCGTTCGCTATCGACGGTCGCCAGCAGGCTCGGAATTACGAGGGAGGGTGTCCACGACGCCCTTTCACCTTTGAAGGGACTGGGTGCGTTCGCGCCGGCCGGTCCGCAATACGCCATCTCCGAGGAGTTTGAGCCGTTGCAGAAATTCGCCCACTCCGTTGTCGAACGGAGGCACCTGGAACAACTCCATCGCATCGCCCCGAACGCTATCCCCGAGTGGTGTGATCCGAACCGAGCGCTCGTTCGCGGTGGACGACCGGCGGACACCCGTGCACTACGATCGAACGACGACTGGAAACCCACGGGTCTTGCGGCGTTCGGATCGTACGGACTCACCGTTTCTTCGCCGGCCGAATCGGTCCTCGATGATGGGTGGGTTGAAGTACCGACCGACACCGGGTCCACCGAGACTGGATCAGACGCGTCGTCTACCGAGACTGGACCCGACGCGCCGTCCACCGAAACTGGATCCGACGTACTGTCAACCGAGCCAGCCTTCTGGTACAACTCTGGTGCCGACAAACTGACTCCCGAACAGATCGTCTGTCACACGCTGGTCTGTGGAACCGATTCGCGTCGGGTCGGCTACGCAATGCTCCTGATCGAACTCGAAAATCTCGAACGGGATTCTTTGCTGGAGGTCGCCAGGTGGTACGACCTCGAGCTCGCGGTGGGGGTCATCTACCGTGCCATCGAAGAGTCGATCGAATCGACCGAATTCATCGAACTCCCGAGTGACCGTGAATACGAGGCTCTGAAAGCGAAACACGGAGTTCGGTAGTGGTAGTCGAAACGGTCGGTAGGGGTAATTTCTGATCGATCGGTTCGACCGCCTCTCAACTTATAGGTACGACACCCGATGTATCTCCATGCGCGATGCGTATCTGGTCGGTGCGGGGCAGACTGCCTTCGGAACCGTACCGGAGGAGAGTTATCGTTCGTTGTTCCGTACCGCGTTCGAAGCGACGCTCGAAAGCGTTCCGAAGGGACTCGACCCCGGAGACGTAGACGAAGCGTTCGTGGGGACGTTGGGTGTCGGTGGACGACAACTGGGTCTCTCGGGGCCG
>LKMJ01005502.1_pt1 | contig 11935 bp, 6 predicted proteins | sample 643391 | NCBI WGS metagenome assembly LKMJ01 (sample SAMN04112250, study PRJNA286221) | soda lake metagenome | biome: soda lake; feature: Kulunda Steppe; material: water; isolation source: sample PL-Br10 brine of Picturesque Lake | place: Russia: Kulunda steppe | collected 2010-07
CTGCTTGCCTGTACCCAGGTGCCCTGCTTGCCTCTGTACCCAGGTGCCCTGCTTGCCTGTACCCAGGTGCCCTGCTTGCCTCTGTACCCAGGTGCCCCTCCAAGGCCCAGTGCAAAGCCGCAGATGACTTTGACATTCCCAGCAGGAGCGCCATGTGGCGGGATGGCCCCAGCGTCCTTCCCCCACACACCCTCCCCGCACCCCCCCCAAACGTGGCCGAATGCAGCGGCGGCGGCAGCAGCCCCGCCGGAGTGGCAGGGGCAGTGTCGCTGCGTGCGCCCCCCGTGGGCTTGGCACACTCAGCTGAGCATGCGCAGCCGAACCTGCAGGCGCAGAGCCCCTGTGCTGGCGCAGATGCGGTGCACCCCAGCCAAGGGGACTGCGCAGGCCAGGCCGTGATAGAGCAACAAGGAGCAGGCCCGCTGTGGTCCTGGCGGCGCTAGGCATGCGCTGCTGTGTGGCTCTGGCGGTGCCGTGGTGTGTTGCGGCTTATGGAGACAAAGGTGCCATGCACACGGCAAGCTTAGATTGAGGAACGGCACAGCTACGGCTGCAAATGGCCTTCGGCAGAGACCCCTGTGACTAACAGTGATCTTGTGTTTCAAGTGTGGCAGCCACTGTGGAGCAGACTACGCCTAGTATGGATGTTGCCGTCAAGCTGTGTTTTTAGGGCCTTTTTATGCAGCTTCCGAGCCTACCCCCATTGATTTGTTTACTAGGACCGTCCCGTAACTGACTGACTGGGCAGGGTAAGCTCCTGGTAACCATAATTGAGAGGTAAATTACAATTTTGGGTAAGCATGCCCGGCACGCCCCTTTTTACTTTTTACTTTCATTTCTTAGACAATTATTGCCACCAACAATGTAATAGCAGTAGCGTTACACACGTGTCAGGCAGGGAGTATGTAGCAAATGGAATGGTGGTGGAGGATTGTCGGTAGCTTAAACCTGATACATGCTTGCCCCTTCATTGCTGCTGTAGCAGGTTAACTTCTCTCTCTTTCCTTCTTTCCTCCTGTTGCATCAGCACACGATGTATGTCACATGGTGTGTCACATCAGTGAAATGTACATCGCATGACGTGTCTCTTATCAGTATGATACACGTCACATTGTGTGTGTATAAAGAATGATGTCCCGGTGTTCAGAGAAAGAATCCTGCTGCAGAACTTCATTGCTTGAAGTAATGCACAATGTGACGTCATACTTCATTCACACAGATGCGACACAATGTGACATTAGCAAGATGTGTGCAATATACTTGGTTAAATCAGTACATGGTGGGTGTCGCCTTAGCTCTTGCCCAAACAAAAGAATGTGGGCAGATGAACACCTAACATTGATAGAGGAAAAGAGCCCACTAGGGCCAAGGCATAGACAAGCTGACTGCTGAAGAAGTAACTTACTTGTTGAACAACTTGAAGCACTCAGTGTTCTCTGTTTGAATGAAAACAGCACCTCTCCATAAAGTTCCAAGTATATCATTGAATGTCTTGTGGCTATGCTATGCACTGCAAGATGGCATTTAAGTACCGTGCTAATGGTGACCATTACCATCATCGTGTCATGTAGGAAGCCTGAGAATAAATGCATTTCAAGCGCAATTTTGCGGTTTCGAATTAAATAATCATTGTTCAAGTTAAGTTACAATGGGTTTAGACCTTCAGCCAGATGGGTTGACTGCTGGGCTTACTGGACACTGCCAGCCCGACAAAAAATTCCAAAGTCTCAGAGAGAAAAAGGAATGATTTGTATGTCTGCTTCTAGAGAAACAATTTCACATCCTCAGCTCCAATGTTGTCAAAATAAAAAGCGCCTGTGTCACCAATGTAAGTCCTACCAGCAAAATCAGCAAATTGTTCTTCGAATCTCCTTCTCAAATAGCACATTTCTAAGCAAGGGCACAAAAAATGGACATGCTTTTCGTCCTGGGCATTATGCAAGTCACATTTGTCACAGATCCTATTCAACAGGACAAGCCACAAGTTGTGGCTTTGCCAACAACCGGTTTCAACTCTTAGGGTGAGCTCTCAAACAAAAACGAGCAATGTTCTGAAGCAATCATTGTTCAAGATGCATTCAAAATCAAATGCATTACTTCACATGGATAATTACAAAGAATCCAATGTGATTATTTGTCACTTAACAATTAAATGTATTTCAAGGAATTTATAATTATATTTATCACTAATATCTTATCAATGTAACTCTTGATACATATATCAGTTATCAAATCATTAACAATTGATCAGACAATTGATATTTATCATTATCAATATTATGTTTGAAAGTACAAGGGGAGAACATCATCAACCTTGGCAAGTTCAACTGTTGAAGTTCAAGATTATCCAGGGCAGTAACCCAGCCAGAAACCCAGCATTTCTGCTGTGGGTGACTGAGGTTTTCTCAGAAAGCACGGTTATAACCGTGGTCGTAATTACCAGATGAGTTTCCAGAAAGCCGGCTTTCCAGAAACCCGGCGGAAACCCGTTCGGAAAGCACGGGTTCCTGAGGTGGATTACTGCGGCTTTCTCGGTAACCACAGTTACAAGCGGGTTTCCCACTCGCTAATCTAGAAACCGTGGCCTCAGTAACCCGTAGTAACCCAGCTGGAAACGCTTTACAACATTCAGACGTTCAAGATTATCCCATGATGTGTTAGGGGCTGCCTGAGCATCATGTTGTAACAATACACAGTGCTGGTCACCAGCACGGTGGTGTAGCTATGGCCTAGCAATCATTGCACCATGATGGTGCAATGGTCTAAGGCTCTATTTATATACAGTTAAAACTGATCGCCTATACACAAAATTGAATATCTCTCTCAACCGCTTGTCTCAACCGTGGCACCACTAAGCTGGTCGAGGGGTCATACAGGGCATTGTCCCTTGGTGACCCCTCATCCTTGATTGATGAAGGGAATGAGGGGATTATTCTTCATGCCTAAGCATTTTTGTCGTCCTGTCCTGCACATACCTGCACTGTGGTTGGTAAAGGAGATCAATGGCACTTCCGGTGAATGTGTCTCCTTTTCCTCAGTTGAGCGTTGCAGGGAGCGTCTTTCTGCCTGCGTAGTTTTTTATTCTTGCAAAGCCTTTAGATCTTCTATTCATTCTTCATAGTACAAACCTTCTAAGATTGCACTTTCTATGATCGGATCAGATGGATTCGCTTTAAGAGAGCAGCACTGAAGACCCTTTCTGTCACAGAGTACGGCATACGTATAGAACATGGTATAGGTCATAGAATACGGTATATGTACAGTATAGGTCACAGAATACGGTATATGTATAGAATACGGTATAGGTCATACAGCATACAATTCCAAAGGAAAAGAAGGATCCTGGCAGGCTGCAGGTAGATTACAGTGCATACCTTTCATTGGATGGTGGGGGTAGTCTTCAAGACATCATGATGTGGGAGCGTGACCACATGATGTGGAAGTGTGGACACCAAAAGCTGCTAATCACCGCCATACAGCAATACCTCCTATTCTATGACTTATAGTCAGACTCCACCGTTGCACATCTTATGCTGCTAATTGCAACACCAAATAAGAGCAGTCTGGTACTAACAAGTTCAAGAATGTACTGAACCAAACGAGTGTGAAGCTTCATAGCAAGCTTGGGAGCTATTTGAGGACCAAGACCAAGGTCCTCAAGAGCTTCATGCCGTTAGGGCTGTAAATGGTGCTGACCACTCCCAGAAGGACAGTGTGGTGGCTAACTTTGGCAGCAGCTGGGCGTAGATGATGACAAAGCACGCTGTGCTGTTGGTTGGCGGCCTTAAGCCGGCTCCTTGGCCTGGTGTCTTAGCATTACAATCGTACACGGGATGGATGTGCTGCTGATTGCGTGTGAGCTGACTAGTAGATGAAGGCTGGTAGGCCAGTGCCGTTTCTGAGAGCCCCCCATCCCCTCTGCACCCTGCCCTACTTCTGTATGCATACCTTGGGTAGGTGTGCATCATGCATGATGCCCATGAGCAGGGGAATACACTAGCCAGATTTAAGTGCGTTCCTTCTGCAAAACTTGTATGGGGCCCAACAGCTGCATAAATGTGGAAAAGAATAAGTCAAAAGTGCCCTAGTTCCGAGGCAGCAGGGCTGGAGTCTTTCATAAGCTGTACTTATTGCATAAAAGCAAGGCTTAAGGATCCCCAACAGGTGGCCATTTTACACCCAAAAAGTACCATGATGGATCCCTTTGCAAGATAGGTTTGAGAGATAACTTCAGCCTGGGAGGGGCCGGTGAACAATCCCACACATTCTTTACCTTCCGAAACATAAACACCAATTGAGTGACTGACTTTGGTGCTCTGGGTGACCCAAAATGTCAATTTTCCACAGATGAATTGCCAAAATTCAGTCCTGTACGAGGCAGCTTTTGCACAAGGTTGCAAGGATGCACAGTACCTAGCTAAGTTACTTCTAAAAGTGCGCCCTAAGTTCCAGGCACGTGTGACAACACCTCGATCCCAGGGTGCATAATGATTTGCACTCTTTGATGGCTTTTGGTGTGCCAGGCTTATAGGTTTCCAAGATAGGAGCTGCTCTATGAGTTCCTGTATAGATGATGCCTACGCCCCTGAGCCCGCAGGCTGGGGCTCCCACATTGCACACAGTGTGTTGTAAGGTTGCGTCGGTGCTTGAACAGACATGCCGAAACCTACCTATTATTACCATACTTCTGATTCTTTGCAATGGAGTTCAAGGGAGGCCTCTCTCAATAAGGGTTCCTTGAAAACATTTACTGTAATTCAATTTGCAAACATTACCCCGTCCTCCAATATTCATTGGAATCACACATCCACAAGTCGTACTCCATGACTTAACTTGCAGCAAAAGTTATATCCATGGACAGAGGGTGTCAAATCTGAGCCTGCTGGTTTATCAAACAGTATATTGCCTGGCCCAGAACTCAAAGGCATTCACCTCTCTTGCTCTCTACAAGCTCATGCAATCACTCGAGAGTATCTTCTGAAGATCCCAGCTGCCCAACTTCTGAAAGCTGGTAATGCTGCCAATCCGGCCCATCTAAATCATGATCACTTAAAAAAGGGTCGCCCACAAATCCATCATCAAATGACTCGTAATCAGAGTCCACGCTTGCACTGTCTATCTCCTCCAATCTGCACCAGTCGGCAAACTCATAATCATCCCCCATATCAAACGTACCAAAAGCAGTCAGGCACAACTTTGCATGGCCAAGATCTGCAACTACTCGAACACGTCCTTCCTCCTTAATGATCCTCAGCCCCCAATCGGCATCTTCATTGTCACCCTGATAGTCCAAACCCTTGGGGAGCTTCGTCACTTCAATGCTGACTTGCAGGCTCACACAGTCACCCTCAGCCGCTGCACGGACACGCTCCGTCTCTGCCAGCGCGTGCATGAGATCTCCCTCAGCCAAGGTACCCAGCTGCAGCTCCAGATGCTGCAGGCAGGGCAGCTGCGGCAGCAACGCGGACAGCACACAGGGCTGCTCCTGGAGATGCCCCAGTGGGTATGGAGGCGCTCCAGCAAGATCGCAGCGGACCAGGCACAAGGAGGATAGGTGCGGCACAGCATTTGCAAGGGCGCGCGCGTCTTCAGGCTTAGAGATCACCCAGCGGTGGATTGTCAGATGGCGGATGCTTTGCAGCGGCGCGGACTGCGGCGTTGCGCGCGCAGCAAGAGAGGACAACAGCTCAGCTGCGTGTGTGAGCCGGCCTTCCAAGGGGAAGTAGGCTAGGCTCAAACGCTGATGCTTAGGGGCTGCAGCAGGAGTGCAGTATGTCTGCGCCTGGAAAGGCCCCAGCCCTGCCCCTTGCATGCGCTCCAGGACTTGGTGTAGGCTGCTTGCAGTTGCTGCAATGTCGTCTGCAGAGCTGATTCGGGGCAGCTCCAGTCGGCCCAAGTCCACGACCATCAGGTTTGGTGCAGAGTGGAGCAGCTGTTGGAGGTCGCGCAGGGACACTGCCGGTAGGCACAGGTGCTGGAGAGATGGGCAGGTGGGCACGTGGCTTGGTGGCACAGTGGGTGCTGTTTGCAGCAGCAGCTTCATGCTGGCTTTGCCCAAATGCAGGTACTCCAGCTGGATGCCCGCAAACAGCACCTGCATCAGCACAGGTTGACACACTGGGACACAGCAGTGATCCTTGCGCAAGCTGTGGATCTTCAGCTTAACTCTGGGAGTGCGCACAAAGTGAGGGGGGACACCTAGAGTTGCGTCTAAATTCATGCAAGCACATGAAGGGCACGTGATGGTCATGTGAGGGGCATGGGACGGTCATGTGAGGGCCGCATAGAGGCCTTCTGGATGATGGATGAGTCCTGCATAGCATCGGTGACATTGCAACCTCACGTTGCAATCTAACAGCGCCAAACAAGGACACCATACGCTGCAAGTGCAAGGTTTGATACAGGCCGGTAGATGGCAATTAATCTCAGTGGTGTGCAGTCATGATTTGCTCCCCAGATCTTGCTAGTGACAAGCAGTTGCTGTGGCAAATATCAATCCAGGATCACCATGCTTAAATCAACCTTCCTTAGCTCACGTATAAGTGCAAGATGGCAAGAATAGATTCCAAGGACAGGATACAGGTTTTACCACACAATACCTTGTGCAGACCATGCAGCCTGGCAGGATTCCGCATAATGCCTTGCGCACAACTGGTCTCCCATGCTCTAAGGGTTAGGTTGCGAAGGCTCCCCAGGCCAGCCAGTGGAGAGATATCCAATAGCGGGGCGTGGTGCTCAACGTCGCAATCCCTGAGATCATGGGTTCACCAGAATTTTCACACTCAAACAATGCACCATGAATGCTCAATGGAATCTGAGGTGGCTGCGATCAGACTTGAGAGCATTTCATAATGTATTTTTATTTTTCATGCATGCGCTCACTTCACTTCACAGAACAGAGGGGAGTCCATACTTCACCTCCTCGCAGGCAGATGGCCATTGTCACCAGCTGTTTCTCAAATCTGTTCTAGCAGACTTGAGCGGTAGACACTGATGCAAGGAGAAGAAGGCGGCATCAATGTATGCACACAAGGCACAGATGCTGCCACAGCACTCACCAGTAATCGTTTAAACTGATGCTCAGGATCTTCAGCAGAGGCAAGGAGGCTATGCAGTTAACAAGAGCATTCCCCGCACGTGGTTGGCCCTCACTCCTGGGCAGGCACAGGTATCAGTTTATGAATGCTTTCAAGTTATTGCTGCATTCAATGATGTTTGGCTCATGACAGTAAATTGCGGCAGCAAAATTGCTACTTGAAGCAGCACTCTCGTACCAGTACTCTCATTGAGCCAGCAATGCCAACATTGGAACTAGCAATGCTATCTGTAAGCCTTCTCAGAAGGTGTTCAAGCAAAAGGGTCAAAAATGCATGCAAATAGCTGTAAATTATAAGCAGGGCCAAATGCAATTGATGAAAGGATTGATGACGCATGTACCAATGCATCAGTATCAAGCTTGATGAGTCACCAACGAATGATATGTGCACAGTTCACTGCATTGATTAAAGCAGCAAGCAGCATGCATGACACCTGTTAGCATATGCACCACCCTGGGGTGTGCAGGCCAGGTGAGCGGTATCTTTTTCATGTGGCTGACTGAGCAAAAGCCTTGAATGCCCGCTGCCTGAAATCTCAACTGAAGGTACAATAAGGATGACAAAGCTGCACCTGCTCAGCGAGGTCAGCTCAGAACAAGCCAACCAGGTCCACACTCTTGACCAATCAAGCTTGGTAGGCCAATGGTCAGGCTTACCAGGAGGAGCAGTTATTTATTGTGAGGGAGGTCAGGCGGCTGCCCAAGCCTGAAACAGCAAGCAAGCTCTGGCTTAGGCGGCAGGACATGAGCTCCAGCGAGGAAATGTGGGGGCAGGTGCCCGCCAAGGTAGAGGCCACAAGATGTACACCTTGCATTTGAAGCTGCCAGCCCTGTGCGTGTGTGTTTATGTGTGCGTGTGTGTGTGTGAAAGTGTGTGTGTGTGTGTGCTTGCGCGTGCACGCGAACGCGGGGATCTGTGTGCACATGCTCCAAACGTATTATTTGGGTTCATATAGGTGTGTGTGAGCATGCTTGCATAATTTGCTATCGCGGATTTCTTGTTCTTAATAGTTAAACTTAATAATTCCAAATTGCTTGCAATGCTTTTGATGGACTGGCTGTATAACAAAGGGGGTACATGCGTAATTTTAAGGGTACCTGTTACAGAGAATTATGCTGGTTGCCCTATGGGCCGACCCAGTTGGGGCAAAGACATACACCACGTTAAATCACTTAGACCAACAGGAGGGTGTCACTAGTGTCTCGTCGGTGCACATAAGGGCATATTTGCTGGTGAGTGCCAGGATGATGGGCGCATTATTGATACTCAGCACCCTGGGTTTAATTGGCAAAAGCCGTCAACGCAGGGTTGAAGTTTGGCAGGATTACAAGATCCTGTTGCACTGTCATTGTTTTTGTGGCTATTATTGATCCTTGTTATGATTACAGCGCCCCAATGGGTGACTCTCAAGGCTCGTGTTGGTGTGTTTTCCTGTACCCTGGAGCTATCATGGGTACAAAGTAGTCAGGTTTGAGATTTTCTGTCGCCTTTGCCTTCATCACTGTTTTTCTTAAGGCTGCTTTCACCTCTCCACCCCAAAATTACAATCATGCTTTAGGTTATGTGATACGGTGCTATCCTTAAAAAAATCCCCAAAGTTTGATTGGCTGCAGCCCTGCCCTGCGCGAGAGTAATCAAATGAGAAATGGTGCTAATTGCAAATAACTCAATGCATCAAGCCAAATCTGACTACCTGCAGCGTCACAAGTGAAACGATTCCCTATTTGACCCTTGAATGCCTATCCAGGGGTTTGCGTGAAACTTAGGGCGCGCTTTTGGTGCCAAAAAGTGAATCCTAGGATGCTGGGCACACCGTTTGAAAGTGATTACTATACTTCCTGGGACTCAATAACAAAAGCCGCTAATGTGGGGTTGAAGTTCGTCAGTTTATCTGAGGAATAACAACATTGTGGATTTCACAGAGCACTAATATATGTCATTCTTTTTTCGTACAAAATGAACCCTCCAAACCCGGTTTTGTTTTCTTACAAACCTGCTTAGGTTTGCACAGGATCCCAAAATTATGCGCTAGTGTGCAAAATGGCCACCTGTCGGGGCTCCTTGAGTCTAGCCTGCATGCAAGAATTTCAGTTTTCCCCAGATTCCAGCCCTCCTGCCTCTGACCTAGGGCACTTTCTGAATACTGCTTCAAACTTGTAGTGTAGTAAGCAAATGATCAGTATTCGAAGAACTATAAAAGGTGCAACCTAGGGCCCCAGAAAAGTTTGGGAAGAGGAGCCCTCCAAAAAGACCCTAGTGACACCCCTCTGATGCCTACCTGCCCTCTGCTGCTAAAATGATGGCACAATTTGGATGCCATGGAAATAGCAGGGTGCATGCAAGCAAATCAGCTGCATTGTCCAGCTTGGCTTCTCTTGGGTTAAACAAGCTACGCGCTCGTGGGATTAAGTCTGCCGCTGGGGAGGCCTGGACCTACTGTCTGCATCTCCGCACACAAGCCTGCCATGCAAGCCCAAAACACACACCAATCAGATACTTACGTTGAGCTTGACTTCCTCCAGCCCTGCCAAAAGTGAGGAGGCTGCAGCTGACACAGTCGCTTTGCGCAAGAAAGACAGGAGTGGCTCAGGCCAATCCTGGAAGCGTCCTGCGCTCACTTCCGAGTGAATGCTAAGCTTGCGGAGGTGAAGTGCATTCCTGGGCCATCCGTACACCAGGTCTTCTACTGCCTGAGCCCCACTCTTCACGCCCAAGTAAAAGTGCTGCAGCTGAGCATTGACTGCTTCTGAGTTGCGAATGTGTGGATGGGCGGCATAGAAGGCTGCTCTAGATCTTTGAGATTCCCAACTGGAGCCACAGCTGTGGCTGATGAGCTTGAAAATGGTGCCCAGTATCTCCTGTGCATGCAATTTGGCACAATTCAGTACAGGGTGACAACAAGGATCTATATCGGAAGAAAGAAGGACAACAATATCTTAAGTTTCCATTGATGTTGCTGATCATCAAAGAAGATGTTTTTTATAAATGGCAAATTGTACAAATGGCCTTTATAAATGGCGAAGCCTTTGGAGTAAGCAGAGCAGGGACAGCTACATATATAGCTAAGCACCTAAGAAAAGGACCCAGGTCGGCTGGTTTTTTTTTAAGTAGTTTTTTTGCTCAATCAGCAAGCTGTTGTCAAGGCTCTTGCTGGCCTCTCATATGTCAAGCTTGCTGCACCATACTTGCTATTTTTCATATGCTCATCATGAGACTTCAATTTCCTCCTGATGTAATATTGGGCATTTGCCTTCAGGCAGTACTCACCTCTGATCTGTAATAAGGCAAAAATCCAGGCACACGAGCACATGCATTACAAATCGCAGGGAACAACAAAGATGCCTTTGACATTAAGTACTGCTTTCTACTCATTGACCTTGCAGTTTGAACCTGACGTGCTGGCCCTGAATGCACCCACGGATGCAAGCATACCTGAGGTATATCCAACAGGGTAGTCATGTGTCTTGTTTCCAGAGAGACTTCAGGGATACTCTTCAAAATTTGGCAAGGGTAGAGACCTGGTGAGCGCGTGGGATTTCAAACATAAGGGGCGCATGCGCACTCAAATTTGAAAGGGTAGAGTCAGGGACACGCGCAGTGCCAGAGGTTCAGGTAATTCGTGTTCTTATCAAAAATTCCATGTGAACCACGAAATCCGCAATCCCAAGGTTTGTCAAAGAAGGCAGCTGAGAGCGGAATGGTGATGCTGCCAAGGTACCTTGTTGCCTATCTGAAGACTTACATTATTTTAAGGATAATAAACTACTCCGTTACGCTAAGAAAGACGGCGCAGGTGCTTGTTGTACAATTGATTCAAATGTAGACGTTTGTATTTTGATTGCCGAGTGTCGGAATTTTTATTTATTTATGGATTTATAATAGCAGTGATAAGATGACGTACCATAAAGCCTTCCTCAATTTTTCCTGCCACCTTCAGAGGGCCGTCGGAGAATCACATCAATGAAGCTCATGTTCCTTCAAGTTGTGACACCTAAGTTATATCCCCCATGACGTCATCTGCAGCATGACTTACTCCATGCTCACTTTGCATTGAGAGAGCTACTTGGGATCACAGTTATTGTGAGGCAAAGGACAATATCATTTGCTAAATGCTTAGTAAGCAATGTATAAGCAACATCCTGATGCCATCTTTAATCGCACACACGCCCGTTGTCTCTTTCCGTAAAGGATCCAGATGCAGATCCGCAGGAAACATGCCTCCCTGTTCTCTCAGACAGCATCTCTTGATGTGTCAGCAGCTTTTCAAAGCCAAAATTACACTTTACTTCCATACTTCTCAGCATGCATTGCTTGCTTTCTATGAGCAGGCATCTGCATTTCTTGATTTAAGGTCTTATCCTTTTTCACTGCACCCGTCCACACATGGTCTCTCTCTGAAAGACTTGTGCATTCCTATTTCCTCCAGCAGACTTCAACAATGTGTCTACTTTTTCTGTGACAGGAAACAATCACTTATTATTGAAATGAATATTATTGATAACTTGAAGCTTTATTTCTTCCTTCATGCACTGATCATGATGACAGTTTTTAATGAGCAGTCGCACTTCTTGACTGAAGGCCTTATCTTGTAACCCCTAAACCCCTAGAGGCTACAGTATTGTGGTCAACTTGGGCACCAGGTCAGTGCACTACCCGTTCCTGCTGCACCTACCAGCGGGTCAGCTCCCCAGAGTACGAGGGAGCTTTCCTCACATTGACAAAGTAGGGGATCAGCTTAAGCTACTTTTCAGCCAACAAGAGCTGGGGGAGCAGCAGCAACAGCGGGGGGAGGGGGGACAGCAGCAGAAGCAAGGAGAGCAGCAGCAGCAGCAGCAGCA
>LKMJ01005503.1_pt1 | contig 11934 bp, 17 predicted proteins | sample 643391 | NCBI WGS metagenome assembly LKMJ01 (sample SAMN04112250, study PRJNA286221) | soda lake metagenome | biome: soda lake; feature: Kulunda Steppe; material: water; isolation source: sample PL-Br10 brine of Picturesque Lake | place: Russia: Kulunda steppe | collected 2010-07
ACTCGCTCGCCGTTTAAAGCCGTCAGTGAGGACAGCGACGACCGTGAGCCAACCGTCCTGACGGGCCACTCGTCGTTCACGCCGAGTGCAAAAAAACGCGCCCGGCTGATGAGCTCGATTGGTCGAGTCACCGAAACGCGGTCGATCTACTTCACCAGCAACCGAACCAGACAGGAGTCTGTCGACGGGACAGCGATCGTCTCCTGTGAGGAGCTCGCTGAAATTGACGACCCAGATCGGATTCGAGAGCTCATCCGCGAGCGGTCAGCGGCTCCCGACGAAACCTGAGTCGACTTAGGCGTAGTGTGTTTCGAGGTGTGCGACGATATCGTCGCTTTCGGGCATTCCGTGAACGTCGTGGTCTGCATCAATAATGACCGGCACGCCGGTTTGGCCGCTGATCTCTTTGACTTCGGTGCGTTCGCTGTGCGAGCGCGGGACCTCCCGCGATTCGAACTCGACGTCGAGTTCCTCAAGCTTGGTGGTGACTTTCGCACAGTACGGACAGCCGGGTAGTTCATACAGGATGAGAGTTGCCATCGCCCGTTATACGGTCACTACCTAAAAGAAACCCGTGATCCTGTGTTGGTCGAACGCCCAACCAACGCCGTGTGTTATCGCTCGCTGCTTACTCGACCGTCGAGAGCGCGCCGACCGGTGCGTCGGTCTGTTCGCGGGCCCGCGACATGCCACGGTTGCCGACGGCGATGAGCGCGAAGACGCCGACAGTCGTCGTCTCAGCCTGCTGGGCAATATCCAACAGTAGCTCTTGAGTTTCGCCAGATCGAATCAGATCATCAACGACCAGTACTGCATCGCCCGCCGAGAGCGCACATGCCGGCAGATAGTAGGTGAGCTCGATGCCCGAGGCGAGCCGCTGTCGAGACTCGATGAACTCCTCGACGGCGGTCTCTTTCGACTTTTTGGCGTACGCCAAGCGAGCATCGAAATAGGAAGCCATCGCCGCACCGATTGTAATGCCGTCAGTGGCAGCGGTCAACACCACATCCGGCTGCTCGAACGCGAAACTGTTGGCGGCGACGGGCGCAACAAGGTCGAGAAACGACTGATCGAACACCACCTGAGAGTTGTCGACGTAGCCTTCGTCGTCGAACCGAACCCGGCGGCCCAACTCGTCGGCCAACAGCTCGCGGCCAACCGCCTCGACGACTGCTTGTGCACGCTCGATTCCCGGCAGGACGTGGCCGTTGACATACCGGTTGAGATCGCCAGCCGGCAGCCCCGTTTCAGTCGAGAGCTCCTCGTAAGTTCGGCTGGTTTTGAGCATGCGGAGCACCGCCACCGCCTGCAGTTGGAGGGCGGCCTTCTGTGCTCTGTTCATCCCCTCACACTCGCTGTTGTGAAATCATGAATATGTCGATACCTAAATAACGGAAAATACACAGTATGATGAATACTCTGGCCTACTTTTCGCGGACGACAACGAACTCTGCGAGATCCCGCAGGTAGGCTTTGGCGTCCGTATCGTCGATGCCAGTTCTGTCGAGCGCTGCCAGCGCGAGTTCGGACTGCGTGCGTGCTCGCCTGTTTCCTTCTTCGGGGCTGAGTTCGGTCACCTGCACCAGCGAGGGCCGATCCATCTCGGCGTCGTGGCCTGCCGGCTTGCCCAACGCTTCGGCGTCGCCGGTTGCATCGAGCACGTCGTCGCGGATCTGGAATGCGATCCCGACGCGTTCGGCATACTCACCGAACGCCTCGACAGTAGCTGCGTCGGCCTCGCCAGCGACCGCGCCGAGTTCGGCGGCGGCCCGAAACAGCGCGCCCGTCTTGCGGCGGGCGAGTGTCATATACTCGTCCTCGTTCGAGGGACGATCAACCAGCTCGGTGGCCTCGCCCTCGCCGAGTTCGACCATCGATTCGGCGACAATTTCCATGGCCTGTTCGCTGTCCAAAAACAGCCCGAACGCCTCGCCCAGCAGGCCGTCGCTGGTGATAATCGCCGGCCCGTAGCCGTGGGCGGCCCACGCGCTTGGCGTGCCGCGGCGGACGTCTGAGCGGTCGATAATGTCATCGATCACCAACGAGGCGTTGTGGACGAGCTCGACGCCGGCTGCGAAATCGACCGCATCCTTGGGATCACCACCCAGCGCTTCGCAGGCCAGCAGCGTGACGGTTGGCCGGACGCGCTTGCCGCCTGCTAACACCACGTCTTCAAGCTGTCCGGACAGTTCGTCGGGGTCGGTCGCCTCGATCACCGATTCGAGCCGACTGTTGACTAATCCAACCCGACGCTCCAGATACTCCATTGAAACTCAGTACGAACTCTCGGCGCAAGTAGGTGACGGAACCGCGGCTTACTCGTCGGCGTCGCGTTTCGAGCCGTCGAGGGCATCAACGTCCGGCAGCGAGATCAGGTTCTCTCGACCGATCCGGAGCTTCGTGATCCGGTCGTCGTTGGCCATCGACGACAGCAGCTGGGAGACTTTGGCGTCCGACCATTTGGTTTCGGAGACGATTTCGGCCTGCCGCATCCGCCCGCCGTTGCGTTCGAGCAGCCGCAGTACGCGTTCGTCGTCGGCCAGCAGCGACAGATCCTCCGTTGGCTCTTTTTCGGATGGGGCGGGCTCGGGCGGCTCCGGTGGTGGTTGTGTGGCTGCTGTGCCGCCGTTGGCTTCTGTGGCTGTAGTCTCGTCCTCTCGACGGCGTAACAGCAGCGCACCGCCGATAATCGCCGCCGCAACGACCACTGCTGCACCCAGCAGCTCCCATGCGGTGCCGGCGAACGCCGAGGGTTCGAGCGTGATCCGGACATGGTCGTCCTGATCGAACGTGTGTGGGCCCTCGATAACGACCGTGTTGTCAGAAAACGGGACGTTCGCGCTCGTAATTGCATAGCCGCGCGGTGTCGTAATCCGGAGTTCTTGATCTTCTTCAAGCGAGGCCAGCCATGTGCCCTCGTCGGGCGACTGCAGGGCATCATTAAAAATCAGCCGCTCTTCGTCGTCGTCTTCTTCATCGATTTCGAGGAACTCACTCCAAGTAAACGTGAGTTGGAGGCTCCCGGTCTCACCGTCGAGGCTGCTCGTGCGCTCGACGTCTGTGATCTCCATGTCGCGGTCGGTTGCCTCGCTTGCAAAGCCGGCCATGTTCTCATACAGATCGACCGACAGCCCACCTTCGGGGGCGGTTCCGTCTTCGAACGCTGTGGCAACGTCGCCGAACGCCTCGCGTTGGCTGTCTGTCTCAAGGTCGTACTCAACAGTCACGACCCAATCGGCACTCTGGTCCGACCGGAGATTGATCGTAAACTCCGTCGAGGGTGTGGTCTGTATGCCCGTATGCAGCGCCGAGACTGCCTGCTGGTCGGTTCCCCCAAGCGTGTCGACCGCTGCTGGGCTGTCGGTGAGGCCTCCAGCATCGCCGGGGCTGCCGGCGACGACAGGCGCGGCTCCGAGACACAGGAGCACCACGAGGACGACTGAGAGAGCGACAGACCGCATATGTTTGTCAACTCTCTGTCGCCGCGGAAAACGCTTTCTATCAGTACGGTCAGCTCTGCGAGCCACAGGCTCTGCCGGCCAACTAGTCGTTGTTACTCGCCGAGCAGTTTGCGGAGCGACTCGAAGCCACCGGGCGTACTCAACAGTGACTGTTCGAGCTTGTCGAGAATCGCCTGCTGGTTGAGATAGCTCCCGAACGCCAGAATCGTCGGCGGCCACAGCCCGATAAACAGTCCACGAGTTTTGTTGTCTTTGAGGTAAAACTGGTGCCAGGCCAACAACACCGAGGCCCCAGAGGCAATAAGCGCCAGATCAGCTCCCCGAGATTCGACGGGCTGTGTGCTCTCGCTGCTCACGGTCTCGGCAGTCTCTTCGAGGGGATCAGTGTCTGATTTCAGTAATGCCATGCACTGACCGTTCGGCCCGCTGGCTCATGAAATTGGTTGCCAGCTGTCATGAATGTCGGCGTTCTCGACCACTCGACAACCCACGGTCGGACTACGAGCTATCGGGGCTGTGTGTCTCTCCACAGTGCGGACATTCGACCTCTTCGGCCCGGAGTTCGGCGCTTTCGGCTCGCACTTCGCGCATCACCGAGGAAATCCGCTCTTCGGCATCCAGCTCGTCGGCAACCGCGAGATCGACGCCCTCGACTTCCAGCAAGAATTTGGCGACCTCGGTCACCTCGTACATTAGCTCGTCGAGTTCTTCGGCGGTAAAAAACCCAGACATTGCCCCATACAGGAAGGTCGCGCCGGATTTGGTCACTTTCCCCTCAAACGACGACCGCGCCTGATTGACTGCCTGCGGCGTGTAGGTGTCGGTCATAAAGGGAACCAACCGGGGAAGGTTCTCGCCGATTTTGGTCATCTCGACGCCGGTTTCGGTCCGGAAATCTGAACAGAGCCGGGCGATTGCCCACTCACGGGCGGTGATGTAGGTCCGATCCCGCAGAAACTCGTTGACCCGGTCGTACTGCGCGCCGTCCATTTTAGTAAAGCGCTCATACTTTTGAACGTCTTCGGGAACAGCGTCGGCTGCGTCGGCCTTGTTGGTCGGGGCTGATTTGTCGGTCGGCTCACCTTTGCTTTCTGTGTCAGTGGTTGTCGACGTTCGGTGTTCGTCCGTCGGGGCCGATTCGGCTGTTGCCGTCGGCTTGGGGTTCGAGGGCTGTCCGCTGTCGTCGTCCATACGGTCGTTCCGAACGGCCCAATCAAAAGGATTGCCGTGGCCTCAGCCGGGCGACCGACAGGCAACGTTTTTGAGGAGTCGCTCCAAGCGTTGTTGATATGAAGGTTTTACTCGGGTTCGGCGGCAGCCAAGCGTCGGTCGACGCGCTTGAACGCACCGTCGAGCGGGCTGTTGCGGCGTGCGACGAGCTGACGGTCGCGTTGGCCGAAACGGAGGGTGCGAGCCACGCCGAGCTTGCCGAGCAGGTCGAACAAACAGTCGAGGATGCTGGACTGTCGGTCGAACTCCGGGAGCTCGACGGCGAGCACGCCAGCGAGCTGGTCGCACTCGCCGAATCCGAGGCGTTCGATGAGCTGGTGTTGGGCGGTAACACGACCAGTCCGATGGGCAAGATCACGCTGAACAAAACAGCCGAGTTCGTCCTGCTGAACTCACACGTCACGGTGACTCTCGTCCGATGACCGCCGACCGCCGCTACCCCGAGACCGTTTCGGGACCGTTCGAGGTGCCGCCCGTTGAGTTTCTCGACCGCACCGACCGCGAAATCGAGATTCTGCCATACGACGGAACCGAGGCCGAATCCGAGGCGCTCGTCGAGATGTACACCGCGTTTGACCCCTCGGATCGCGCGCAAGGAATTCCGCCGGGCAAAGAGTCTCGAATCCGCACCTGGCTCGACGGCATTCTCGCTGATGACTGTCTGAACGTGATCGCCTGGGACGGCGAGACCGCCGCCGGCCACTCAACGTTGGTGCCGGATGGCGACGACGATTATGAGTTGGCGATCTTTGTCCTCCAAGACTACCAGCAGGCCGGCATCGGCACGCACCTGATCGAATCGCTGTTGGGCTACGGCGACGAACACGACATCAAAAAGGTGTGGCTCACCGTCGAGCGCTGGAACCATCCAGCCGTCTCGCTGTACGAAAAGGTCGGCTTCGAGACGACCGGTGCCGAGAGCTTTGAACTCGAAATGGCGATCCGCATCGCCGCCGAACAGTAGCCTGCCCCGAGTAGGCACTCCCTAACTTACACCGACAGCACGGGCTGGCTGGCGTACGACAGGACGTATTCGGCGGCAGTCTCTAGGACATCGCTTTGGGTATCCGTCGCGGGTTCTCGCGGAATCACGATGAAATCTGCCTCGATAGCCTCCGCCGTATCGAGCACGACACTGCCGGGATGAAGGGTTTTGATCTCGGTCGAAAAGCCGACCGCAATCGAGGTGGTGAACTCGACATCGGTCTTCGCCGCCAGTTCGGTGATTGCATCGCTGAACGCCTCGGTGTCGTCGGCCACATCGCGCTCTTCGAGCCGCCCGTGGTCGAGTGCGCGAACGGTTGTCTCGCCGAGGACATACAGCGCGTGAGCTGCGGCATCGTACCGTTCGGCGATTGCGAGCGCGTACTCGACGGCCCGTTTTGACTCCTCACTTCCGTCAACCGGGACGACCACGAGGTCGACTTCGAGTTCCGTCATACGGGAGTCTCGGACGGCTGGCTCAAAAACACTCCCCTCTGTGTATGCGGCTTTTATATGCTGGGCGGTCAACCGCTATCTATGTTCGAGAGAATTCTGATCGCAACTGATGGCTCCGAGAGCGTCAGCCGGGCAGTGAGGGTGGCGCTGGATCTCGCCGACCGGTTCGACGCCTCGATTCACGTGCTGACGGTGATCGATGCCAACGAGATCGCCTCGTCGCCCGAGTCGGTTCGTGAACAACTCCGGGATGCACTTTCCGACCAAGCCAACGACGCACTCGACGCCGTCGCCGACACAACCGACCACGCTGTCGAGACCGCTGTGCGTGAGGGCCGGCCCGCCGCCGAGATTAGCCGTTATGCTCGTGAGATCGACGCCGACGTTGTTGCCACTGGAACCCGCGGTCGCCACGGCGAAAACCGCCTGCTGCTCGGTAGCGTCGCCGAACGCGTCGTCCGATCCTGTCCCGTTCCTGTCCTGACGGTCCGTCAACTGGCGGGCTCGACCAACGGCGGGCTCAACGCCACATAAAAGTAGCCCGCGACTAACAGGAGAGTTTTCCCACTCGACGGACTGGAAGGGGTATGGACGAATCACTCATCAAAAGCGGCGAGCTACCGATCCGGCGACGCTCGCTTTTGCCCGGCACTGGCTTTTTTTATCCCGACTCGCTCGACGAAGACCGAAGCGAACAGCGCGCAAAAGACGCACTCGACGGCGCGGAGGCGGTTGTTGTCACCGATTCAGACGCCGACGGCCTCGGCTGTATTGCACTCATCCGCGAGATGTACGACGCCGCACTCGACGTCGAGCCGTTTCTCGACGAGATCGAAACGCGGCTGTCGGATGACGAGTCCGAGACAAGTGATGACGAAAGCGGTGAGGCAACCGAAACTGACGATCCCAAATCGTCGGTCGCACTGTTGGCTTCGGGGCCGCACTCGCTGACCGAATCGCTCGAATACGTCGCCGAGTACGCCGAGTCCGGTATCGATGTTTTCGTCTGTGACATTGCACCCGACGACTACGATTCAGTAGCCGATCCGCTCGAAACCATCTGCGCGAAGAGTAGCCGAGTGTCGTGGTATGACCACCACCAGTGGCCCGAAGACGTAGCCGAAGCGGTCGGTCAAGTGGGTGTCGACCTCGTTGTCGGTGACTCCGACCAAGAGTGTAGTACGGATGTCGCGCTTCGGTCGTTGGACTACGCGTTCGACGACCGATTCGTCGAGCTTGCGGCGGTCACCCGAGATCACGATCTGTGGCTCAACGAAGATCCACGAAGCAAGGATCTCGCAGACTACGCCTACTGGTCGAACGCCGAAGCGTACGCCGCGGTAGTCGGTGCCTACGGTGCGGCACTACCCGATGTCGTCGAGGCCTACATCGCCCACCGACGCGTCGAGAAAGAACAGCTCATCGAGTTGGCCATCGACCGCGCCGCCTACAAATCGGTTGGTCCGTGGACCGTTGGGGTCACCTACGGTCGGTGCTCACAAAACGAAGTCGCAGACGGCCTCCAAGCAGCGGGCGCAGACGCCGCCGTCATCGTCAAACCCTCCGGCAGCGCGTCGATTCGTGGCGGCGAGAACTTCGAGCAGGCCCACCTCGTTGCTCGACAGGTCTCTGGCGGCGGCCATCCCAAAGCCGCCGGCTGTAAGCCGGACATTTATGACGATATGATGGATTACGCCTACCATTGGACGACCGAGGGCGAGACGACAAAACGCGTTATTCTGGCGGCGTTCCGTCGAGTTGCCGAGCAGCTCGACGACAGCACCGCTGACGAGTAGTCAGCATCCTGAACAGTAGCAAACAGTCACGCTGTTTTTAACTATACTCCCACTAACTATATTGTACAATTATGTCTAATTCAGTTCCGAACCCCGACGAATACGAATGGGAGTTCGAGACGCGCGGTACAGTCGGTATCTGGTATATGAATGGGTGGCAGGGGTTTGCTGACGAGGATCTCGAAGCCGCCAGCAACCACTACCGCGAACGCGGCAAACGCGACGACATCACCGCGACGCTGGCGGTCTTCGGCGACGAAACCAACCTTCCGAAAGAGACCCAAGAGTATATGGGTTCAGAGTGGTCAAAAAACGGCGAGTATACCGGCGTCGATAAGATCGGCTTCGTCTCCAGTGGGATCACTGCAATGGCAGTAAAATCGAACATGGAGATTCCGAACGCCGAAATCGAGAACTTCAAACGGCTCGACGAAGCCGTCGAGTGGGCCCAATCCTGAGCTGATTGAACCGGCGGTAGCCGGTTTTTACTTTTATAATTCATGCGTTCGAGACTCGACGCAAAACGCTCCGTAGAGCGAAAAACGCCGGGATGGGTCTCTATGCCGGCGTGATTCTGGAAATGAGCGATAGCCCTGCGGATCGTGTTGATTCGGCCTAGTGTTTCGAAAATCGGCATCTCCTCGCTGCCGGTGAACATTCTCAATTCCATCGAGAGAGTACCACTCGCCCACCGCGAGACCGTGGCCATCCCGAAACCCGACCTGATCAACACCTAGGCGGTCAAAGCCCACCCCGGCTCCGAGTCAGCCGACGACTAACTGACCGTAGCAGGAGACTACTGTCGAGGCTACGACAACTCTCGACTGCCGGCCAGCCATTTGTGGCTGAAGTTGACGCCGCACGAACAGTGCGCGTAGGCGTGGATTACGTCGCCGTCGGCGTACAGGCCGCCGACCTCCTCGTTTTGAGCCTCCGCAAACGAGAGAATGAACTCGACGGTGTGGTTCTCGTCGTCCGGCCCCTCGGCCTCGGGACAGATACCGCCTGCCAACTCCGCGCTGATCTCGCCCTCTTGGCCCATCGCCTCTTTAGCGAACTGCATCGCGCCGACTCCGGTCGCCTGCTGGAAGGCAGTGCGTCCCGTCTCGCCGTCGAGAACGAGGACGATCCCGGTTTCGACTTCGTGGCCTGCGCTCCCGAGATTGTGGTCGTCGCCAAGGATACTGTCGTTGAGATAGATCGCCACGTCGTCGAGTCGCTCGCCGGCGAGAAACGCCTCCAGTGTGTCCATATCCGGCTTCTGGTCGCCATCCGTATATGAACTCTCACTTCGGATCGCGTCGTTACTGTCCGTTTATAAGTAGTCGCTGGCTACGCATCGTTACATATCAGCTACTCGTCGCCGAGCGATTCGGCAATCGATGACAGCGACGAGCGCGGTCCCTGTTTGACGGTGTAGATCGTCCGTTTGCCGGGTTCGCGGAGACCGTACTGCTCGCTGGCGACAACGGTATCGAACTCGACGCTGTTGCCTGATTCTCTGCCGAGTTTGCGGAGCCACGAAGCGAGATGGTTTGTACCCTCGCCGGTCGAGCGGGCCAGTCGGCGGTTGTCGTAGGCTCCGCGAACGAGGAGGCCGCGTGTATCGTCGGCAATCTGGGCATGATACTCTGAGTCATCGAACACAAGTCGGACGAGATCGCCCGCCGCGAGGTCGTCGCCGACGCTTTCCGGGAGGCGGATGCCCTGCTGGCGTGCGCTGCCGAGGCGAACGAGTTCGGCTCTGTCGGTCTCGACGCTGTCGCTGTCGCTTGGAAGCCGGTTGCTCATAAGTCGAGTATAACGGGGAGTCGGGAAAACGCGTCGTTACTCGTCGTCGTCGCTTTCGCCGAGTGCCTCGGCAACGCCCTCGTCGCTGTCGACGACCGAGACGTTGATCTGGGCGGTCTCGTCGGAGATTTTCTTGCCGCGGACGGTGATACGTTTTCGCTCGCCAGCGCGGCTTGGTTTGAAACCAACGCCACCCTCAAGCAGGAGTTCTTTGATGTTTGAGCCCGAAACGTCTTCGCGCATTGGCCGACCCGTTTCGTCGGAGCCACCAGTGATTTTTACCTCATAGCCGTCGAGACCAACCGCGCTGCCGTCGACCTCGTCGCCGATCTCTCGGCCAACAAAGCGGTTTGCGTCCTGTCCATCTACGTCTCGCTGATAGCTCATGCCATCAGTCGGATCTGCGACGACGACTGTGAAATCTGCCATACGTGGCATCTCACGACGCCCAATAAAAAGTACGTCGAAAGCAGGCTCGGCTCGCTGTCCCGCTCAGTGTGCTTTTTCGGGCTGGAACTCACTTGGCTGGCTCTCGCGGTAGAGCCGGTAGGACGCTTGGGCGACCGCAACCTGTGTGTCGTCACAGGTGAGCCGAATCTCGCTGACGCCGACAGAGCCACCCACGCGGACGGTTTCGGCGGTGGCCGTCAGCTCGCTGTGGGCTCGCTCTAGGTAGTTAATGTTGAGATTGATCGTGGCCATGCCGCCTGTTTCAGGGTTCTCGAAGGTGGTTCGGAGCGCAAGTGCGCCCGCAGTGTCGGCCAGCGTCGCAGCTACCCCGCCGTGGATCGTCGGCGGATGGGTTGCGTTGGCCAGCTTCCCGTCGAACGGGACCGACAGTACGACCCGACCGGGCTCGACGGCTTCGAGTGTCGTCCCGAGCCACGACAACAGCCCGTGTTCGTTTTCGATTGCCACCCGGATCTGCTCGACTGTGGCCGGCGGAATCACCTTACTCATATCTGGATGTTGGACTGTCGGGTGAAGTAGGTAGGTGTCGAACGGACTCTGGGTTGGCTGTCTGTCGAGTTCTCTGCGTCTGCGGTCGGCGCACTGTCGATCAACAGCCGTCCGGCGAGCGCCTCGATTGGTCGAGTCGGCGTCTCGAACAGATAGCTGTACTCGCCCTGTGTGAGCCGCGGCAGTTCAAGCTGTTCGACCCCGCCGGCGTAGACGGTCACACCGTAGCTGTCGGCTTCCACGTGACCCTTTTGGCCCCCGCTGTGAATCGAGAACGTGTAGGGGATCGGTGTCGGGTTCTGGAGGGTGAGCTGGACGGTGGTGTCCTCGTTCGCCCGCAACGAGACGCCACTGCGGGAGGCCACCGAGCCGTCGACGCGCCAAGCAGACTGACCAACTGCCTCACCGTTGCGGTTGAAATCAGCGACCACGCGCTCGTAGGCACCTAACCGGATCGTGACTCGACCGTCGCGTTCGGTGAGATCGATGTGGCTGACGACGGATCTGTTTTTGGCCGTCTTGCCGTCGGGATCGGGGCGGGCCTCTCTCTTAGGTGAGCCACTGCCCGCGGTGGTTTCTCCGTCCTCTTTTTGTTCGTCTTTGGCCGAACTCACCACCTGATAGCCGCCTGTCGAGATGGCCGTGGCTCCGCCGACACCGACGAGTAGCCCCTCGATTAGTCGACGCCGCGAGACCACTCGCTGCCCGGATATGATGTCGCTGACATCCATGTGCTGGCCACTTGCGAGTACGGCTATAGTCTTGTCTGTATGTTTATGGAATTAATATGGTATGTATCTGCGTGCGGTGGCTGTTACAATCATAACCCATACCTCACCGCGCTGTCTGGAGGCGAGTATGCAACTGGGCGTTATCGGTCTTGGCCGAATGGGACGGATTGTTGTCGACCGCACACTCGCCGGCGGACACGATGTGGTCGCTTTCGATCTCGACGAAAAAGCCGTCGAGGCAGCCGCCGAAGCGGGGGCAACCCCCGCCGAGTCGGTGGCTGATCTAGCTGACACACTCGGCGACAACAAACGCATCTGGCTGATGGTGCCCGCCGGCAAGGCCGTCGACGCCACGCTGGACGAACTCGATCCACATCTCAGCGACAATGATGTCGTTGTCGACGGCGGCAACTCACATTTCGAGCGCTCGCTCGCCCGTGCGGAGGCCTGCTCGGCGGCGTATCTCGACTGCGGAACCAGTGGCGGGCCCGCCAGCGCCAAAGAGGGCTTTTCGCTGATGGTCGG
>LKMJ01005504.1_pt1 | contig 11934 bp, 11 predicted proteins | sample 643391 | NCBI WGS metagenome assembly LKMJ01 (sample SAMN04112250, study PRJNA286221) | soda lake metagenome | biome: soda lake; feature: Kulunda Steppe; material: water; isolation source: sample PL-Br10 brine of Picturesque Lake | place: Russia: Kulunda steppe | collected 2010-07
AGCAGTCAGGCTGTGGGTCAGGGTATGCTCAGTAAGCGGTCAGGCTGTGGGTCAGGCTGTGGGTCAGGGTATGCTCAGTATGCTTGGTATGTTTGGTAAGCGGTCAGGCTGTGGGTCAGGGTATGCTCAGTAAGCGGTCAGGCTGTGGGTCAGGCTGTGGGTCAGGGTATGCTCAGTATGCTTGGTATGCTTGGTAAGCGGTCAGGGTGTGGGTCAGGCTGTGGTTAGGCTGTGGGTCAGGGTATGCTCAGTAAGCAGTCAGGGTGTGGGTCAGGCTGTGGTTAGGCTGTGGGTCAGGGTATGCTCAGTAAGCGGTTAGGCTGTGGGTCAGGCTGGTCAGGGTGAGGGTCAGGCTGTGGGTCAGGCTGTGGGTCAGGCTGCTGCTGCCTGTTGCACACGTAGGCAGGGCCTGTTGCGCAATTGGCGCTCAGAGGGTGTTGCGCACAGTGACGCACAGAGGCGGGGCCTGTCGCACGAGTTGGCGCACGGAGTGGGGGACCTGTCGCGCATGTCGGTGCATTGGGGGAGGCGATCCTGATAACGAGGGCGCCCATGCCTGCTTGCGCCACCCACACACATGAAGGTCATGGCGGCGCTGCTGTCACCGCCGCATGAGCTGCGCGTGGAGGAGGTGCGGGCGCTCTACGAGGAGCTGGAGGGCGGCGAGCTCTGGCAGGTGGGCTCAGGGTTTCTGCCTTAGAGCGCACACAATCTACACACGAGCTACTGGCCTTGGCTTCTCCAAGATGAGTGAGACTGTACACCTAAGACAGGTCTTAGTTTGGACTGCTGTCCACCATCCATCATCCGTTGTCCTTCATCCATCTGAGATGAGACTCTTTGAGATGGTCGAACATTGAATTGATTTGGGGCATCTATGAAAAATAATTCTTATGATAAGAATAATTAATGGATGCCTAATATGATTTATAGATAGATAAATGATAATAACAACAATAAGTAATGATAAATAATGATAATGATGCATATGATACATATGATATATAACATGGATATATTGATAAATTAATAGGTGCCTATTACAGGCGCTGCCCTAAAGAATCGGGAAAAAAAAACAGTAGGATTTTAGATGCACTGGCAGCATATCTTGTATTCATCAGCTTTCAGGGCCTCAACAGTCACTGCAAAGGTCAGCAATGCTCATGCAGCGGAGAAAAAGATGTGCGTGTGCAAGTGATGGCAAAGGGAAGTATGCAACCCTGTAATGCATGTAATGCATGCTTTGGTTGAACAAATTTCTGGGTGTGTGTAGCTGTCCTACTTGAACATCAAGGAAGATCTTCCTGTCGGAGGCTGTCAAGGCGTGGTTTCCCTCATTCAGTGCTGGCCGCCATTGACCGTTGGTTTGCCTGAAAGACAACCTCTTGGTTTGGTCGTAAAGGATCATTGGGACGGTAGTTACCAATTATATTTGCAAGGAACATTTTGTTTGACGCGCCTGCTGCGACTGGTCCTCTGTTTTTTTGCGCAGCTGCCCTCCTTAGACATTGATGACGCGGAGGCTGAAAGAGAGCTGGAAGAGATGGCCACTGCCAGGAAGGTGGGGTCCACGGAGCAGCTTGTTGTTGCAGGCAGCGCATTGTGAAGACTTGTGCATCTTGTCGCCATGACAACGCGTTCTGTATACTTCACGGCTCACACATTGCTGTGGGGGGTGCCAACTCGGTCGTGCAGTGCATGCTGCGGTGTGTGACTGTGCCCCCCACCGTGTGTGCTGCGCTGTGTGTGGTGCACCGCGTGCGCCGCAACGCTGCATTTCAGCGTGCACTGTTTTGTGCGTGCCTGCATTGTACGTGCATGTTTTGTACGTGCGTTACAATGCTGCACTATGGTGTGCACCGTGTTGTGCATGCCTGCATAGAACGTGCCTGTATTGTACGTGTGTTGAAATGCTGCATTACGGTGTGCACCGTGTTGTGTGAGCCTGTATTGTGCGTGCCTGTATTGTACGTGCATTGCAATGCTGCATTACGGTGTGCACCATGCTGTGCGTGCCTGCATTATGCGTGCCTGTTTTGTACGTGCGTTGCAATGCTGCAATACAGTGTGCACCGTGCTGTGTGGGCCTGCAGGCTGCCCCTGCTGCGGACCAGGGCTCGAAGGCTGAGGCCCCAGGTATGATAGAGGATGCCCAAGGCTTTGATAGGTGCTCAAAGTGGCTTTGCGCATGCAGGGGTGCTCAACATTAATTCGCCTACCTGTGCACGGCCCTCTGCCACACCATGGGTGCTCAAAATTTACTCGCCTAACTGTGCACATGGAGCCCTCTGCCACACCATGGGTGCTCAAAATTTACTCGCCTAACTGTGCACATGGAGCCCTCTGCCACACCATGGGTGCACAGCATTAACTTGCCTAACTTTGCATGGCCCTCTGCCACACCATGGGTGCTCAAAATTTACTCGCCTAACTGTGCACATGGAGCCCTCTACCACACCATGGGTGCACAACATGAACTCGCCCAACTGTGCACGGCCCTCTGCCACACCATGGGTACTCAAAGTGGGCTGGAGCATGCATATGGTGGCCAGGCATGCACGCTGCTGGCTCAGCTGCATCGTACACGCCCAGCTCGTGCTGTGCACACCCCTGGGGCATGCAGATGGTGGCCAGGCATGCACGCTGCTGGCTCAGCTGCATCGTACACGCCCAGCTCGTGCTGTGCACACCCCTGGGGCATGCAGATGGTGGCCAGGCATGCACGCTGCTGGCTCAGCTGCATCATACACGTCCAGCTCATGTTGTGCACACCCCTGGGGCATGGGTATCCTGCTGCAGTGTCCAGCCAGGACATGTGGCTCCTGCTGGGGCACAGCTGCCCTACTCCCTGCTGCCGTAACTTGCTATGTGTTCTCGATACATGAACGGCGAACGCTTACATGCTGTCAGCTGCAAGCCGTCCTCTCAAGGGCGGGGTGTAGCTTCAGGTGCACAAGGAGGGGTGACTTGCGGCAGGCACAAGGCTGGAATTCTTAGTGGAACAGTGCCCCAGTCTTGCTGGCCATCAAGATGAGCCAGACCCCTATCGTGTCATTTTATGCCGAGTGCAGAACGGGGGGCGCAGCAAAAGCTGCTCCTGTCAAGGGGCTCAGCTCGTGGCGCAGGAGCTGCAGAGATCTGTGGCAGCAGCAAGGCAGTGACGGACAGAGCAAGGAGCACAGCTGTGAGCAGCTAGCTGTCCCCGATGAGCCTTATTGCAGGGACACAGCTGCTGATGCTAATGCTGACACTGAGACTGATGATGATGCTGATGATGCCATGGCCCACAAGCCATATGGGGCAGTACAGCTGTTTTGCTGCACAGCCAATCTCTGGCGCTCTAAGAATCTCCAGCTCCGGGGGAACAGAGGCGGCATATGCAAAACCTGCAAGCACAGCGCGCGGCGTGCACTCCGGACACAGCAGAGGCACGTGCTCGAAGGCCACGGAAGGGTTGCTGTTGCAGGCCAGTGCCACCACTTGAGCGTGCGGTGCAGGGCCCTTGCTTCCCCTCACGCGCTGCCCGTGCCTGCTTGCCTCGCCTGCAGCATCCGACCAGGCCAGTCACGCGCCTGGCAGTGGCGCGGCAGAAGGGACGGAGGCTGGGCAGGCTCCAGAGCAGCAGCAGCAGCAGCAGCAGCAGCAGCAGCAGCAGGAGGCGCAAGGAGAGGGCCATGAATCTACTGGCTCGGCGACGCGTTTCGTGCCCGCTGACCCCTCTCAAAAGGCCTATAGCAACACGAAGTGGAAGCTGAAGCAGCAGGTGCGTGCCCGTGCCCCCACCCCCCCCGTCCCTTTCTCCCCCCGTGCCCCAGGCTCTCTGCTGTGCAGTGATGGCGCACTGGCGCAGCAGGCGCACGCGCGTGATGCCGGTTACCGCGAGCTTGCCAGCTTGGGCTGGCATGCTCTTATGCACCACCTGCGCTGTGGTGCGTCCACGTGCTCTCAAGCGGGCATGTGCTGCTGTGCCTGAGCAGTGCTGTGGGGCCTGTGGGCGCGTGAAAGCTGCCCCTCTGATCACCATATGCTCGTGCACGCTTGGCGGCGGCCCACACATGGCGGGCCTGTGTGCTCAGCGGTGTGCATGCGTGCACGCAAGCAAGCCAGGTGGGTGGCGCTTAGTAGCCATGGTGTCATCCTTGCGCAAGGGCCATGCTAATCTCCTCTGTGTTGTTCCAACGTCAGCATTTGTCCCAAAGGACATGTCGAAGGCATATGCTCGCGTTTGCGCATGTTGAGATAGGCGTGCGCACGTGTGTGCGTGTTTTGCCCAGGAGTTGGCAGAGGCAAAGGCACGCGCGGAGCTTAAGCAGGCCAAGGCCAATGCGCTGTGGCGGCAGCACCAGGCCAAGCCCGCACACACGGGGCCGCTGCTGCGGAGCGTGATGGGCGATCGAGGTGTGTTTGGGAGGTTGTGCCCTTGGGAGGGCTATAGGTGGGTGTAGGTGGGGGCGGGGTTGGGAGGGAGGGGGGAGGGTGGACGTGTGCTGTGACATGTGATGACACACATGCGCAGAAACACATGTGTCTGATGAAGGGGGTGGACGTGTGCTGTGAAACGTGATGACACTCATGCGCAGAAACACATGCATCTGATGAAGGGGGTGGACGTGTGCTGTGACACGTGATGACGCACGCGCGCAGAAACACATGCGTCTGATGAAGGGGGTGAACATGTGCTGTGACACGTGATGACACATGCGCAGAAGCACATGCGTCTGATGAAGGGGGTGGACGTGTGCTGTGACACGTGATGACACACATGCGCAGAAGCACATGCGTCTGATGAAGGGGGTGGACGTGTGCTGTGACACGTGATGACACACGCGCGCAGACGCATGTGCGTCTGATGAAGGGGGTGGACTCCCTGCCTTTCACACATGTGCAACACGTGTGCCGCTCACAGACGATAAGGCATGTGTGTGTGTGCGGATGTGTGTCTGCGGTAAGGGGGTGGCTGGCTGTGCGGAAATGGGGCCTTTTGATCGCCTTCAGAATGCCAAGGGAAGGGGGGGGATGACAGGGTTTGGTGGCAGGTGTGGTGTGTCCATGCCTCCTGGTCTCTGATCCTAAAGGCTAGCACACAGGTCAGGGGAGCACCATACCTTGATGGCACAGCGCGCGGCTCATCTTGCCTTGAGCTCAATGCAGCACTCCTGCTGCCTTGAGCTCAACACAGCACTCACATTGCATTGAGCTCAATCCAGCATTCCTGTTGCCTTGAGCTGGATTGGAGGGTATGCCTGTAGCACACAGCCTCCAGCAGTCGATGTGCACTTGGTCGGCGCGAGGCAGCCAGGTATAGGCTTTGCTTGGATGTGGTGCACAGACCTGAGTGCACAGACCTGAGTGCACAGACCTCAGTGCACAGAGAGGCACACACATGAAGCACGTGTGTGGCATAATGAGCACAGTGTGTCAAGCCTGATGTGTGTGTGTGTGAAGTGCTTGTCAATGTCGCGCGAAACCAGTTTTGCGCCTCTGACGCAGCGAGCCTGCCCCTGGGGCCAACCGACTCCCCGCCGCGCGGTATTTAGGCGCAGGTGCTGCTGAGTCCATGCGCTGCCGCAGGTGCACGCTGCACCACCGCGTACAGCAAGAGCAGGTGCTGCTGCTGAGCCCATGCCCCACCGCATACAGCAAGAGCAGGCGCTGCTGCTGAGCCCGTGCACGGCCCTTGCTGCCCTCCACACTCACCTTCATACTTGCCACAGTCCCCACCTTTTCACACCGCCTTCACCGCCTACACAAAAATAGCGCCCCCTGATGCGCCCCCGGCGCGCGCGCGTGGCTGCTGCCCGCGCTTGCACTCCAAGCTGTGTGTCCAGGCAGGCAGGGATGAGGATGAGAAGGGCAATCAGCACGCATGTGTGCCTGCCCGTGCCTGCATGCAGAGCTGTTTTACCAGGCAGGTAGAGATGAGGATGAGGAGGATGACGCACCCATCATCAAGCACTCGCCCCTGGTGGAGGAGCAACTTGCAGGTGTGTTGTATGCGTGTGTGTGCGTGTGCGTGGGCACGCGTGCGTGTGTGCCTGTGTGTTGTGTGTGTAAGTGTGCATGAAACGTGCACGTGAGCGCTTGTAGCTTCACATCAAGCCCTTGCCCTCTTGGAGGAGCAGCTGGCCGGTTTATGTGCTCGTGAGCATGTGCATCTTCGGCGTGCAGGAACACGAGTATGTGTGTGCGTGCGCGCACACGTGTGCTCAGCATTTGAGCGCTTTTGTTGCCCATGCCATTACTACCAACTTGCAAAGACAGCCAATGTGCATGCTAAAGCTCAACATCAGCAGCTTATTTGCTTGCCCATGCACAAGCACATACACACAGGCATGCACATGCACACGCACGCACACATACACACTGCTCTTCCTGCCAAGGCCTTATTTCTAGACCTGATGCTACACCTGGGCCGCATGCTTGTTGACCCCACCTCATCTGCATCTGGGCAACAGCTTGATGCGTCATTACCGCGAATCTGACCGCACCTCGACCACACCCAAACTGCATCCAGACTGCGGGTTCACAACACCTTGACCACATCTGTCTTGCCACGTCTGCCTTGCCACATCTGTTGACTGCAGCTGTGCGTGCGGAGGTTGAAGCTGAAGCCGACGAGGCACAGAGACGGTGGGTGGAGGCTCACAAAGCATAACATGCACATGTATGCATGCACAGAGGGGAACATACATATACACGAACATTTAGGGGTACATACTGTATCTGTTAACACCTTTACACACACATACACGCACCAGCACATGCGTTATTGCACACACACATACATACAGGACCCCATCAAATTGAGGAATTTTGCTTGATGTTTCGCAAAATACTTGCATGCGCACAATCATGCCCACAGGGCTGATGCATCTGCAAGGGCGGAGACAGAGAGACAAGAAGCCATCCAAGCTGCCAAGGTAGGGCCGGGTGAACATGTGCCAGCTCTTTCTGCGCCTGTATGTCGAGAACACGTCGCTGCGTGTGTGAGCATGCGTGTGTGCGCATGCGGAGAAGGGTATGCATGTCTGCATGTTGGCAAAGCGTGTGTGTCAGTGTTAGCAAAGAGCGTGCGCCAGCACTCCTCACACCTGTGCGCATTAAGATATCCATGCACACACATACACACTGACGAGTGCATTAAGACAGGTGTGAAGTACATGTTTGGACATGCACGCACGCTAATGCAAGCAACATGTACACACAAGCAATACACGCACAAGCATGCACACGTGCGCAAATGCGCACGAAACACACACACCCCTGCAGGCTGAAAGGGAGCGCAAGAAGTGCGCCACCCAGCATACGGCTGCAAGCGAGCCACATGCACCCCCGGGGCCCGTAGCCAGTAAGTCTCTCGCAGAGGGGGGGAGGGGGAATGGGGGTCTGGCTTGCTTGCTTCAGTCTTGTGACTTGTGCAACTGCCTGCCTGTAGCAACCACCGACACAGTCATCAGCTCATTAGTTCTGAGCCAAATGTATCGACTTTGGAGGGGCTCCAAAGTGTGGCCCCCTCCTCTTGACTAGCAGAAGCCCGCACCCAAAGAGCAGCCTGCCCGCCACTTGGGTAGTCTGCACCCCACAACGCTGCACATGCTCATTGGCAGCACCACCACCACCAAAACAAAGAAGCGCCGGGGAGGCTCAAGGGGCTCCCGAGTCACTCCCAAGCCTCTTCCACTGGGGGCTCATTTCTTTGATGCCCAGTCACGCCTTTGTATCCAACTTTGAACCATAGCAGAAAGGGTGTCGAACCTTGCATATGTCATGACAGAGCAGGAGGGAGAGGAACAAGGTCCTAGCAAATGTCACAACACAGCAGGAGGCAGGTCCTTGCATGCCGCGACAGAGCAGAGGAAGGAGAGGAGCGAGGTTGTGGCATATGTCACGACACAGCAGCAGGCAGAGGTGCTTTTGCCGTCCCATGTGTGCTGCTCGTGTTCTGCACTGGGCACACACACAGGGCAGTGCGTGTTCTGCGCTGGGCACACACACAGGGCAGAGCTTGTTCTGCGCTGGGCACACACACAGGGCAGTGTTTGTTCTGCGCTGGGCACACGCACAGGGCAGTGCTTGTTCTGCGCTGGGCACACGCACATGACAGTGTGTGTTCTACACTGGGCACACACATATGGCAGGATACTCATGCGGCCATGCAGCAAGGCTCTCGCGCAGCAGCACACTTGTGAAGTGAGGCTCTCTTTTGTGTGGCAGAGGCTGATCGTACGGCGCAGGGTGCTCAAAGTGGCAGAGGCTGATCTTATGGCAGAGGGTGCTCAAAATGGCAGAGGCTGATCTTTTGGCAGAGGGTGCTCAAAATGGCAGAGGCTGATCTAATGGCAGAGGATGCTCAAAATGGCAGAGGCTGATCTTATGGCAGAGGGTGCTCAAAGTGGCAGAGGCTGATCTTGTGGCAGAGGGTGCTCAAAGTGGCAGAGGCTGATCTAATGGCAGAGGGTGCTCAAAATGGCAGAGGCTGATCTTTTGGCAGAGGGTGCTCAAAGTGGCAGAGGCTGATCTTATGACAGAGGGTGCTCAAAATGGCAGATGCTGATCTTAGGGCAGAGGGTGCTCAAAGTGGCAGAGGCTGATCTTATGGCAGAGGGTGCTCAAAATGGCAGAGGCTGATCTTATGGCAGAGGGTGATCAAAGTGGCAGGGCTCTGGCCATCTCCTTGTATGCCTGTCTTTACACCAAAATGCCTTTGACCATGCCATGCAATCGCATCCTGGAAACAACCGCACCCTGGACACAATCAGATCCTGGAAATAAGTCACCAGCAGGCTTCAGCTTTAATGGCCACACACACGCACCCTGCCAAGCGTGTGTGCGCCCAGGTCCTCAGTCGCACACCTACCCCTACGATTCCGCAACGCCCGCACTGCAGCTGCAGCGGACCCATCCATCCACGCATCCACCCAACCATCATTCCCATCCACCCATCCATGCAACCATGCATGCAACCATCAATGTGTCGTATCATGCCTCCTTTCACCCACTCATGCAAATGCTTGAACACAGGTACACACATACGCATGCACGCACGCACACACACACACAAACACACACACACACATGGACGCCTGCGTGCGTGCGCAGGTATTGCTGCCTCGCACAGCACAGGGACCAAAGCCTCTGGCAGCTCTGCCACCCCTTCCCTCCACAGATTAGCCCGGAGCAGCGGCGCCAGCAGCGGCGGCGACGCCGGCGCCAGCAGCGGCAGCGGCAGCGGCAGCGGGCACAAGCGGCAGGGGGTGGCAGCAAAGGGCGGCGGCTCGTTCCTGCGCAGGCTCAGCCGGCACTTCAAGGCCGGGAAGAGCGGGAGCAGCAAAAGGGCGTGAAGGGCGGCGCTGCGTGTGGTGGTGGTGGCAGCCCAGGGGCGTGATGGGCTAGTGAGTGGGGAGAGTTTGTGTCCAGGAGTTGGAAAGAGGGGCCATGAAAGGGAATGGTGAAGGGCGGGGTAAGGACGCGTCAATGCTCACACATACATGGGTGTGCTCTTCAGGGGCGCGTGCGTGCACGTGAAAAAAAACGGGTGCGTGCTAAGGGTGCACATGCATGGGTGTGTGCTATGGGTGCGCATGCACGGGTGTGTGCTATGGGTACACATGCATGGGCGTGAGCCCTTCCAGGGGTCTCAATTGAGCCAGAGGCCGGTGGCGGTTGCGCCAGGAGCGTGCCGCAGCCAGCAGTGAAAGCACAGCCATGGCTGCGCGTGTGCTACCAGTGCATGTATGCGCTGAAAGCTGTGCGTTGCGCGCGCTCCTGAGCCCTGTGAAGACCTGCTGCAGGCTCGGTCAAGGTATGTGATGGGGTTGGAAACGGGGCGTCAAACTGGACTGGATGGCAGCGGTAGAAGGGCACGGAGTTGTGCCCTTCTCCTGTGTTGAAACTTTCTACTTGAAAGGCATGCTTCAAGTTTTTGTGGGAGTATTGGATGGCAATTGTTTGGAATAAAAGTTAATGGGTCTGTGCTAAGCATATGAAAGGTTCATGCAGGTGGGTGTGGTGGAAGAGCTACAAGGGCCAGCTTGCTATCACAACATTGGAGCTGGTAGCTTGGCTGTCCAAAAAAGCAATCCCACAGAGACCCAGGTGATGCGATACAGTGACCAGTGTGTTTTGTTTGGCCACTGCTGGGGAGCATTGTGCTGGAGTGCATAAATAAGACCTTGTGGGCGCCTTAACAGCAAAGCAGAGGCTGTGCTCTGCACCAACACAGTTCACAGTGCCATATGCGTGTATGTGTGTGTGTGTGTGCGCCGCATGCTTTGTCCGGCAAGCAGCAGCCCTTGTGAGTGCAGGTGGCTGGGATCCTCTCGGAAACTTACCTTCTTCTCAAGGTGCTGCGCCTGTCACAAAAATAGTGTGCCAAGAACGCTCATTCGAGCATCTTGGTGCACCTATGTGCATGAGGCATACGAATTGCCGGTGCACTGAATACAAAGTTGCTGCGGTGTGCTGGCAATATCAATCCAAAGCCTTTGGTTGTGATGTTTGAAGCATGTTTCAGGCATAGCCCTCACTCGCCTCGTATGCACAAATCTCTCCAAAAAGGGGGCTCGAGCGTGGATTTGGCTTTCTTTAATGTGTCCTTCGGTCAAATCAGCTTGCATTTGCAAGTACGGCACTGGGCCTATGCCAGGTATTGGAGTGCGCGTGTGTGTCACGTCACTGTATACCACTTCCTTGATCAAGGCTTGATTATAGCCAGTCCTTAGAATCAGAGAATGGGCACCTGAATTTGGGGGTAATGCCTAACACTACTTAGAGCGTTTTTTCTCTGTCCATCCTTTTGAAAGCCTGCTGTTGCGGCGGCTTATTTCTATGCTAGCATTTGATTAACTTAGCGGTCCACCAGCATCTGCACTGACCTCAGCAGCTCAGTGGTGTTACCATTCATACTCATTTTTGTTCAGTGAAGCGTCGATCTTGTTTGTTAAGTTATGAAATGACATTTGGTTGCTTTCTAGATTGCAAGGATTTTATCATGTTTTTTCATGGACTGCAAATTGCGAGTTTAAAAGTGACCGCGAGCCCTGATTTTGGGCTGCAAGGCTCTGATTTTTGTACCTGAGCATTTTTTGCATCAGAAGTTGTTGTGGAGGCAGCAGTGAAAGAAATGCAATTGAAACTGACGGCTTTGTAATTTCATTCGAGCTGGCTAGCCTCACTGGCAATGGCACACCTCTAGGAGGAAATGCGGCTGGTGCTTGCATGGAAGCAGTGATAGCTCTGCCATGATGGCCTTAGGCCGAACACCAGTTGAGCAACTTGCATAGCGCGATAAGCCCGTCCACGACTTCATGGCACAGGCCTCTTTCTGTGGAAGTTTAGAAGTCCACTGAACTTCAAGTTGGTGACTTGTACCCAAAGTTAGACAACTGAAGAACTTCCTCTTGGGTTACCTTCCTTGTTGAATACTATTCTAGTAGGACATAGGTTAGGTTACAAAGCTGTACCTGCCAAACAAGGGCAGCTTAGTTGTCAGTAGGACATAGTCACGGTGAGCTATGTCCTTACAAGCTTGCTTGCGCACAAGATGCATTTAATGCTTAACTCCAGGTTAGGTTAGGGGTAGGGTTACATAGCTGTTTAATGCATAACTGAGTTAACTCCACTGTAATTTAGCCAGGCAAGTGCTGCTTCAGCGCTCTGAACATCCTGTTGTAGCAGGGCCTGCAGCAAGAGAGGTTTAGAACCAGTCCATGTTCCGGACCCTCTTGTATGCCTTAAAAACTCCTGAGTAAGTTTTCTTACTCTACACCGGTCTAGGCCAAGCTTACTGAGGAGTAGATCAGTATGATATTTATAAATGGTTCCCATCACTCCAATCAGGATGGTATGTAGGCTTACTTTGTGGCATTGCTGTGCAAGGGCGTGTTTCAATCCATTATGCTGTTCAGTTGCTCTTGCTAGTTGTTGCTCTGGTCG